>Ga0209553_1000801_pt1 | contig 15937 bp, 9 predicted proteins | sample LauGreFBDMM110DN_2_FD_188217 | JGI IMG/M metagenome (GOLD analysis project Ga0209553, IMG submission 188217) | Freshwater lake microbial communities from Lake Michigan, USA - Fa13.BD.MM110.DN (SPAdes) (version 2) | ecosystem: Environmental > Aquatic > Freshwater > Lake | place: Lake Michigan, USA...
GTTCTGTCATAAATTCAACTCGGTACTTTTTCTTAGACATCCGCATGGGTCAGCAGTTCGACCCGATTTCCGGGAACATCCGCCGGTGCTTCGCAGTGTAGCAGCGCGACGCGAGACTGCGTCGAAGTGGACTGCTAAAATCTGGACACTACTTCGATCAAATTCTCGTCGGATTTGAGGTTTGGAGGAGCGGAATTAGGACGTATAGGACAGGAGTGCTCAGAATGAACGGACGAACGTGTTTATGCCTAGCTGGTTGTCTCGGTTTTCTTGCGGTCTTTTTTGGGGCTTTCGGAGCACACGGTCTGAAGGATACAAAATTTCTGACGGATAAATATGCGGATCTGCCCCCGAAAATTGTCGCTGGTTATGCGATTCCGGCAAGCTACAAGTACGCTCAGGATTTCGAAACGGGCGTCGAGTATCACTTGGTGCATGTGCTGGCGATGCTGGCCACGGGGCTGATGCTGCTGCACCAGCCCTCACGTTGTTTGAGTGTCGCTGCTTGGTGCTTTTTCGGTGGCATCGTCTTGTTTTCCGGCGCATTGTATGTGCTCGTGATCGGCGGTCCCCGTTGGTTGGGAATTCCATGGGGCATGGTGGCTCCTATCGGTGGAATTCTGCAATTGATCGGCTGGCTGGCACTGACGATTGGGGCGTTTCGTCTTAAGGACGTGGCATGATCTCAAATCGCTATCAACGACCACCGAAAGAAATTACCGACATCCTAGACGTGGGTCCAACACCTGGAATTTCACTCAGTCCAACTCGTGAATTTCTCTTATTGATCGAACGTGCCAATTATCCGCCAATCGAAGATCTTGCCGCACCGATGCTAAAGCTAGCCGGCTTGCGAATCAATCCGCACACAAACGGACAGCACCTCGCCCCACGCGGTACGGGATTAATTCTGCAAACTATCGCAACCGGTGAGCAGCGACGCGTTGTTGTTCCGGAAGGAGTGAACATCGGTTTTCAAGGTTGGTCACCTAATGGAAAATCACTGGCATTCACCATCACGACGGACAACGCAATTCAGTTATGGGTTGCATCTGTCATGGATATCATCGCACGCCAAATTGGGGGACTGACGATTAATGGAGCGTACGGCGTGCCCGTCCAATGGTTGCCTGACAGCTCGGGACTTCTCGTGCAGGCGATTATCCATGACCGCGGCGGGCCACCAGTTCAGCCGAAGGCTCCGTTGGGCCCTGCAATTGAAGAAAGTTCCGGACGATCTGGGCCGGTGCGGACATATCAGGATCTGCTGCAGAATACACATGACGAAGATCTGTTGGCCTACTACGGTCGTTCCCAACTGATGACCGTCGAGTTGGCCACGATGTCGACTACGCCGCTAGGATCAGCATCGTTGTTTGCGTCGGTTGAAATTTCGCCGGATGGCGTCCACATTCTGGTGGAGCAGATTAAGACCCCATTTTCATATCTGTTTCCAGTGAATCGCTTTCCCCAGTTGATTGAAGTTTGGAATCGTCGCGGAGAATTGACGTACGTGGTAGCTGCCCTTCCCTTGCTAGACAATATTCCGATTGAAGGCGTTTCGACTGGTCCGCGTGCGGTCACATGGCAACCGAACCAACCAGCTACGCTGGTATGGATGGAAGCTCTGGATGAAGGCGATCCACGGAATACCGTGCCCCATCGGGATCGTGTTTTAAGTCTTGCAGCACCATTTGAATCTGCTCCAACAGAACTCGTACGCACCGCCCAACGTTGCACGGGAATCCTGTGGGGGGAAAAAGATGGGCTCGCCTTTGTTCGCGACTATGATCGTGACCGTCGCTGGACGCGCACGCTGCAGATCAACACCGAGCATCCAGATGTGACTCCAACATTGGTCTGGGAACGATCAATTAACGATCGTTACGGAGATCCCGGAAATCCGATCGGCCGACTTTTGCCAAACGGTCAAAGTGTGATGTGGCAGCACGGCAATTTTCTATTTCTCCGGAGCTCCGGTGCGACACCCAAAGGTGATCGCCCGTTTCTAGATCGATTTGACCTCACGACGCACGCGACAAATCGTCTGTTCGCCTGTGATGACGAAAGCTACGAGTCGGTCGTGGCATTGCTGGCTGATGACGCTTCGCAGTTTATCACTCAACATGAATCGCCCTACGATCCTCCCAACGTGTTTCTGTACGCACCCGGTCAGGCACGTCAAGCCTTGACAAACTTTCCGGATCCGATGCCGCAACTTCGCGGCATTCACAAAGAACTTGTGACGTACGAACGCAGCGACGGTGTGCAACTTTCATTTACGTTGTACTTGCCACCCGGACATCAGAAAGGCCAACCGCTGCCGACGATTGTGTGGGCGTATCCGCGTGAATTCAACGATCCTTCCACCGCGGGGCAGGTGTCTGGTTCCACGAATCGTTTCACTTCGATCAGCGGCATCTCGCACCTGTTTCTGCTGACGCAGGGCTATGCCATTCTGGACGAAGCCACGATCCCGGTCGTAGGTACTCCCGAACTTGCGAACGATACATTTATCGAGCAGGTCGTCGCAAGTGCGCAGGCAGCGATCGACAAAGCTGTCGAAATGGGTGTAACCGATCGAGATCACATCGGTGTGGGGGGGCACAGTTACGGCGCTTTCATGACCGCAAATCTACTCGCCCATGCGACGATGTTTCGCACGGGTGTGGCTCGCAGCGGAGCCTACAATCGCACACTCACACCGTTCGGTTTTCAAAATGAACGCCGCACGTTTTGGGAAGCACCACAGATTTACATGACCATGTCACCCTTCGCGGCAGCCCACAAAATCAAGACCCCAATTTTGCTTATTCATGGCGAAGCGGACAACAATCCCGGTACGTTTCCCATCCAAAGTGAACGGCTTTATCACGCCATTCGCGGCAACGGTGGCACTGTGCGCTATGTCACACTGCCGCATGAATCGCACGGCTATGTCGCGCGTGAATCTGTGGAACACACTTTGTGGGAAATGGTGACGTGGTTTGACAGGTACGTGAAGCCGGCGAAGGAATCCTGAGACGCACTGTCGTCGCCCAGTTGCCAAACGCGATCACGACCCACATTCCAGAATCCAGACCGGCAGGCGGCAGGAATCTTTGAGTTGCTCGGCGACCGCCTGAGCATCAAGCCGGCTTGGAGCGACGACATACACCGTTGATCCGCTGCCAGACATGAACGCAGGGCGGCGGACGGCATGAGGGATGCGTGCAAGCAGCGCGGCCATGGCCGGATTGAGCTGCGACGCGGCGTCCGTCAAGCGATTGAAGTTGAGCGATTGTAAATTTCCGATGCCGTGCGCAACAGCGTCCGCCAGGCGCTTCGAGGCACGCGGCGTTGCTGGAATCACCGTCTGCCGAAAAACGGACGCGGTAGAATTTCCGGCCCGGGGCCGCAGGGCAACAAAGAACAGTTTTCGCGTCAGTCGAATTGGTTCAATGATCTCTCCGCGACCACGGCACACAGCGGCCGACGCACCACTGAGCAGGAAATTGATGTCACTGCCCAGCGTAGCGGCGATTGCATGCAACTGGTCGTCGTGAATGTCTGCGTGCCAAAGTTGACGACATCCAAGTAGCGTGGTTGCAGCGTTGCTCGAGCCGCCGCCGAGTCCCGATTCGGGCGGGATGCGTTTGTGCAGAATGATATGAGCACCGAATGATGCGCCCGTAGATTTCTGCAACGCGCGGGCAGCTTTCAAAATCAGATTTGTTTCGTCGAGCGGAATACGAGCACGCATGTCGGGCAGAGTCGCATCGCTCAGGCTGAGCGTCAATTCTGACGACGTCGTCGCCTGAAACGTCAACTGATCGCAAAATTGTGTCCGCACCATGATGGTTTCTAGTTCGTGAAAACCATCAGGCCTTTTGCCAAGCACTTCGAGAAAGATGTTGAGCTTTGCGGGGCTACTGAGCGTCAACTGCGACACGACGTGCACAGGAGAGCCGTCACAATTTATGATATGACCATCGCGGCAGGATCCCCGTAGATTTGGCTTCACTGAAATTCCTACGTAAACAATTTGTTGATTGGACTGGAAGAAAAGCTGAGTCCCAGAGAGCTTGCCGTTGGTTGCGTCGACAACCCAAAGCAACAAATGCAAGGAACACTCATCGGCGCTGATCTTCGCTTATCCCCAGTAATTACACCATCAGTGAAAAATGCCTTACAAAAATGTCAGGATTCAATTTGTCTTCGTCTGGCGGCGCGAATCTTATACTCCGCGCGGCAATGAGTGAGACAATTGGTGAGCGGCATGCGTCAGCTTGCCGGTCCAAAAACGACGTACCATTGGGCTCACGCCGCTCCCCTCGCCGGACTCATTTCTGGCCGCGCGGAGTAGAATTCGTTGGTCCAAACGCCTCTTCTTTGGGGTGGGAGTTGATGGGCGATGCGCGTCAGCGACATAAACTACGTTAAAAGACCGGTGTCGGGCGAGGATGATCGGGCATAGTCCTGCATCTCCTGCAACGCTTCTTGCACGGTGCGCACTTCAATGTCATCAAACGTGGCACGGACCGGCAGTTTCGTTAGTTGATGGCTTCGCGTCTCCCGGAAACGAGTGTCGGAAATCTGAAACTGCCAGACGAGAAGCATGACCCCGCAACAGACCCCGATCCCGATCCATGTCATCCAAGGATTCATCTCTGATGCGCGGGATACAGATTTCTGAGGTGGCAGATATTGAATTCGACCCGCAAGAAATAAAGCCGTCAGCCCAAGTTCACCTTCCCCCGTTTTTCCATTTGCCGCGTATCCTTCACGCTTAAAAAAATATCCTGTCATCTCGACATCGGGCGCTGCCACACCTGCTGATTCTGGATTTGGAAGACCAGCATCCGCTGAAACTGCGACGACATGCACTAACTGGTTGCCCGAATCACGTGTGGAAATCCACGCGTCGAAAACCGACTTGAGCCCGAATGATTGAGATGACTGGTCAATCGCAAACGGCGTCAGACGACGTAGTCGACCTCGTAACGTGAAAGCACGGCCACGACAGGACTGCGGAGAATCCATAAAGAGCGTGAACTGCGCTTCAGGCAACGTCTGCAAATCACTCTTCTTTAGCTTCTGTGACATTCGGAGGGTGCCGAACCAAGCAGGCATCTCGGATGACAACACACCAAGCACATCGTCGCGAATCGTGCGCGTTAACACTTGGGGAATTACGGCAACTCCAGTAACATCGGTCTGCACGCCAGATTCCATGTCGGCAATGCCTTCGCGATCCAGCAGGGACGAATACTGACTCGCAATTCCATTGGCTTCTGTCGGCACGACTCGAAATTCATCAGCGCGCAGCGTGTCGGTGGCCAATAGACTTTGACTGACCGCAGGTGGCTGAGGGATTTTTACGGGAGCGTTCGAAAACAGGTCTGAGAAAAAACTCGACTTGCCAGTGGATGACACTAATAACACGACGAGGCCAATGCCAACCACGAACAAGGTCATGCGACGTTGACTGCGAACGAGCGTCTCCCCGCCGGATTTTCCTCGTGATCGAAATCTCACCGCATGACTCCTATTGATGCATGGCAGATGTTCTGCTGCAACTCTCACCCACGGCAACCAAGACCATCCTGACGTTGCCTTCACCCGGCCGTGACGCGCGTGGCAGAAAAATTGTTCCCAGTTCTGTAGCTGAATTTGCAAGAGTTCAGCTACGGTACATCCTTATTTACGACTTGCCGTAAAGGCACTCGCCTCGCATTGTAGGCTGACTTGCGGGGTAGACTCAAGCCAAGCCCCCCATTGTGACTGTTTGTGGAAGCAATTTGACGCATCCACCTTAGGAGATTCGGAATATGAGTCCACTCAATCGTCGCGAAATGATTCAATTAGGCGCAGCGAGTGGCATGGCCGCTTTGCTTGGTGAGGCCGGGTTTCCCAAACAGACGGGTGCCTCCGAATCTCCATTGAGTGAAGTGGATGCCGGAGAATCGCTGATCCAAACGCGGATGTTCTGGACTTGGGACCACAGCACCGAATGGGCTCTGAATCGCCAAGGCGCGCATACCCATGGATCTTGCAATGAGTATGGACGCTCAACGGATACATTCCTGCAGGACTACACGGCTCTGCTCCGTTGGTGCGGGCGTCACCAAATTGATGCGGTCGTCGTGTGGGGACTGCTGCGCGACGGCCATGGTGGCTTGGAGTCTGCTCAACGCCTGTGTGATGTGGCGGCGAAAGAGAATGTCCGGCTCTTGTGCGGCGTGGGGCTGAATGCTTACGGCGGGGTCTATTATGAGGGAAATTCGCAGCACAATCTGGAACGGCATCTGGAAAAGCATCCCGAGCTGAATGCCGTCGATGCCGACGGCAACCTGCTGAACTTCTCGATTGACGGCAACGGCACGAAGACACCCATCACCACAAAAGGGACGCCCGGTCCGCGCGGATTCTACCAGGCGTGCCCATCGCGACCAGAGAATCAGGACTTCATGGCGGAATCGCTGACATGGCTCTTCAAAAATCTACCCCTGGGTGGCGTCCAGATGGAAACTGGCGATACGGGAATTTGTCAGTGTGAGCTCTGCCGGGACCGCCGTCAGCACTCGGCATCCACCTTCGAGTGGCTCTCATGGGAAGACATGGGCCTGATGTACCCCCTTGCGACCAACGCTGTTCGCGCAGTGGCTCCCGACGCTTGGGTCGTGTGCGAAACCTACTCGCATCCACAGCCGGATTCCGGGCCTGACCTACCGCCGAAATTTGGCGCTGCCATGCCAGCGTGGGCCGCTGCGGAGTTAGCTAAGTTTCCTCGCGGCGTCTTCGTGCAGTGGGTGGCCGACTACTTCATGATGAAGGGTGAGATCACACCAGCATGGACTGCCGCAGCAAAAGTATCCAACGCCACGCATCGCCATGTGATGCGGTCGCATCTTGCCACATCCTGGTTTGGAAACCGCGGCGAGTTGGCCGTTGATGGACTCGCGAACCTTGTGCAGCGGAGCATGGCCTCTGGCTTCGAAGGCATTTCTCTATTCGGTGAAGTGTCATCGTTTCATGCCGGCGCGGAATTGAACTACCTCGCACTGGCCGATTATGGCGGCCCCGCCAACCCGAAAGCGGATCTCGAGGCCTTCCAGCAGCGCGTCGCCGCGCCGCTCCTTGGTGGTGTGGACAACGCCCGCGACTTTCTCCGGTTCGCGCGCCTGCTGAGCGAACGAAACCAGATTCCCTCCGCACTCCCGAGCATCTATGGTCGTCTGGCTTCACTTCCCCCGGACGCCGCACGGCGCTGGTGTTGGCTGGCAAACCAATTGGCTTCGTTTGTCCCTCTCGAACCATAGGGCAATCGAATCGACTTTGGATTCCTTGCAGGCAGCGGTCGATCTTTATCCTTCGCGCGGGTTGGCTTGAGATCTGTTGTGATTGCCAGATTCGGCAGAATTTTGCCACGAATAATGCATGCCTTCGGATGCTTGCGAGTCCTTCGACGGTCCGCTTGTGCCCGCGCTGGGGATCGTGTTATTCGCAAAGGGGAAAAACGCGGCGTTTTGCGCCTAAGGCACGCATCGCAGGCCGACCATGATTCCAAGAATACACGCCCGTTCTGCAACTTGAACGGTTTAGGCTTGAGTTAGCGTGCCGTGATTCAGAGAATGAGGTGGGTGTTTACGGTTGTCATTGTGAGGATGCAGGATGTTGACAGTTCATGGATCCCGACTGAAATTGTGCGACGGTGTTCCCCGCCGTTCGCTGTTAAAGATCGGCGCCTTGGGATTGGGGGGGCTAAACCTTCCTCAATTGCTTAAAGCGGAATCTGCGGCGGGGGTGGGCGCATCACATAAGTCTGTCATCATGATCTTTCTGGCTGGCGGACCTCCGCACCAAGATATGGTCGACCTGAAGCCGCAGGCTCCGGTTGAGTATCGTGGAGAGTTTTCCCCGATCCAGACCAACGTGGCTGGGATTGACGTGTGTGAACACCTGCCGTTGCTTGCGCAACGCATGGATCGCCTCGCTGTCATCCGGACACTCGTTGGTTCGGAAGGTGCACATTCGGCATTTCAGTGCATGCATGGACATCCGCAACTCAACCAGCCACCGGGAGGCTGGCCATGTTTTGCCGCTGCGGTGTCAAAGTTGCAGGGACCTGTGAATCTCGAGGTGCCTGCGGCAGTGAGTCTGCAACCGAAAATCGGCGGCGCATTCTGGTCAGATCCGGGACAAGGCGGGTTTGCCGGAATGCGTCATGCTCCATTTTCGGCCAATGCTCCGGGCAGCAACGACATGGTTTTGACTCACCTGAGTCAGCAGACGTTGCGTCATCGACAAACTTTGCTGGGGCAGATGGATTCGCTCCGCAGGCAACTCGACACTCCGGACGTGATTGATGGCATGGATGCATTCTACCAACAGGCATTCGAGATTCTGACGTCCGGAAAACTCGTCAAAGCGTTGGACGTTGAAATGGAAGATCCGGCGTTGCGCGCACGGTATGGTCGCGGGTCGAAAGAACCGGCGGGATACGGCGACGCAGGATGGTTGCGAAATGAGGACTTTCTGGTGGCTCGCCGACTTGTAGAAGCCGGTGCCCGCGTGGTGACCTTGTCGTTTGGCCGCTGGGACTGGCATGGTCAGCCTCACGGGACCAACTTTGACAACGCCCGGGATCATCTTCCGGCTCTGGATCAGGCATTATCAGCGCTCCTCGACGACCTCAAGGAAAGAGGCCTTGATCGTGATACGTCCGTCGTCGTGTGGGGTGAATTCGGCCGAACTCCGAAGATTAACAACAAAGGCGGTCGGGATCACTGGCCCCAAGTGGGCTGCGCGCTATTGGCGGGTGGAGGGATTCGAACGGGTCAGGTGATCGGTGAGACAAATGCGTTAGCCGAGTATCCAACGAAACGCCCGGTGCATTTTCAGGAAATATTCGCGACACTTTATCACAACCTTGGACTCGACATCGATCGCGCGACGATCGACGATCTGACAGGACGACCTCAGTATCTGATCGATCACGCAAAGTATCAGCCCCTGCCGGAACTTGTTTGAAGAATGGTAATCGCCAGTGACTCCGGACCCGATCCTTACCCTGCGGCATGAAAACGCGGCGTACGCAGTGGCCTTCTCGTCAGATGGACGCCTGCTTGCGTCGGGCAGTCTTGATAAGTCGATTAAGATCTGGGAATTGCCCTCCGGTAACGAGAAGTTTCAGTTAAAAGGTCATGGCGAAGCCATTTGCACTGTTGTTTTCCAGAACGGCGACTCGACTTTATTATCGGCAAGTCTGGATAAGACTTTGCGGACGTGGGATCTGGCATCAGGCACACTCAAGTCGACGATGTCTGGCCATGCGGCTTATCTGACGTGCATGGCTCCTTCGCCCAAAAACACGATAGCCGTTTCCGGAGCGCACGACAAGGATCTGATCCTGTGGGATCTCGCCACTGCTCGACAAGTGGCAACTCTAAGGGGGCATTCTGACATTGTAAGCTCTGTCGCATTTTCACCAGACGGTAAATTTGTGGCCTCCGGTGGGCATGATTTTCTCATTCGAATTTGGGATATCGCATCACAAACGCAAGTTCGTGAAATTGGACCTCTTCCAAAGCCGATTCAGGGCGTAGCCTTTTCGCCAGACGGTGCAAATATCGCGACTGCTGAAGAATCACCTGTGATCCGGCTCTGGAACTTCGCTTCCGGCAAGCTTGAACGAACATTCGAGGAACACAAAGGTTACGTGAAGACTTTGGCCTTCTCTCCCAGTGGACGACATCTGGCATCCGGCGGAAGCGACTCCGTGGTTCTCATTCGAGAAGTCTCGTCGGGGCGAAGCGTGCACATTCTCCAAGGACACCGAAACACGATCTATGGTCTCGCATGGTCGTCCGACCAATCACGTTTGGCTTCGGCAGCCTTCGATCGCACAGTGTGCGTCTGGGACACCAGACTGGGTTCATGAACACTGAGTGCTCACAAGCCGTTACGTTCGGTAATCTTGAAAGACTCATAAAAATGCAGCCTTGCGATTCATGCCCTTGTGTCTGGGGTATTTTGTTAAGTCTATGTCTGCTGACATGCACCGTCGCCGCGGGGGCAGACCATGACTGCACGCACGCGAGCGACGAGTTGCTCGTTAAGACAACGCACGTTTACAAGACGGTCGGCGACGTGAAAATTGAGGCGGACGTGTATCGACCGGAGGGCGCAGAGAAGCGGCCGCTGGTGGTTTGGATTCACGGAGGAGCGCTGATCGTCGGCAGCCGCACGCATGTGCCAAATCAAATTCTGGAACTGTGTACGCGCGAGCGATTTATCTTAGCGTCACTCGATTATCGGTTGGCTCCGGAGGTAAAGTTACCGGAGATCGTGGGCGACATTCAGGATGCATTTCGCTGGCTGCACGCGGACGGTCCCTTGCTGTTAGGTGCTGATCCCCAACGCGTCGTTGTGGCGGGGGGCTCGGCGGGCGGCTTCCTTACGATGCTGTCGGGAGCGATTGTGAAGCCTACACCAACGGCGCTCGTGGCTTATTGGGGCTACGGCGACATCGACGGCGAATGGACTCGCGCAAAGTCCACACATCACGGAACCCCAATTCCACATGACGAAGCGTTAGCTGCCGTCGGCAAGCGAATTCTGACGAACACGAACGATCCGGCCGAAGGGAAAGCTCGTGGCGGTTACTATCGCTACTTGCGACAAACCGGCGCGTGGTCGCTCGGTGTCACTGGAATCGATGCCGCAAAAGAGCCAGGCCGGCTCGACGTATTCTGCCCCGTGAAACAAATCACAAGCGACTATCCGCCGCTCCTCATGATTCACGGCACAGAAGATACCGACGTCCCCTACGCCTGCTCCGCCGATATGGCTCGCGAATTGACTCGGCACGGCGTGAAACACGAACTTCTCAGCATCGCGGGAGCCGAACACGGACTCCGTGACGGCGACCCGCGGAACGTAGCCGAAGCCAACCTGCGTGCCCTCGAGTTCATACGCGAGCAGTTGACAAAAAACTGAATCAAAACTCGCAACATGAAAGCAGTGGACATCATCGTTGGGCCGGCATTCTTCAGACGTCAATACATGATTTCAAGCGAGAATTTCATGAATAATTCGGGCGGGCTCAACTCCGGTCAGTCGGTCATCTAGGCCTTGGTTTCTGAACGTGAACTGCTGGTGGTCGATACCCAAGAGTTGCAGCATGGTGGCATGCAGATCCCTGACATGGATCACGTTGTCTGTGATGTTGTAGCCGTAGTCGTCTGTTGCACCAAGCGTAAGGCCCGGCTTTATGCCACCACCTGCCATCCAGATGGAGAAGCAGCGCGGATGGTGGTCGCGGCCGTTCAAATCATCGCCCTGTGAATACGCCGTGCGTCCGAACTCACCACCCCAGACGACAAGGGTGTCGTCGAGCATGCCGCGCATTTTAAGATCTGTGATCAAAGCGGCAGAGGCTTGATCACTGGCCTGTGTTTGCCGAGTCATGTTCTCGCGAAGACCTCCATGATGATCCCAGCCCGTATGGAAGATCTGCACAAACCGCACGTCACGTTCAGCCAGTCGTCGCGCCATCAGGCACTGATAAGCGTATGTTCCCGGTGTGGTGACATCGGAGCCATACATCTCCAGAACGCCTTTGGGTTCCGTGGAATAATCCATCAACTCAGGCACCGATGTCTGCATTTGGTAGGCCATCTCAAACGAATCAATCCGAGCCTCAATTTCGGGGTCTCCATTGGCTGCATACTGCAGGGAATTCAGTTGATTGATTGTGTTGATTATTCGTCCTCGATTGCGATGATCAATGCCGGATGGATTTGAAAGAAACAAGACCGGATCGCCTGTGGACTGAAACTGCACTCCCTGAAACCGGCTAGGCAGAAAACCGCTGTGGTAGTAACGACTCAGGATGGGCTGGTCCGCGTTGCCACAGATCATCACAACGTACGCCGGCAGGTTTTGACTGGCATTTCCAAGCCCATAATGCATCCAAGACCCAAAAGCCGGTCTTCCCGAAATTGCCCGACCGGTCTGGATAAACGTCACGGCTGGATCGTGATTGATAGGCTCGGTCTGCAGCGACTTAATGAAGCACAGGTCGTCGACAACTTTGGCCGTATGCGGCAGAAGTTCCGTCAACCACGCGCCGCTGGATCCATGCTGCGCAAACTTAAATGGCGATGCGCACGTCCGACGTCCTTTGTCGCGTGTCATGAGAGTCACCCGCTGGGCCCCAAGCACGCTTGGCGGCATGTCTTGGCCGTGCAGATCCTTCAATAATGGTTTGTAGTCAAAAAGGTCAAGATGACTTGGACCTCCCGATTGAAACAGGTAGATGACGCGTTTTGCTTTCGGGAGTGCGTGCGTGCCTTCAAGTATCCCGGAACCCAAGACGTGATGCTTCTCCCCTGCCTGCAATTTGTTCCCCAGCAGGTCAGACATGGCCATCAGACCAAAGCCGGATGCCGTCTGCGACAGAAACTGCCTCCGGGCATGTTGCGCGTGATTCAGCATGTGTGGCATGATTCGCTTAACTTTATGTGACTAAGAAGATTGTGTTGCTGACCGTTGATTGCAGCATGCCAAGAGCCTCGCGTTCCGATGACTTGGGGGAGTGAATGCGAAGCCATCTTAGCGATTAATTTCGGGTGATCATTTCATCGAGGTTGAGCAGCACGTTCGCGGTGGCTGTCCATGCCGCGTGTTCAATAGGGCTGAGGTCACCTAAGTTAAGTGCCTGCCCGTTTGCAATGAGCGATTTGGCAGCATCTGGATTCGATTGGTAGTAAGCCAACTGTTCGTCCACAAAGTTTCGGAGCACAAGCAGTTCCGCAGAGGATGGTGGACGGGATAAACTCAAGCGATAGCCGAGCGTAATCCGGGCATCTGTCTCCGATGGTGCTTCTACCAAAAGGCGTTGCGCAAGCACACGGGCAGCTTCCACAAACTGCGGATCATTGAGCGTCACCAATGCCTGGAGCGGAGTATTTGTTCGAGGTCGCTCGAATGTGCATTCAGCGCGATCCGGCGCATCAAAGATCACAAACGTGGGATAGGGTGTTGTGCGTCGCCAAAACGTGTACAGACCCCGGCGATAAAGGTCTTCGCCGGGACTCATATTCCATGGCCAGCCGTTGTTCTTACCTTTGTAAAAGTCTGCAGGCTGATACGGAAATACAGGCGGACCGCCCATTTTTCGCGTCAGCAGTCCGGAGGCAGCTAAACTGTTGTCGCGGACGATTTCAGCCTGCAAACGCACTCTCGGAGCACGCCACAGGAGTTTATTCTGGGGATCGATTTCCGCGTAACGACGCGTGTCAGACGACGACTGCCGATACGTACGGCTCATCACGATCTGCCGCAGTGTCTGCTTCACATCCCAGCCGGATTCGATGAAGTCCAGCGCAAGCAAGTCCAGCAGTTCCAAATGAGACGGAAACTCGCCCTGCAATCCAAAGTCTCCCATGGATCGTACAAGGCCTTCACCAAACAGCAGTTGCCAAAACCGGTTCACCTGGACTCTGGCAACCAGAGGTTGATTGGCCTGCATCAGCCAGCGCGCCAGTCCCAAGCGATTCCGGGGCAGGTCCTCTGCAAACGGCGGCAGAAAAGCGGGCACGTCTCGCGTCACAGATTCACCAGGCGTCTGGAAATCTCCCCGCATCAAAACAAACGCGGGTTTAGGCTGCGCCATCTCGACACTCACCATCTGCAGGGGCGCGTGCTGCTCATTCGTCAGCGAAGCAATTCGATCCTGCAGGATTTGCGCGTCCTGCTGCGGCTGTTTCAACGCTTCACGAGTTGCCGCGTGAATGTGCCGTAGATAATAGTCCCGGAGCAAAGCCGATTGTTCGGGAGTTCGTAGATCTCGCGGAGTTTGAATGACCGCAAGCACGGTGGCTGGGACTCCTGATGATGCAACTGCAGCCGACGCGGCGATCTCAGATTCACTGAGGGCGCGGTCATACATGCGCGCTTCGCGAATCGTTCCCGCCAGCATGTAGTTGGCTCCCGGCGGCAAAGCTCGCGCTCCAAACACAATCCGCGCTGCCCCCGCTTTGAAGTTTTGTAGCTCGCTCTTACGATACGCCTGACCGTAGGGACGACCTTGGCGATAACAGCGAATAGTCCCATCCTCGTCGTAAGCAATCGCAATGTGGACAAACTGCTTGTCCGCTTCTGTCTCGGGATCGCCGGAAAACGGTTGAGTCCGGTTGAAGGAATTGCTGCCCGCCATCCAGCGACCGGGCTCCTGTTCGCCAAATACGATCGCATCAAAGCTCATTCCAGAGGGGTCTTCGATCAAAGTCTGAACACCGATGACCGCACCACCGGCTTGAGTGAGATTGCTCAACCGCACCCAAGCTTCTAAGGTTTTTGCGCCGAGGTCGATGGTGATTGGCGCTGTGATGACGTGCGCCGCTTGGCCGTCAAGGATTAATCCAGCCTCACCGATCGAAGCCCCTGCCAGCAAAGTCCCGTCGCGCTCCCCAAGCAGATCGTCAACACCTTTTCTGAAATCCCAACGGGCAGTCGGAATTGGTGCTGGCGGAGGCTCAAATCCAGCCAATGCAGCTTCCCATGCCAACTGTGATCCTGCCACCTCGGTTCGAGGATCTCCCGAAAAATTTGGGTCTTCCGGAGCGGCCTTCGCCACGAGCAGCGTCATGGAGGCTGTAATCTGTGCGAGTTGTTCGCTGGCCCTCGCGAGTTCTTCCTTCATCAGACGCGTCTGGACGCGGAGCACTGGTGGGACGGGTTTACCATGAAACCCGGTAACACCCCCTGCCCCTTCTTCCTCAAGTGAATTGAAGAAGGCTGTGAGCTGATAGAATTCCTTCTGCGAGACAGGATCGTACTTGTGAGAATGACATTGCGCACAGTTCAGTGTCAGGCCGAGCCAGATTCGCCCCATCGTAATCGCCCGATCGGCTGCGTAGGCCGCGAGAAACTCAGCCGGGTCCGCGCCCCCTTCTTCATTGAATCGTACATTGCGATTAAATCCCGAAGCAATCTTTTGTTCAACCGTGACGTCCGGCAGTAAGTCGCCTCCGAGCTGCCAGATTGTGAACTGGTCAAATGGCATGTTGCTATTAAATGCATCGACGACCCAATCCCGCCAAACCCAAACTGGTCGATCAGAATCTGCGTGATAGCCATTTGTGTCTCCATAGCGCGCAAGGTCCAGCCAAACCATAGCCATGCGTTCGCCAAAGTGAGGGCTGTCGAACATTCGATCCACCATCCGTTGGTAACCGTTGCCGGATGTGTCTGCCGTGAATTCGTCGATCTCGGCGATCGTGGGCGGAAGGCCGCGTAAATCGAGTGATACGCGACGTATCAAAGTCAGAGGATCGGCTTCCGGTGAAGGTGTCATTCCCCGCTTTTGTAATTCCGCAAAGACAATCGGGTCAATCTCGTTCTTGTTCCATGCAAAATTCGATGCCGGCGCCGCATGATGCCGTTCGGGCATCAGGAATGACCAATGCTGCTTGTATTTCGCCCCTTCCAGCACCCATTTTCGCAGCACTGCCTTCTCAGACGCTTTCAATGCCTTGTGCGAATCCGGAGGCGGCATCACAAAGTCCACGTCAACTGCGGTGATGCGACGAACCAGTTCACTCATTTCCGGATCGCCCGGGACAATGGCCGTCTTTCCACTTTCAGCTGGCGACGTGACACTGTCCGGCAGATCCAAACGGAGTCCGCCCTGCAAAGACGTCGCATCCGGGCCGTGACAGGCAAAGCACTTTCCCGACAAAATAGGGCGCACGTCGCGATTGAAGTCGATCTCATCACCGAAAATCGTCGTCGAAAATAGTTGCACTGCAAGAATAAATTTCACATGAAAATCAATGCGATGTTTCACGATAATTCCCAAAAATTCTACTTGTGCCCTAAAGCCGACACGCACTCGATAAATGATCTTGACGTTTGGCGTGCATCCAAGATCTGTCATGCTGAATTGTAT
>Ga0209553_1000804_pt1 | contig 15903 bp, 5 predicted proteins | sample LauGreFBDMM110DN_2_FD_188217 | JGI IMG/M metagenome (GOLD analysis project Ga0209553, IMG submission 188217) | Freshwater lake microbial communities from Lake Michigan, USA - Fa13.BD.MM110.DN (SPAdes) (version 2) | ecosystem: Environmental > Aquatic > Freshwater > Lake | place: Lake Michigan, USA...
AAGTAAACCCAGCCCGCAGTTTTTTGCAGGGCGCTCGCGCGCGGTCAGTGAGCGCCCTTTTTATTTTCTATGGAACGTCTCCCCGGCTTTCGCGACTTTTATCCCGAACCCGTCCCCCACCCCGACCTCTGGAGCGCTGACGCGCGCCAGTATATTTTCGATCAGTGGCGCGCGGTGGCCCGGCGCTACGGCTTTCGCGAATACGACGGCCCGCCGCTCGAACCGCTCGAACTCTTCACCACCAAGAGCGGCGCGGAGATTGTCGGCCAGCTCTACAACTTCATCGACAAGGGCGAACGCGCCGTCTCGCTCCGGCCCGAGATGACGCCGACCCTCGCCCGCATGGCCGCCGCGCACGAGCGCCACTACAAGAAGCCGATCAAGTGGTTCGCCCTCCCGCAGCTCTTCCGCTACGAACGCCAGCAAAAAGGCCGCCTGCGCGAACACTTCCAATTCAACGCCGACATCATCGGCGAGAAAGACCCGGCGGCGGACGCGGAACTCATCGCGCTGCTCATCGACACCCTGCGCGCGTTCGGCCTGACGGCGGATGATTTCGTCATCCGCCTGAGCAGCCGCAATGCGTGGCAGGAGTTTTTTGAAAGCGGAAAGCGGGAAAGCGGGAAAGCGGAAAACGGAAATGGCGCTTACGAATTCTTTCAGATCATCGACAAACTGGAGCGCACCCCGCCCGATGAATCGCAGCAGAAGCTCGCCGCGCTTGGATTTTCCCTGGCCGACGTGAACACCTTCATCCAGGCCGGCCAGCCGACGGCGGAGCTTGATTTCATTCTGAAAAACTTGGCCGCCCGCGGCCTGGGCGACTTCGTGAAGATTGATTATCTGGTCATCCGCGGCCTTGCCTATTACACCGGACCTGTCTTCGAAGCGTTCGACAAGAAGGGCGAGTTCCGCGCCCTCGCCGGCGGCGGACGCTACGACAACCTCATCAAGCTCATCAGCGCCGGCAAAGTCGATCTGCCCGCACTCGGCTTCGGCATGGGCGACGTGGTGCTCCTCGAACTCCTCAAGGCGCGCGGACTCCTGCCCAAGTTCGACGCCAACGTGGATGTTTTCTGCCTCATCGAGGATGAAACGCTACGCCCCGATTCGCTGAAACTGATTTCCGACTGGCGCGCCCTCGGACTTGCCGTGGAATACCCGCTCACCCCCGCGAAGTCCGACAAACAGTTCAAGCGTGCGCAGGAATTGAAGGCTGCGCACACGGCGAAGCTGGAAAAATCTCCCGCCGGCGAACTCCTCGTGAAAGTGAAGAACCTCGCCACGCGCGAAGAAAAGACCGCCGCCCCGTCGGACGCGGCTCGTCAGTTGATGAATAGTCAACGCACCAGCAGGACGTGATAGAAGCGTTGCGTGACGGCATCGGGCGCGTTGGTCAGGACGTAGGTTGAATTGGTGGTCGTGAGGTCGCCGCCAAGCTGGGTCCAGGACGGGTCTTCGAGAGCGGCCTTGAATTCGACGCGATAGGTGCGGCCGGGGAGCGAAGGCCACGTTAGCCGCACGGAGTTGGTCGTCAGCAGCGTGGCGGCGACAGGAAAGGCGGAGGGCGCGGGCAAGGTGGAGTTCGCGGTGCGCGGCGTGAAGTTGGTCATGAAACGGTAGCCGCCGTTGGTGCTGCCTTCGGGGAACAAACCCATGCTCACATTTTGAATCTGCGGCCCGAAGACGACGCTCGATTGCAGCGTGCCGTCCGGCGCGAACAGTCCAATGGCTTCGCCGCCCGTGCTCAACTGGAAATTTGCGTGCAGATCGCCGAAAGGACTCAGGCCGTTTTGCTCCGGCTGATTGTCCGCCCACACCAGCAGGAAGCCGTGCGCGGCGATGAAAGTATTCAGCGGAATCTGCCACCTGGTCGGATTTGAGAGTGTGTCGGTAAGGAAATGGCCGGAGAGATCGAACGTGTTCGTATTCGGATTGTACAATTCAAACCAGTCCTGGAACAGGCCGTCCACCGGATCGCGCAGTCCGCCGGGTCCGGCGTTGTCGGCCATGAACTCGTTGATCATGACGGGCACGGGCGCGGACGCGGGATTGTTCGTGGCACCGGGCGTGACAAAATAAAATATCTGCCGGTCGAACAATTGTCCGTCCGGCGCGGAACCGAAGGAGCGGTTTGGCGTGAGTCCGAAGTAATTCACGTAGTCGAGCACTTCGGTGCGTCCGGCGTTGGTGCGAACGAGCGCGAGGGAGCCGGCGTTGTTCGTCAGGCGGAAGCTCGTGTGGAGATTTGTTCCCACAGTTTGCGCAATGTCGCTGTCCGCCCAGATGACGCGGAATTCGCAGGGCGCGAGCGAGGCGCCTGCCGGGAACGGCCATTGCTTGAGGTTGCTGTAATTGTCGGTGAGGAAGAGTCCTTGCAGGCTCACGGTGTTGGTGCCGGCGTTGAAGAGTTCGAGCCACGGCTCGCGCAGACCGAAATTGTCGAACACGCCGTTGGTGTTGAAGACGAGAAGTTCGTTGATCCAGAGCGGCGGGAACGCGACAAGACTTGCGCGCACCGAATTTGTCGCGCCAGGCGTAGGGATGGCGGCGGCCCAGTTTCCGGGGCGTTCGTTGTCGAGCGTCGGGTCGATCAGTTGCAGCGATGGTCCCGTGCCGTCGGCCGACACGGGCCACGGCAGTTGATCGTCATAGCGCACAACGTCAATCAACTCGTCGGTGTTCGTCGTGAGGGGGTGCATGAGCTGCAGGAGTTCGCCGCTGTTTTGGAGATTGCCGCCGTACCGCCCGACAGGCAGCGGCGCGTTCGTGAAGGTGAGGAAGAAAACATTCGTGTCGCTGGCCACGACGAGAAAGCCGCCGGGAAGAATCACCGCGCCTTCGGGGAAAACAAACCCCGCGCCATCGAGCCGCCAGTTGGAGAGATCGAACGCAACGGTCGGATGCGTGTTGTGAATTTCCACGAAGCCGCCGGCGGTGTTGGTCGCGTGATAATGAATTTCATTGATGACAACGAAGCCCCGCGACGACGGCACGGCGCTGGTGTCTACCACGGTGATGGTGTCGGTCACGTTCGTCAGCAGCCGCCCGTAGCGGTCGAAGGCCTGGAGCGCGAGCGCGTTCGTGGCCGCGACGACGGGGACGTTGAGCGTCCAGGTCGTGGTGCTGGTCCAGGTGATGGCGTAGCGCGTGCCGTTGACTTCGATGAACTCGACCTGGATCGGCGCAGTGCCGCCGAGCGCGATGAGGTTGTTGTTCGTCGTGAAATTATTGCCGCCATTGCTGGTGATGGCGAAGGCCATGGCGGTCGGCAACTGGCCGAGGACAAAGCTCGCGCGGTCGCCGATGTAGCCGAGCGCGCCGCCCCAGTTCTGCCCGGCCAGCCCGCCGTAGTGCGTGGTCCAGCGGCTCATGTAGGTGGTGTTGAAGGTCGTGGTGATGAGATCGTAGAGATGGCTGTAGTAGAGACGTTGGTTGGCGGGAAGATTGAAAAGCTTCGTGACGTTTGCGCCCGGCAGGAGCGGCGCGTTGATGGCCTGCACAAAATTAAAATCCATGTCCCACGGGAAGGCCAGCGCCTTGCCATCGGAGGGCCGGAAATAAACGATGAAGTTGTGCCCAAGACCGAAGCCGTAGCTGTCCACCATGCCGAAGAGGGACTCGAAGGCGAAAGCACGCGCCCATTCACTCACGTCCATGAGCCGCTGCGAGGGTGCATCAATGGCCGTGCCGTTGAGGCTCATCATTTTGTTGAACGCCATGATCTGGTCCCATCGCTCTCCCGTCTGGTTGTTCTCTTTGATGTAATTCCAGCGATACGATTCCTGATCGTTGCCCAAGTCCTGGAAATCCACGCCCAGCACGTCATCCGGGTTGGGGAGCTTGAAGCTCTGGACATTTCCGTCCACCGTCGAGAGCGGGTAGTAGATCAACTCCAGCTTGAACAGATCGCCGTTGCCTCCGTTCGCATACTGGCTGTCGAGAAACACGTCGCCGTACTTGGCCATCATCATCAGGCCGGTCGAATTGTCCTGAACCCGCGGCGCGATGACGTGGATCAGATCATCGTACATGCCTGGCAGTCCGCCCGCGTGGTTGATCATGTGCTTGAGCAAAATCTCGTCGTGCTTGCCGCCCAGTCCCGAGTAACCACCGGAGCGATCGATGGAAATGCCTTCATGCACGCCGCGAAACAGATCGTCCGGTTGGAAACTGATGGTGAAACCGACTCGCGAACTATCATTGCGCCCGCGCTCGCTGCCTTGCAGGTGCAGGTTCACGTCGTAGAAAACCTGCTCCTCGCGATCGATGACGGTCGCGCCGAGTCCGTCATTGCTCATCACATTCGTCGGCGCGTGGAGCAGCGTGGTGTCGGCGTCGGTCATCAAGATGCGGATGTTGTGCAACGCGCCGGAAACCGCCGCGCCGTCGTTGACACGGAAGAGAGCGCGGGAGTTCGTGCCCGCCGCCGGATAGGTCGATTTCGCGCCGAGCGCGTCGGTGCCTTCGACGTAGAACTGCACGAGCGTCCCGGCCTCCTGCCCCGGCACCGTCGCGAGATAACCACCGCTGGTCTGCGCGACCATCGTGGTCTGATTCCACGCGCCGCCGTTGGCCGACCAGCGAAGTGCGACGTTGGTCACGCCGTCGGAATCGGCGGCGTTGACGAAGACGGGCACGGGATCGTTCGCCGCCGGCACGGCGGGCGTGTGGGCGAAGCCAGTGTAGGTCGGTCCGACGTTCGTGGCGTAACGCGAATTGATCGCGCCGGGCGTGCCGTTGAGCGCAGGCACGGCAAGTTGCGTGACGCGCGGCAGGCGGTTGAAATAAAGCCGCGTGAGCAGCGCCTTGTTGCCGCCGATCCATTTCGCGCGGAAGGAAATCTCGTACTCATGCCCGTTGATGACCGAAGCGCCGCCGGCCAGCGTCGTCTCGACGTGGTTGTGCATGTGCTCGGTGGAACTCGTTGCGACGAGGCGCAGGACATGGTTCGCGCCGTTGGCCGGATCGACAATGACGCTGCCGTGATGATCGCCGAGCACGCGCCAGCCGGTCAGGCCGCTCTCAAAGTTGCCGTTCTGAATCAACTGCGTCGCCGCGCCCGCCGGCTGATCGATCACGCTGATGTCGTCGAGCAACACCTCGCCCGCGTCGAGCAGGCCGAGCACGAACTCCTTCCACGTCGTCGGACTCGGAGCCGTTTCGGCGGCCGCAATGCCGCGATAGGTGTAGGTCGCCCACCTTGACTTGCTGCCTTCGTCGCTCGCGGCCCAAACCTCGGCCTGCGCGTTATCGGCGCGCGGGTCGCGCAGTTCGAGCGACGATCCGCCAGCGTGCGCGAAGCGCGGCCAGCGGCCGTTCGCGTAGTAATGCACTTCGTCCGCCGGATTGCCGAGCGGGTCTTCGAGCAGGAGCCGGTCGCCGTTGTGCGAAAGCGATTTACCATACGGACCGAGCGGCGTCAGCGCGGGGTAAAGCGCCTGGAGAAACGCCGGGTCTTTCGCCACGACGAGATAACCGCCAGGCGCAAGCGTCTGGTTCGTCGCAAAGTTGAAGGAGATTCCGTCGCTCAATTTCCAGCCGGCGAGGCTCACTGCATTGGTGCTGCGGTTGAACAGCTCGATCCACGCCTCCGGGGAATCACGCTGCGGCTGCGCGGGCGCGATGAAGGAAGTGGCGGTGAGTTCTGCGCCGAAGACGACGTCCGCGCCGAGCGGGTTGGTGGTGAACTGGTGCACCTCGGCGGCGAGCCAGTTCGTGCCGAGGACGAGGCTCGCGTTGGGAATCGAGAACGGACCCGTATACACCGGTGTCGCGACGCTCGCGCTGGCGAGATTGGTGTAAGCGATGTTGCCCGCCACCATGTTCTGCCGCAGCACTTCCGTTCCGTTCAGATAAAAAACCACGCCGTCATCGATGATGCTCCGCAGCGAGAGCGTCGCGCTCGACACGTCGCCGGTGAAGACGAATGGCGCGCGGAAATACCAGGTGATGAGCCGCGCGCCGCCGGGAGCGGTCAGCGAGAGCGCGGTGTTCTTCGCGGCGGGCAGCGAGGCGGTGCTGACGTAGAGCAGCGCGCGGCCGGAGGACCACGAGGCGTCGTTGTAATCCGTCTGCCGCCACGCCGTGCCGAGGTCGATGCCCTGCTGGTGGTAGCGCCAGAGATTCGTGATGCTGATGGCAATGTTCGTTGGTGCGAAACTCGCCGCGGTCGCCGCCAGCGGCCGGTGATCGTACATGATTTCGTTGATCACGATCTCGCTGTGCAGCGCGACGACGTTCGACGCGCCGGGTGTCGTCTGCGTCGCCACGAGCCACGGGCCGATGCCGTCGGGCAGGCGCGAGCGTCCGTATTTTTTCGCGACCACGGCGTCGAGCACATTGCTGCGACCCGGCGCATAGAGCACAAACTGATCGCCCGAGGCCACACTGAAACCGAGCGTGGCTTTCGGCACAAAAACCAGACCACCCGGCGGCAGCGACAGTCCGCTGAACGTGTATTCGTGATACGTGCCACCGAAGCGCGCCACGGTGCAGCCGTCGAGCGAGGCGGTGGTGCTGCCGTAATTGATCAGCTCGAAACCAAAGCCAGCGTTCGTCGCCGATTCGATTTCGTTGAAGACAAACAAGGGCGGCGGTGGTGCTGGAAAATTCGTCGTTGAAACGGTCAGCTCTGCGCCGAAGATCGCGTCGGCCGGCGCGGTCGGCCCGCGATGCACTTCGACCGCGAGGACGTTCGTACCCGAGAGGAGGCTGCCCGTGGGCAGGTCAAACGGCCCCCTGAGCGTGGCGTTCGTGATGTTGGTCACCGCCGTGGTCGCGGCGGTGATCGCGCCGCCCGGCAGGTTGAAGCGCAACACTTCGGTGCCGTTCAAATAAAACACCGCGCCGTCCGCGAGGATCGTCCGCAGGCGCAGACCGGTTGCGGCGGGCGAACCGTTGACCACAAAGCGGTCGCGGAAATAATATGTCACCGGCGCGACAGGCAGCGCGGTGTTGACGGTCACGTTGCGGCGCGCGCTGCCGGAAACTTTCACGCGAAAGCCGGCGGGATTGGCGCTGGTGCTGGCGTTGACAGTGAGGAAGTCGAGCGTGTTCGTGCCGGAGTTGAAGCCGTTCGTGAGCGTAAAGTTCGGGCTGAATCCGCCGAAGCCGGAGAAGGCGATGTCCTTCGCCACGCCGTTGAGCAGCACGTTGGTGAGGTCGTTGTCCACCGAGAAGTTCATCAGCAGGCTCGCGCCGATAGCGGAATAGCCGGTGAGATCGAAGGTGGTGCGGAAATTGTACGGACCCGCCGCGGCGTTGGCATTGCCGGAACTGATCGCGCCAATCCACACGGAGCTGGCGTCGTTGGCCAGCCACGCGCCGTTGTTTTGCATCACCGTCGCCTGAATCGCGGGCGGCGGCGGCGCGCTCTGCGCCGAGAGCGTGAGCTGGTAGTGCGGGTCGAACGCGCCTGGCGCGAGCGGCACGCGGGCCGTGTCGAGTCCGCTGTTGACGAGCGTGGGAATGGACTCAAAATCGCCGAGCGGCGGCGGCGTGTTGCTGGCGATGAAGACGGCGGAGCCCGACGACCACGCGCTGTCGTTGTAGCCGAGATCGCGCCACGCGGTGCCGAGATCGTTTCCCGAAGCGTTGTATTTCCACGAACTGGTCAGCGTGATGGGCAGGGAGTTCGAGAGCGTGGTCGTGCTGACCGGAAAATTTTCGCGGCCCGGCGTGCCGCCGACCTGCGCGCTGGCCCGCCAGTTTGCGGCGAGGGCGCTGCCGGCGTTGCGGTTGTATTTCGCCAGCGATGGCCCCGCTCCGTCGGGCGCGACCGGCCAGTCGCCATCCACCCCGTAGCTCACAGAGTCCATGAGGCGCTGGTTGTTGTTCCGCAGTTCGAGCGTGTCGCCGCTGTTAGAGAGACGGCCGGTGAAGGGACCGAGCACGTTGGTCGCGCCGCTCGACGCGGTGAGCGGCGCCGGCGAACTGGCGATGAGCAGATATTTTCCACCACCGACCACGGTGCCCTCGGCGAAGGTGAACTGCACGCCACCTGCGAGCGACCATCCGGAGAGGTCCATGTCCACGGCCATCTGGTTGTGCAGCTCGATCCATTCGAGCTGTGCTTCGTTGGTCACGTTCGGGTGATACATGATCTCGTTGAAGACCACGGTGCTGTCGGCGCGGGTCTGGGTCGCGAACAACAGGACCGAGACGAGAACGGATGCGAAACAAAACTTCATAATCAAAAGAGACCGGGGACTCACGCCCCCGGTCTCGTACGCTAACACATTAATTGCGTCTACTGTTGCTTGATGCGATAGAATGTTCCGGGGAAGGGCGCATCGAGTATATTCGTGGTCTTCTTGCCGCCGGACCCAATTCCGGTGATCACGTTATCCCAGACGGTTGGAACCCCGTTTCCGAACACCTGCGTGCCTTCGATAGTGTAGGTTGCGCCAGGTATGGAGTTCCAAATGAGCGTCAGTCTTTCATTATTCGCATCGTAACTCGTGCTGGTGATGCTCAGCACCGGCGCAATGACGCTGACAAATCCCTCGAGGTCCACGCGCAGCGCCGTCGGATTGGCCGCGTTCCCCGCGTTGTTCATGATGAAGTCCACGCTGTTCGGTCCCGTGACGAAACCGTTGGTGAGGGTGAAGGCTTGGAACGAGGTGAAGCCACCACCGCTGACGCCTTGGGACACGCCGTTGACAAGCACGTCCACGATCGAGTTGTCCACCGCGAACTGTCCGGTCAGCCGGAACGTGCAAACGTCCGCGCCGGTCAAGTCGAAGAACGTCTGGTAGGTGTAGTTGCCTTCGGCGTTGCCGGAGCTCTGGTTCGGCTGCGGCGCTATCCACTTGGACTTCGGACCCGCGTCCAGCCACGGCGGCACCGGCGATGCGGCCTGATTGATGACAATGGCGTCCGGCCCCTGATTGATCTGGTCCGCGCTGCTGCCAATAATCCAGTGCAGGTCAATCGAACTGTCGGCCGCGAGCGTGCCGTCGGCGTTCACGCCAGTGCCGTAGATGCCGGGCACGCGGCGGTAGATGACCGCGAGCTGCGCCGGGTTGCTGTTGGTCGAGCCGGAGTTGTTGCTGGCGAGCACCGTGTAGAAGCCGTTGTCGCTCGTCGTCGCGCTGAGGATGGTCAGGGTGAGGTTGGTCTGGCCGGGCAGCGGCGTGCCGTCCTTGCTCCACTGGAAGGTGAGCGGGTCGCTGCCCGTGGCGCTGACGCTAAAGGTCACGCTGTTGCTTTCGACGACCGCCGTCTGGCTGACCGGCTGCAAGCTGATGCGGGGCGGGATGTTCGGGAGCAAGCGCGCGTTGCTGGCCGTGAACTCCACCCGCAGTCCGGTGTAGCCGGCGACCGCGTCCACGTTCTGCACCACGAAGTCGATGGTGTTCACTCCGGGCAGGAAGGTGGAGGTGTTGGTGTCGATGGTGAACGTCGTCCAGACAGGGAACTGCGCCGTGTTCACCAGGCCCAGGTCCACGCCGTTCAAGCGGATTTGCACGCCCAGATTGTCCGTGGCCCAGCGGCCTTGGATGATCACCGTGCTCGCGTCGCGATCCGAAAGATCAAAGGTGGTGCGATAGACGTAGATGCCGTTGCCCGCATTGAGACCAGCCGCGCCAGCGGTGTTGAAGCGCGGGCCGACCCACTTGGAACTCGCGGTGTTCGCCAGCCAAGGGCCGGTCACGGGGAAGACCGTCGAGTCCTCCACGATGGCGCTGATGGGCGCCCCGTCGGCGTTGATGATGATCTGGTAATGCGGATCGCTCAAGCCATCCGCCAGCGCGACGTGGCCGCCGTCGAGTCCGGTGTTGAAGAGCGTGGCGATCGTCTCGAAGACGGTGAGCCGCGCGACGGCGCTCGTGACCGAGCCGCTGTCGTTCGTCACCACGACCGAGTAACCAGCCTCGGCGGACCTGGTCACGCCGCTGAGCGCGAGCGTCGCGGCGTTGGCGCCGGCAATGACCGCGCCGTCCTTGCGCCACTGGTAGGTCAGCGTGGGCGAACCGGAAGCTTCGACCGAGAAGCTGGCATTCTCACCTACGCTGACAATCAAACTCTGCGGCTGGCTCGACACCGTGGGCGGCGTGCCTGGAGAGATGGGCGGGATAAATACGATTTCGGAAATACCGGTGTAATCATCGGATGTCCCAAAGTTGGAGGTGACGAATATTTGGATGTAGCGGGTGGTGACCGGGGTGGTGAAGAGATAGTTTTCTCCAGCGTATCCCGCGGTCCCGGGCGCTTGGGTAAAGGTCATATTCTGCACCAGCGTGCCCCAGGCAGCTCCGGCCGAGGCGTAGGACGCCCCATCGGCCAGCAGGCTCGCGCCAGCGTAAATGCCCGCAGTATGCACACCTCGTCCAACAAAGGTAAGGTTTGCTTCATTGTAGTTCCACAGGTGAAACCCGGCGATGGTTTGGACGCTGCCCAGGTCGAACGTGATCCAGGTGTCGTGGTTTCCATCACTCAGCCACATAGCGCCGCCGGTCCCGGTGCCGCTGGTCGAACTGGCGGTGACCGGACTGTTGGGGGTCATGCCACTGCCATCAATGGCATGAACGGGCGCGCGATCATCACCACCGTAATAACTTTGCGCCGTGACCGCGGTGGCCCTGATCAAGCCGTCCACGGTGACCGTCACGGTATAGACGTTGATGGTCCCGCCGTCGGTGACGGTGTAGGTCACCGGACCGGCACCGAAGTTCGGGCTGGGGACGGCGCCGCTGATCCGATCGCAGGTCCCTGAGGTCAGCGTGTAGGCAGGTGCGAGGTTAGCCAATACCGTCCCGGAGGGCACAGTCCAGACGATGGCGGCCGCGCCCGCAACAGGCGTGCCGATGACGGCACTGCTCCCGGCGACGTTGACCCCGAAGCTGAGAATCGTCGCCGGTGTCGCCGGAGGGATAAATCTGATTTCGGAAATACCCGTGTAGCCATCGCCGGGTGGACCAAAGTTTGAGGTGACGTTGATTTGCAGATAACGAGTGGTGACCGGGGTGGTGAAGAGGTAGTCTTCTCCAGCGTATCCTGCGGCCCCGGGCGCTTGGGTGAAGGTCATATTCTGCACCAGCGTGCCCCAGGCAGCTCCGGCCGAGGCGTAGGACGCCCCATCGGCCAGCAGGCTCGTTCCGGCGTAAATACCTGCAGTCTTCACTCCGCGTCTTGTAAAAGTGGCGGGATTCCCGGAGTTTTCATTGTAGTTCCAAAGATGGAATCCGGCGATTGTTTGGACGCTGCCCAGGTCGAACGTGATCCAGGTGTCCTGGTTTCCATTACTCAGCCACACCTGGCCGCCGGTTCCGTTGCCGGTGGTCGAACTGGCGGTGACCGGACTGTTCGGGGTCATGTCACTGCCATCAATGGCATGAACGGGCGCGCGATCATCACCACCGTAATAACTTTGCGCCGTGGCCGCGACGGGTGTGATCAAGCCGGCAGCGGCGAGCGTCGGGCCGGTGCTGAAAAACGCCGCGGCGGCGGTCAAACCGAGGGCGAGGTGTTTGAGATGATCTCCTATCGGTTTGATGATATTAGATGTTTTCATGGTTTTCGATGAGAGCTGTTGTTGGTTACTGATACAGATACGCCCCTTTTTTTCCAGCAAGCAAAATAGCAAAAACCACTCTCGGCAACCCTCCCCATTAAGTGGAGGTTATGCCCATGGACTCAGCGCCTCAGTTTTTCCCAATCCGGACGCAAGTGGTCGCTGTGGTTCGAATATAAACAAGGCAGCTCGCGCACGAAAACTGCACTGTTTCTGCATCGTTTCTGCACCCCTTCTCCATTTCAATCCGGTGCAGTTTCGTCTCGCCCACGAAAACTCGCGCAGGCACCTGCAATTCCACATTCCGCATCCGCGCTGGCCCGTCCAGTGTCTTGAAATTCAAGGTCATGGTTTTCCGCACTGCTGTGCGCACCCAAACTATAGCATGAAGTTTTCCCGGAAGAGCTGGCGGCAAGGACCCGAGGCGCAAAATTCCGGCAACGCCAGGCAACGAGATGTCATCGAGCGGCAACGACACGCACCAATATTTATTAGAAAAGATTTGACGGGATCTGAACTTCATCCAAAACCAACATCCCCGCAGCGGTGTCAGCGTAACTTGCCGCCACTGCGGGCGTATTCCCACCCCCTCAGAAACGGAAAATTGTAAAGCGTCCTTAATCAGAGTTTTGCTAACAAAACCTTGCCCCGTTCGCGCGGTTGCCGATACGTTTGTGAATAAGCCAAATCTCGAACCGTCCGAAAACCATGAAAAATATCAGCCTCGTCCTCGCCTTGTTTGCGGCCGGCCTCACCCTCACCACCTCCGCCGCCAACCGCACGGCCACGCCCGCCGAGTCCCTCAAGGTTCTGGACGGCTTCAAGGTCGAACTCATCCGCAGCGCACAACCCGGCGAAGGTTCCTGGGTCGCCATGACGGTGGACCCCAAAGGCCGCCTGATCGTTTCGCCGCAGGGCGGCGAACCGCTGCTCCGCATCACGCTCGATGCCCAGGGCCAGGTCGCCAAGATGGAAAAGATCGAGCTTCCGCCCCGCGGCGCGATGGGCCTGCTCTGCGCCTTCGACGCGCTTTATGTGAACGGCAAAGGCCCCGGCGGCCTCGGCCTTTACCGCCTGACCGACACCGACGGCGACGACCAGTACGACAAGTTTGAACTGCTCCGTTCGTGGAAGGGCGACGGCGGCGAACATGGCCCGCACGGCGTGGTCCTTGGCCCGGACAAGAACCTTTACGTCGTCGCCGGCAATTTCGTGAAGGTGCCGACGGACATCCTCCCCACCTCGCAGCATAAGAATTACGCGGACGATCTGGTCCTGCCGCGCGCCGAGGACGGCAATGGTTTCGGCGCGGGCACCAAGCCGCCGGGCGGCTTCGTCGTCCGCATGGACAAGGACGGGAAGAACTGCGAGCTCTTCGGCTCCGGCCAGCGCAACACCTACGACATCGCCTTCAATGCCGACGGCGAACTCTTCGGCTTCGACAGCGACATGGAATGGGACTGGGGCACGCCGTGGTACCGGCCCATCCGCGCCTTTCACGTCACGAGCGGCGCCGATCACGGGTATCGCGAGGGCAACGGCAAGTGGCCGGAGCATTATCAGGACAGCCTCCCGGCCACGTCGATCATCGGCATCGGCTGCCCCACCGGCGTGGCCTTCGGCACGGGCGCAAAGTTCCCGGCCAAATATCAGCGCGCGTTTTACATGATGGACTGGACCTATGGCCGCCTCATCGCCGTCCATCTCAAGCCGGACGGCGCGAGCTATTCCGGCGGCTGGGAATCTTTCCTCTCCGGCAAGCCGCTCAATTTGACAGACCTCGAAATCGGCAAGGACGGCGCGATGTATTTCCTCACCGGCGGGCGCGGCACGCAGGCGGGACTGTATCGCGTCAGCTACACCGGCCCCGAGGTGAAGGAGCAGCTCCCCGTCGATCAAAGCGCCATCGCCGCCCGCAAAATCCGCCATCAGCTCGAAACCTTCCACGGCAAGGTCGACCCCAAGGCCACCGCCACCGCCTGGCCTTGCCTGGGCCTGAGTGACCGCTACCTCCGCTACGCCGCGCGCCTGGCCGTCGAGTCGCAGCCCGTGGCCGAGTGGAAGGACAAGGCCCTGGCCGAGACCGATCCCAACGCCGGCCTCACCGCGCTGCTCGCGCTCGTCCGGGTCGGCGGCAAGGAATCGCAGGACGCCGCGCTGCTCGCCTTGAAAAGGTTTCCGATGGAGTCACTCAGCGAAGAGCAGCAGTTGCTCAAGCTGCGCGTGGTCGAGGTCAGCCTTTCGCGTCACGGCAAACCTTCCCCGGAAGTCGTGACGCGGGCCGTCACCAAGCTGGGCGAGATTTACCCGAACAAGAGCGTCAATTTGAACCGCGAGCTCTGCCAGATCCTCGTCGCGCTCGAAGCGCCCGACGTGGTGCCGAAGACCCTCGGCCTGATCGCCAAGGCCGCGACCCAGGAAGAACAACTGGTTTACCTGTTCGCGCTGCGGGGCCTCAAGACCGGCTGGACGACTGCGGATCGCAAAGCCTACTTCTCGTGGTTCAACAACAAGCCCGACGCCGACGCGAGTGTCGCGCTCGTCAAAAACAACAAGCACACGGCGGAAACGGAAAAATGGTTCACCGATGTGGGCCGCGGCTTCGGCAACGGCTCGAGCTACGGCGGCTTCGTCTCCAAACTAAAATCAGCCGCTATCGCCTCCCTCTCCGACAACGAACGCGGCGAACTAGCGGCCGTCCTCACCGGCCGCCCGGCCGTGACAGCTCCCGTCAAGCCGACCCCCCGCAAGCTCGTCAAGGAATGGAAAATGGCCGACCTCGAAGGCTCCCTCGACCAGGCCGGCAAAGGCCGCGACTTCGCCAAGGGCAAGGCCGCCTTCCTCGACGCGCAATGCCTGGCCTGCCACCGCTTCGGCAACGAAGGCGGGGCGGTCGGCACCGACCTCACCGCCGTCTCCAGCCGCTTCAGCCGCGCGGATGTTCTCTCATCGATCATCGAGCCGTCCAAGGTTGTCAGCGAACAGTACCAGCAGCACAGCTTCACCTTGAAGAATGGGGATGACCTGGTCGGCCGCGTGCTCGAAGACACGGCGGAAAAATACGTCGTGCTGGTCAACGCCCTCGCCGGCACCAAACAGGACGTGCGCAAAACCGACGTGACGAAACGCGATCCCTCCAAGCTCTCCTCCATGCCGGAAGGGCTGGTGAACGTCCTGACCAAGGAGGAGATTCTGGACCTGCTCGCCTACATTGAGTCCGGCGGGAAAGCGACCGCCCCGGCGTTTGCGAAGTAAAATTGCTCAATGCGGGTCCTGAGCGGCGACGTTGCGTCGTCGCTCTTTTCTTTTTTGGTCGTCGCACTGAAGGCGTCGGGGAAGGTCCGGCCTCAGCTTCCGTCCCGGTTCACGCGAGGTCAAACAGCAGCACTTCCGAAGCGGCCGGGGCGATGATTTCGATCCGGCTTTCTTCGCTGATGGCCGCACCGGCACGTCCGCGAGTGGTTGAACTCACTGCGGGTGATGCCGGTGCCGGCGGTGAGACGCTGCCATTCGCCAGCCTCGATGACCGAACCATGGCCCATGCTGTCCTTGTGCTCGAGCGCGCCGGAGAGGACACAGGTGAGAATATCCATGTTGCGATGCGGGTGCGTGCCAAACCCGGAGCCGCCCCGCACGCGATCCTCGTTGATCACGCGCAGGCTGCGGAAGCCCCGCCAGTCCGGATCGTAATAATCGCCGAAGGAAAAAGTGTGGCGGCCGTCCAGCCAGTCGATCGGCGAGCGCCCGCGTTCGTCCGATGCCCGGAGCTTGATCATAGTTCAAAAGTTTTCACCCGGCGCAGACCCAGCCGCAACGGCACCCAGCCGAGCGCAAAGGAGAGCGCCACAAAACCCGCCATGCAGCCGAGGCTGCGCAGGTAGGACGCCACCCCGAAATTGCCCCAGGGCGAGCCCCACGCCAGCAGCCCGACCGAGCCGAGGATGTACACAAAACTCAGCACCAGGCAGAACGTCCCGCCAAAGCCGCTCACGATCTTGCCGGGATTCTCCTCCTTGAAGTTCGGATAGAGCGCGCCCAACCCGACGGCCAGCGCGGTCAGCGTGCAGGCCATCACCGCGATGGCCACCGCGAAATAAACCGTGCGCGCGGCGGACAGTTCCAGCATCCGGCACGAGAGCCAGATCAGGCTGAGGGTGAGCGCCAGCGCGGTGGTGAGGGCGAGGGCGAGCTTGGTTTTCAAAACGCCCGCCAGGCCGAGCGGCGCCAGGCCGACGATCCAGAGCCGTTTCCCTTCCAGAGAGAATTGCGGATACACAAAGCGCGTGGTGATGGTGGCCAGATTCAGCGCGCACGCACCGAGGTTCAGGTAGGAGATGAGGTCGGTCCAGAACGGATGCGTGATCTGCTGGGAGAAATGCCGGAGG
>Ga0209553_1000805_pt1 | contig 15903 bp, 17 predicted proteins | sample LauGreFBDMM110DN_2_FD_188217 | JGI IMG/M metagenome (GOLD analysis project Ga0209553, IMG submission 188217) | Freshwater lake microbial communities from Lake Michigan, USA - Fa13.BD.MM110.DN (SPAdes) (version 2) | ecosystem: Environmental > Aquatic > Freshwater > Lake | place: Lake Michigan...
CGAGACCTCCTCGAGCCTCCGAGTGGCGAGTGAACCAGCGTCGTGGATCATTGTTCCAGAGGTCCCAGAGCCTGTGGCGGTCCCAGAGCCTGTGGCGGTCCCAGAGCCCGTGGCGGTCCCAGAGCCTGTGGCGGTCCCAGAGCCCGTGGCGGTCCCAGAGCCTGTGGCCGTCCCAGAGCCTGTGGCGGTCCCAGAGCCAGTAGCCGTCCCAGAGCCCGTGGAGGAGGACGTGTCAGTTGCTCAGGCGGCCGCCGCGGTCGAGGAGGCTTAAGAGGCTAAGTTCATTTTATACTAATGTCTGACCTCGTAAAACATGTAATCAAGTCTTTCAATACCGCCAATACATGGAAGTCTCGTCTCCCAGACACTGTATTTGCGTTGGAGGGAATGTCTGGAAACAAGACGCGTGTATTTTACAATGAATTGTGCTCTCTGGAGTTTCCAGACCGTCAGACCGAGTATCTCGAGGTGGGCGCCTGGAAGGGTTCTACCCTGTGCTCGTCCATGTACAGCAATCCCAAATGCAACGGAACCGTCATCGAGAATTGGGAGCTTTTTGGGGGCCCCAAGGATGAATTTGATCATCACGTCAAGTATTTTGGGTTTGGTGACCGTTTGACTATTTTCGAGGAGGATGTATTTTCATTCGATATTTCTAAACTGAAAAACCCTATTGATGTCTATTTGTACGATGGCGATCATGATGAGATTCACCAATACAAGGGCATCACCCATATATGGCCAGCCCTTGCCGACCAAGCTATTATTATCGTCGATGACTGGAATGCTCCTCAGGTTCGCAAGGGGACATTCGAGGGTCTCGAGGCGGTTGGGGCAAATATCATCGAGAAGTTTGAAATTATGTACACTCATGACGGAAGTCATACACTCATGCCTATTGCTCAGCGCGAATTCTGGAACGGAATTGGAGTTTTCGTCGTTTCAAAAAATTCTCAGTAATATTTAGATATGAACATTCCTCCGACCAAGTGGGGGCCTCCTTTTTGGATGACATTACATATAGCCTGTTTAGGGTGCCAAGACTCCAAGGTTCTTGTGGACTTTGTAGAGAGTTACAAGAAGATTATACCCTGCCTGTCGTGTCGGTTGCACTTTGAACAGGTTCTGGTCGAGAACCCAGTCCCAGAGGCTGACGACCTTTTCAAGTGGTCGGTCGACGTTCATAATATCGTCAACAGGCGGCTAGGAAAACCAGAGTTTTCATATGAGGATGCACTGGCTAATATAGTCACCGGAGTGCCTCCCCCTCAATTTGATTTTAAATTTGGACCTGTCGTGATCGCCATGCTTGTGATTATCATTTTGGTTCTCATTTTAAATCGTAAATAAAACTAAGAGATGGTTGGTGGAATATTTCCAGGTCGGCCGTTTTCTTTTAATGTAAAGTGCGTCGTGTTTACTTTGCTTCTTGCTGCGGGTTACTGGTTTGCCCCCCACAAGAATCTCTGGGTCCTCGCGTTCCTGCTGTGGTTCCCATACATCTCCCTTTCGTGGTACGATTATGCTTACGCGTGTCGTGACAAGCTCGATCCCACGGTCGTACCATTTGGCCGCATGATTTGGCTGCCCTTCAAGCCCCAGGGCTACAAGGATGAGTTCAGCAAGATGGCCGACGAACAGATTCAGACCATGAACAAGGTGGATCACCTGGTGGGGTGGACTGTACTTATAGCCGGTGTGACATTTTTTCTCGTAACTCGAAAAGGTTAGGGTTTCCAGAAATTTCAAAGGGGGACACTATATATATTCTAAACTCAAGTACAAATTGACATAATATCAAATTGGGTGTCACACTACGTTCTAGGATTGCGTCACTTTAGACCCAGTAGATTTTTAAATTTCCAGAAATGTCAAAGGGGGGAGAACACTATATATTCTAAAGTTATGGAAGACAAATTGACACAAAACATAGAAAGGGTATGCACCCTGTTTTAGGATTGCGTCACTTTAGACCCAGTAGATTTCTGGTCGAGACGACATAAAGCAAAAAATGATGTGTAGTCCCCGTGAGAGGTCTAAAGGTACCAACCCCTATTAAGATAACCGATGACCAAATATGAACGCATCTCACATGTCGATCATATACTCAAGCGCCCAGACACATACGTGGGATCCCTGGCCTCCGAGTCCGGTCCTTACTGGACCAGAGCCGCAGGACGTTTTGAAATTACTAACCTTGATGTATCTCCTGCGCTGGTGAAAATTTTTGACGAGGTCCTTGTAAATGCTATAGACGCTCACAGCACACACCCCAAGAAGGTTTCGAAGATTGAAATTGTTACGGGAGAGAACTTTGTTTTCGTTCGAAACTACGGAGTATCTATCCCTATCAAAAAGCACGAGACCGAGAAGGGTTCAGATGGCAAACCCATCTGGATCCCCGAACTCATCTTTGGGCACCTTTTGACGAGCTCCAACTATAATGATGAAGAGCAACGCGTGACGGGCGGTCGTAACGGCTACGGCGCCAAGTTGGCCAACGTATTCAGTTCGAAATTTAACATCAAAATTAGTGATGGCAAGAAGATCTACATGCAAACTTGGACCGACAACATGAGCAAGGTTGAGCCGCCAGACATCGTCACCTCGACCGACAAGATCTCTCCGTATGTCTCCATCACCTTCTATCCAGACTGGAAGCGCTTCGGTGGTGCGGGAGACTTTGAGAAGCTTGCGGAGAAACGCACGTGGGACACAGCGATGTGGTGCTCAAAGGCTCAGGTCTATTTCAATACTACATTGCTCGAGGTGCCGAGCCTCGAGGAGTATGCCCAGATGCACATCGGAAACGGTCCTATCGCCAAGATGCACACCGAGAACTTCGAGGTGGTCGTGGCTCACTCGACCAGTGGCGGTTTCCAACAATGTTCATGGGTCAATGGTATCTCTACGACCAAGGGAGGATCGCACGTTGACAAGGTGGTAAAGGCGCTCATAGACGCCATCGCGGCTGACAAGCGGTGTATGACCCTCAAACCTGCTCAAATCAAGGCGTCCCTGTTTGTGTTTGTACGGGCCGTGGTGATCAACCCCACTTTCTCAAGCCAAACCAAATCTGAATGTACTTCAAAGATTATAGATGCCATTGATTTGAAACCAAAATTCATCAAGGATGTCTTGGCAACTGGAGTACTCGACGACCTTGTTGCTCTCGGCCTCGCCAAAGTTGGCAAAGAGCTCAAGAAGACAGATGGGGCCAAAAAGTCGCGCATTACCGGCGTTCCGAAGCTGGACGACGCCAACTGGGCCGGTACGCATCGTTCGCATGATTGTACTCTTATTATCACTGAGGGCGACTCTGCGAAAGCTCTTGCCATTGCTGGGCTGAGTGTTGTTGGACGCAACGCGTTCGGGGTGTTTCCGCTCAGAGGAAAGCCGCGAAACGTTCGGGATGCCACGGTGAAACAAGTGACGGAAAATGAAGAATTTTCCAACTTGAAGAAAATCCTCGGGCTCCAGCATGGCAAAGTATATAATTCAGTGAGAGAATTGCGGTACGGCCGTCTGATGATCATGACCGATGCGGACCTGGACGGATCCCACATCAAGGGACTGGTGCTCAACATGTTCCATGTGTATTGGCCAAAACTGATCGAGCAAGGCTTTGTAGTCTCGATGGTCACACCCGTCATCAAGGCTGGTAAGACGTGGTACTTTACGGAGGAGGAGTATAGACAGTCTCTGCAAGAGACTTCGGCCGGAGGCCCCGGGGCCAGCAAGTTCCCTTCGGGAACTTCCGTGAAGTACTACAAGGGTCTTGGCACCTCCACATCGGCCGAAGCCAAAGAGTATTTCCAGAAGATTGAACAATTGACTGTAGCCTTTGGCCCAGATCCGACCCTCAACGAGTCCATGACTTTGGCCTTCTCCAAGGCGCAGACAGACGACCGCAAGGTATGGTTGACAACCCACATGGCAAGTCCGCCTCGAGGCATCCCGTATGGCCACATCAAGACTCTCACCGTCACCGACTTTGTATACCGAGACCTGGCCAACTTTAGCGCCGAGGACATCAAGCGTTCGATTCCACACGTGGTGGACGGTTTGAAACCGTCGCAGCGCAAGGTGATCTACGCGTGTCTGAAGAAGAATCTGACGGCGGACATGAAGGTGGCGCAGTTGGCTGGATACATCGCAGAGCATACGGCATACCACCACGGCGAGGCGAGTCTGCAGGGCACGATTGTGAACCTGGCTCAGAATTTCATGGGCGCCAATAACCTCAATCTCCTCGAGCCCTCGGGGCAGTTTGGAACGCGCCTGGCGGGTGGCAAGGACGCGGCGTCCTCTCGTTACATCTTCACGCGCCTAAGTCCACAGACGCGCAAGATCTTCGATCCGACCGACAACTTCGTTCTTAAATACGTGACGGATGATGGACAACAGGTGGAGCCGGAGTTTTACGCGCCCATCGTGCCTATGATTCTGGTGAATGGTGCGGAAGGCATTGGGACCGGCTTCAGCTCATATGTCCCTCCATACGACCTGGCAATTATCAAGCACAATATCATTTGCGCACTTGATCAGGTGGCGATGGTTCCCATGGTTCCACACTTCAAGGGATTCAAGGGTAAGGTGACCAAGACGAAGGACCACACCTGGGTCCTAGAGGGAATCGTAGTGAAAGAGGGGTCTCAGCTTCACGTGACGGAGCTGCCGCCTGGTCGGTGGATCCAGGACTTCAAGGAGCACCTCGATGACCTGGTTGAGAAGGGCACCATCCAGAAGTTTGAGAATCACTCGACAGAGACCACGCCTGACTTTCGGATCTGGGGTGGCGAGGGATTGCAAGACGCCGCGCGGGAGCTTGGGCTGACCAAGACGATACACACCTCCAACATGCATCTGATAGCTCCAAATGGGGCGGTCAAGAAGTACAATAGCCCAGAGGAGATTCTCGTAGACTATCTGGAGGTTCGGTTGAGCACGTACAAGAAGCGCAAGGCGTGGCAACTCAAGCAATTGGAGTCTGAAATTGGATGGCTCTCAGAGAAGGCTAGGTTCATCCGAGACGTTGCAGTGACCCCTCGGTTGCACGTATTCAACGTGCCTTTGGAGCAGATTCACGCGCAACTGCGACGGGAAAAGTACGACGAGAACCTGTGGCCCAAGCTCATGGACATCAAGACCTATCAGTACACAAAGGAGGAGGTGGTGAAGCTGGAGGCGCTCTGTACAACTAAACGCCAAGAACACGCGCGACTCAAGGCGCTGACTGTGGTGCAGATGTGGAAAAATAACCTCTGTGAAATTTAGAGATGGCCAAACAGGCCTTTGACAATGTGCTCGACTTGGAGCGCAAAGCACAGGCGCCTGTGCTCGACTTTTTCAAAAAGGCTCCCCAGGCTTTTGAGAATGTTCTCAATTTTGAACGTAAAATTCAAAAGGATGTTGTGAATTATTTTAATGGAATCGAAAAACTCGTCGTCCCGCTCGTCCCGCCGCCAGTCCCCCCACCTGTTCAAGGTGTAAACGTCGTCTTGAACCCGATTGAAATCAATGGGTTCTATTTATTGACAGGGAACAATTATGTGACATTCTATGCCACAACCAGTAATCCAACCAGAGACACCATAAATGACAATTGGGTCGCCACTGGTATTACAGGTCTTTCAGGGCAGCTCGTTGTCACGCCTCCAGTGGACACCAATTTCAGTATGCAATCTCGGGTAGTCGCTATTTCAGCCACGACATCAGAGTCTTACATTTGGTCATTTAACATTCAATCAGATACAGAACAGATCGTAGCCCCTTATCAGGCTGTCACGGGTGCAACTCTTTATCCACCTGGTCAGATTGATTACACGTCTATGAAACGGAAGGGCGTCATCGAGGGTTATTATGATGTTGTTCAGAATGTAATAAATTACACGTTATCAGCCGACCCTCCTGCAGGCTTTGGCGTCGGGTGGACTGTTGAAGACCTCCGTGGATTCTCCGTCCCGTGCCGCGTCGTTTCATATACCGATTTGACTTTTCAAAAATGGATTTCTGGAACCCTCGTGCCGAAACGAGAAATGTTTGCCATCCTAGCGCCAGTTGACGGGAGCATACCTGAAAGCACAAACGAGCGCGTGTACACAAAGGGTGTGACCAAAGAACCAGGGTTTCTGAGTACATTCGTTGCCGCCAAGTTTACGAATTTTGATAAGAGCATAGCTTCTGGTTTGCAAAAATTTCAGATTGAAATAAATCAAAATGTACGAGGTGGCTCGTCTACTGTTCCGCTTCGTGATCTCAACACCGGCTTTAAATGTCAACAGGATGAGAAGGGACCATATGACGACATTAAAGGACGGGGGTTCAGTTCTGGTTCAGTGACGGCGCTCAACGCTATAGGACCCCAAGAAGATCACCTCCTCTTGGAAGATTTCACAAAGTCACAGTGGAATCCTGATTTCAAAAGACACACCAACTCCGTCATGTATCAACGCGTCATCCCATTTCCTCCTCCAAATCCTTCATACCAGAACCAGACGATTCAGTTGGAGCTCAGACCTACAGAGCTTGGACACCTCATCTCAAACATGTACCTGAAGGTGACGATGCCTGCACTAGGCCCAGGTTTAAAATACACACCCCAAATTGGCAGAGCTCTGATAAAGCAGGTGGATCTTCTTGTGAATGAGACGGTCATCGAGACCCTCTACGACGACTGGTACATCATCCGCGATCAGTTGTTCCTTGATGCCGACGAACAGCTGGGAATGTTTCAAGCCGTGGGCGGCTCTAACGTAAACTCACAGGTGCAGACTGATTACATCATCCCTTTGGAATTCTTCTTTTGCCGTCGAAAATCTCACAACGCGCAGGATGACGAGCGCCTCCGTCGTCCCTACTTTCCCCTTTGTGCCATGTGGAACCAGAGATTGTACGTGCGGTTCACATTCCAGCCCAACACGTGGTGGTGCGACGTGGCGGCTCCACACACCACCGACATTATTTTACCAAAACTCGTGACTGAAGAAATTTTACTTGAAAATGCAGAAAAGCTGTACTACACCAACACACCCCTCAAGTACATCGTGAACCGAGTCAAGAAAGAGTCTACGCTTACATTTTCTGCAGGAAATCCGCAACTCCAGCTCACCGCCTCCTTCCCCGTGCAAACCATCGCGTGGTTCTTTAGAAACAAAAATTACGAGGATGTTACATCGGGTCTTTATTCAGATTCACGCTACAACTACGGGTATACCACTCAATATATCCAAACTGGCGTTCAGTTGAACTTTCCATCTGGTTTGTCTAATTACGTGGACGTCATTGACACTGCTAAAATCACACTAAACAACATAGATATTCTGAGCACGTTCCAGGGGTCGCTGTACTACACGTTCAAGCAGCCCATGGAACATTATATTTCAATTCCTTCTAAAAATATTTATACTTATTCATTTGGTCTCACTCCCAAGGAGTATAATCAGGGTGGGTACCTCAATTTTTCAAAATTAAATTCACAGACGACGACGCTTACACTCGTTTTCAACCCAAGCTATGCAACTCAGATATCTCAGGGATACAATTTGTACATGTTTTACTATGGCTACACTCTTCTGGAGTTTGAGGGAGGCTTTGCACGTCTTCCCTATGTTTAAGGTATTCGACGATGCCGTTCTGGATGCACCACCTCAGAAAGTTGAGTTGGGCGCACGTCGTCGTGAACCCCTGGAAATCGACGCGCTCAGTACGGCAAAAAGGATCAAAGAGCTTCTTACTGTAGCCGTCCAGACTCGACTTGTAGGCGACGTGGACTGTGAACACCTTCCCGGACGGGGTGGTGTACGTCACGTGATTGTTCTTGGCGTAATTGGTCACAAACCACTCGAGTTTGCGAAGGGAAATGCCCTTGCGGTGGCCCAGAATATCGTGAAGTTTTTCGCGATTCTCTGGTACATCAAAAAATTTAGAGATGCTAGTCAGAAGAAGCTCCGACTTGCTCATTAACAATTTTGGTATTAAATTCTCTAACTAAACTTCCCATGGCGCGGGGACCCTCTCCACGAGTTTAACTTGCGGCGGAGGGACTTGCGATTGATGAAACCCGCAATATCCGTTTCCAGTTGGTTGTTTGAGACAGCGCTTCTTGCTCTTCAGAATTCCTTTACAGAATACACACTCTATTGCTGACGTGTCTTTCACGAGTTGCTCGATGGGCAGCTGATACGTTTTAGCCACAAAGTTGAGCACGACGGACATTCTGAGTCCGACTCGGCGAGAAACCTCCTCTTCAATGAGTTGAAGAATCTGTTGCTCCATTGACTTGTTACTTTTGAGCTCCGAACGTTTATGTGGCCTTTTTCGAGAACATGGACAGGAACGCTTTTCGAGCCGTCACCTCCGTCGTGCTCTCCGTCTTGACCATGAATTTCTTGTCGAAAATACGATCTACAGAAATAAGGGGTTCGAGCAGGTCTTGTACCGGCTTTTTGAACTGATTCGTGAAATAATACTGAAAATCAAGAGGTACATTCTTCTCACGAACCCATGCAGGATCCTCAGCCTTTTCGTACATTCTCCCCTCCCCCTTGACAATCACAAACGGCACACGGTCGCCTTGTTGAGGCTCTGAACCTGGCGCACGAGCCCTGATTTTGTCGCGCACAGCCACGTGCGGCATGGGGACTTTGTACTCGGACGCCAACTGTTTGCTCATGAGCAACTTTTCAATTGGGACGTTTCCGTGCATCAGCTCCTTTGCTGCTGCTCGTGCCAATTCTATAGCCGGCATGGGATCACTGGATTCTAGCATGAGGGTCAGGATCTTCTTCAGGGTTTCACGAACGAAAGGACAGCTGTCGCGACGAACAACCTGTAGACCCTTGATGTCAATTTTCTTGAAAACGATAGCGCCCATCTTGTTTTTCTCGTACAGAGTTCCAGCATAGCGTTTCTTAGAGTAAAGGATATAAACATTGTAAACCTTCTCAAGCTCTAGATCATTCGGCGCTTTGAAAAGCTTCGTGCACTGCTCAGCCGCTAATTCACCTTGCTCCCACGAGTAGTCGATCGCCTCCTGACCCTTGCGGCCCTGTACATCAAACTCCACCATCACCGAGTCCGTGTCCCCGTACCGCACTTTGGCACCCGGAAAGTGCTCCTCGACGTAATTCTTCGTCTCTTCAATCATCTGCCTCCCACGCATAGTCACGGTACTCGCAATCGCCACAAGAGGCAGAATACCCTTTGAAGCTCCAGTAAACCCGTAAATACTGTTCATGCTAATCTTGTAGGCTAATTGCTGACCGTTGTAAATCGCCTCGAGCGGAGTGCCCTCTGTGGCCGCCATCAACTTCTTGGCTTTTTTGCGAAACGCCTTGAGGTCCGTCAATATGACGGGGAGAAGGGAGGAAATGGGTTTACCATTTGCGTCGGACTGCGCAAAACGATGAGGTCCAAACTGCTCATACACGACTCCAGGTAAATTGTCGTACCTGGCGTTCATGACGAGCGTCGAGTAACACAGATTCTCGGCACACATGATGCTCGGATACAGACTCGCGAAATCCAGGGCGGTGATTGGGCTGTAATACGCACCCGTCTGCGCTTCCAGGACCGTCGCACCCTGGTAGCCGTCTGCGTCAGAGGCGCCGACGGGAGGCCTCCTGAACGTAGGAATGATAAAGTTGAGCTGACGAGCCTTGTACGCCATCTGACTAAACACCTTGATTTGCTGTCCGCGTTCGCTCAGGAACGCCAACGGGACCCAACACGCCTTGGCCATCTCAATCTGGTTCTGGATTTGGCAGAGTTTGTGTAACAAGCTGTGTGGCAACTCCGTATCCTTGATGCAGTACTCCGCCACCTCCCCCAACTTGACGGGGTCGCCACCCTTGTACCGGCTAAAAATCTCTTTGACCGGCATGTCGTTCTTCTGATCGTTCAGAAAGTGCTTCGAGACGTTGTTGAGGCTGTAGCTCTCCAGCTTGTGCTCACGCTTCACGTCCTGAAACAGATCGAAAACGTACCGGCCCTTCATCGGAACCATCTTCAACTCGTTGTTCCCGAGGGCGCTTGAACTCAGATTCTTCTCCACGAGCGCCGCAACCTCTCCACGGATGCGCCCCCATACGGGACTCAGACCACAATGGATCGTCGCGCGGATGATCAGAAACTCGAGATCAAAGCCAAAGATGTTCCATCCAGTGATGATATCCGGATCAATTTTGATCAAGTGCTTTTCAAACGCTTTGAGGAGATCCTTTTCAGTTTCAAAAGACTCCATATCCTCTCCGGCCGTCTGCTTGAGGCAAAGACACTTGCGGTCCAGGAATCCCTCTCGGCCAAACTCCTTGGTGGTCATGCCAATCTGGAAAATTACGTCATGAGGGTTCTTGGGGCTCGGAAAGGCTCCCGTACTCGAATAACACTCAATATCAAACGACATGATGCGAAGAGGCGCGAAATCGTCACGTGCTAAAGGGGTGATGAAGCGCCAGTTGGGCGCCCACAGATTCACTTGACATGTAGACTCCGCATCAGGCTCACAAAGTCCAGGGTCTACCCAACCAGTAGAAGTACAACCAGAGACGTGCATAAAACGAAGAACAGGGTCTATGTTAGATTCGTACATCTTGCACCCGGAGAGTTCAGAGTGTTTGATATTATCCACACAGTACGCAAAACTCCTGAGAGCCCGGTGCGTCTTGAATTCCACCCTCAAAAAGCGCGAAAGCTCTCCGTTTTGAAACCCCCAGAGATCCTTGCCACGGTGCACCTCGCACGACACGAGTCCGCGCCAAAACGTACTCTTGATGAAGCTCTTGAGATCCTTGTCCGTTTTGACAAAACAGTAAGGATTGAATTTCGTCCCGAGGGAGACGGATCTGCCATCCTCGGCACGACCAAAAATTCTGATCGTAAATTGGTCGTTGTCCTGATCCTGACCGTCCCATGCGACGGCCTGAAAATGGGTCATGCCTAATTAATGTTTGTTTTTTCTAAGTAAGAGCCGCCTCAAGCACGTGATATACAAAGTCGGTCAACCAGAGAATAGAAACTGGATTTTTGTTCTGAAAAGCGATCCATGCAAATGTTGCTGACACGAACATCTGAGGTAAATCTATTTTAGGATCGAAAAGCTTGAATGTTTTTCCAGAATCTTTTACGAATTCCATGGTTGCCCAGAAATAGGCGATGCCTGCAAGACCGGCTATAATTACAGGCACTGGCCAGTCTGTTGTTCGCGTTGCCCACACAACACCGGCGGCGGCCACAAGCAATGATAAAATAAAGAACTTGGGTTTCCGGTCCGAAACTTCTTTAATAACAGTCTTTGATTCCCATTGACGTTTCACATGCATGACGAGCGCAATCACAAGAAACGCAATTTCATATACGTTTTTTGAGTTTGCGAGTAAATAGAGTATACTGGCGTCGAGTGTGAGCTCAACCGGCCAGTAACTCATTGGCTCCATTAATTATTATATTCATTTAAATTCCGGTCGAACCGAAACCAGCAGCGCCGCGCTCCGTCAACTGTGTAAACTCGGAAGGAACCTCCTTGACCTCGGGCGTCACACACTGCTCCAGAATCAGCTGGGCGATCCGGTACCCTGGGCGGATCACGAACGGCTGATTGACGTCCAGATTCTGAAGAACCACCTTGACCTCGCCCGTATAGTCGGGGTCAATGACGCCAGCCAGGGTGTCCAGACCGTGCTTCACGGCGAGTCCAGAGCGAGGTGCAATACGTCCGTAAGTTCCTGGCGGGAGATTGACGGTGATGCCGGTCGCGATGACCACGCGGCGGCCAGGGAGTACCACGTAATTGTCAATGCTAAAGATATCGTAGCCAACGGCACCTGGGGTGGCGCGCGTAGGAAGAATTGCATGAGGTACCAGCTTAGTGACATTGAGCGCCATTGTACCCAGAAAACGCTGTACACCTTTATATAGAGAATTTACCCGTGTTAATAACAAGATGGCGGTGAAATCGCTGCTCTTAGACATTGATGGAGTGCTCTTACGCGATCAATTTCTCCTCAATCACATCCAGAACAATTGCGTAAAGTACGTGCAAGCCAAGCTGCCAACCTCCAAGAACCCCCGGGGCGTCAATCGCATCCTGTATATGGAGCACGGTCACACGGCCCGAGGACTCCAAAACGCCTTTCGGATTGACGTGAGTGATTTCAACGAAAAAGTGTACGATAAGAAGCTCATTGAACACCTGTCCGAGATTATTTATGGAACTGTGTTTCAATTAGAGGCCAAGGAGATTTACGAGTTTACAAAAAAGGGCTGGGACGTCACTCTCTTCACAAACGCACCGGCCGCGTGGGGTGGACAAGTCGCACGAGCCATAGGTGACGATGTGCGTATTCGTTGTGCAGGTGACAATATCATGAACTCGCCCATCAAGCCAGAGGCTCGGGCCTACGATGGCTTTTCAAAGGTTCAGACCCACATATTCGTCGATGATTGCTTGAAGAATCTGAAGCCGGCTCTGACGCTTCCGAATTGGCACCCTGTTCACTTTAGCTTTGACGATAACCCTTGGTGCCCTAACATAGGCTCCATATGGGAACTGGGCCTCTATCTCGACACTGCTGATTTCCTCATGGAGCGTCACGAAACACAATAATTTTAAGTGGGCTAAATATAGAATGCCGTGTTGTCAGGCGCCCCAGGACCCCCTATACGTCGTCCTCACATATTTTAACTTTTGTGGATTCAAACGGCGTCAGCAATTATTCATCGAATTTGTAAACAGAATTATAAACACACCAGGTATCCGTGTCGTCATCTCTGAAGCTCTGGGCCCAGACCCGCTCCCGAAACTTCCAGTGTGGCACCATTTCACCACAGAGACGCAACACCCCATGTGGATCAAAGAGAATCTGGTCAATTTGGCAATATCAAAACTCCCGGATGACTGGAAATACATCGCGTGGATCGACGCTGACGTCACATTTTTGAATAAAAATTGGGTCCAGGACGCCATCTCAGAGCTTCATGCTTACGACATCATACAGCTTTTCCAAACGGCTGTAAACTTGGGTCCCCAAGGCGAGTCTCTCAAGATTGACAAAGGGTTTGGGTACATGCACAGAGACAGCGGGACTCCCTACACGAAAACCGACCGGTACGGGTTTTGGCACCCAGGATACGCATGGGCGTCTACACGGAAGGCTTTTGAACAAATGAACGGTCTCATCGACTGGGCGATTCTTGGATCTGGTGACAGACACATGGCCCTCGCCCTCATAGGGAGGGTTGCCGACTCTGTACCCGGCAACATTCACCCCAGTTACAAAAGCCTTCTCGAAGATTATCAAAAAGCGTGTAAAGGCCTGGAGGTTTCTTACATCACAGGCACAATCCTGCATCATTGGCACGGCAGCTTTGAAGATCGCAAGTACAGAGAACGGTGGGCAATTTTAACAAAGAACAAGTTTGATCCGCGTACAGACATTTCATTTACAGACAAGGGGGTGATGCGGTTGACTCGCACAGGACTTCGATTGGCCAAAGATCTTCAGGACTATTTTGCTGGGCGCAGGGAAGATTCTTGAAAATCCGTGTCGTGTGCGGGGCAATGCCACATGGGTGTACGATAATTCCACACCTCAAAATGAGCGCCACCACTATTCAGCGCGAGTACCTGCGTAACGCGCAGAAGGCTATCCGTGTTGCAAGCGCCGTCAAGTTTAATGTCGGCGCTTACAACGCACAAGTTGCGTGGGCGGAATCTTATTGGTCCAATTATCTGCGGTCGTCAAAAGTTTTGCGTTTCCAAGAGCGGCTGAATCACCTCAGGGAACTACTCGCGGTCAAGAACACGGCAGGGGCCCTGCGCTACCTTGAGCACGAGGCGCGCTACTGACGGCGCAAGTTCTGATCAGGGTCTGCACGGGTCGCGTACCACGCCATAGGCGCCTTGCGCTTTGTGACGAGCACGTATTTGTATAGGCGAGCCACCGCCCACTGCTGCGGTGTTGCTCCAACGCGGCTCCCGCCCGTCTTCCAAGCCTTCAAGCCCCTGTTGTACACCGTGTTGAGCGTCGTTCTGGAAATGCCGGTTCTCCTAGAGATTGCCTCCTTGTTGAATTTGAGATTTGGATATGTTTTGTGAAATAAAAGAGTCCATTTTGACTTTTGCCGCGTCCCACCCTTGTCTGTTTGTCCCATGCGCAACTTGCTATAGGGCGTCCTGCGTCTTTTCAGGAGCTCCTTCTCGCGTATGAGCTTCATGGAACGGCTGAGGCCCGTAAAGTACCTCTCTGGCCATGTGCGCCGCAAGGTGACGTGACGAGGACGCGTCATATAATTACACAAGTTTAAAGCCTTCAGACTCTTTTATATAAAATGGGCTGGGGCGTTCACTTCGCTCTTGACGCCAACGGTTATGTGTACTGTGCAGACGGATGTAATTGGCGCACACACGCAGCGGACTATGCAGACTACCCAGAGTGGCCTTCTGCGCGTCAGGCTGTCCTAGAGTACTTTCAGTTGGAGGCGCACACCGAACTCGACATGGTCCGAGATGAGTGTCCGGGTACGGCTGCAGGACTCACTGCAGCGTGCGACGAGCACATAGGCTATGCCTTGTCCCAATACAACCGTCTGAGCGACGAGAGGAAGATTCGTCTACACGAGGCGAAGATGACTGAGCTCGAGGGTGATCTCGAGCGCATCAAGAAGGAGCTCGAGCGCCACCTGACAAAGTACAAGTGGGCAAAAGAGACGTGGAAAGAGTACGCCGCACACCCTCCAAAGGTGCGGACGGCCAAGACGCGTGCCGACGAGCTTCGTCAGATTATGGCACCGTACCGCGTCGAGCTCGAGATGGAGGAGGCGGCTGAAGAGTGCGATCGACTCAAGACGGCGAAGATTCGGACGACGCGAATGCTCAATCGCGAGAATAAGTTCTCTGTCTAAATCAATGAACAACGTCGCCGTCTTGGGTCCAAATAAACTCCTGAATAAGAGCCTGCGACACAATGCCCGCAGACTCGTCCGGGAGACCATAGATCGCAATTGGTTCAGGGAAGCCTATAAATTCAGTAATAGACACTATGCGGTGATAAATACAAGTGGGAAGTTGGTCGGATTCGCCCTAGTCAACAAGAACCACCGGAACCAAAAAGGGGACATGCGTATTCGCCTCATAGGAGCGAATAAAGGACAGGGTATAGGGAGAATCCTCATGGAGCGCATAATCAAGAATGCACGAAACAGGGGACTCGCGACCGTGACGCTCGAAACGATTCCGGAAGCTCGTGGATTTTATAACAAAATGGGCTTCCGATCCATAGGTATCGGCAACAATATGCGCTTCAATATACGTAGATCACCTTCTCGCCCGTCTCTAAAGCGGCGCGCATCTTCTGTAGGGTCTTCTGCGCGGCGGTCTGTGAACGGTCAAACGCCCCGCCGTTGAATTCCTCCTCGAAATTGTCCACGTCCTCCTTGTGCAAAACCATAGTCTTGTTGCGCCAGCACACCATTTGGCTCGGCATCACACCCGCATCGAGTGCAGAGTCATAAGCCTTGGTGAACGCCTCCCGCGTCGGGAAGGCTTTGTCCTGATAAAGGGTGTTAATCCAACTCAGGACATCTGGATCACTGAATTCGCCGAGCTTGTTCTTCCACTGAGGCGCGGCGAATTCAAGAAACTTGCGCTTAGGCGCAAACTTTATGGGGATGGAGGCAAACTTGACAAGGGTCGTACATGCCATTTTTGGTTTCGTATCATCTGGATTCAAGTGACGTGTACAAAACACGTTTACTTCTTCCACGGTGCGCAACTTGCGCGCATAGTGAACCCTGCTGCAGTGCAAGCACCTCACTTCCTGATAAGGTACAGAATCTCGTAGACGGTCCCCACATCCGAATCGCGACCAGCGAACCGTTTATACTCTTTTTTCACTTTGTTATACT
>Ga0209553_1000808_pt1 | contig 15875 bp, 9 predicted proteins | sample LauGreFBDMM110DN_2_FD_188217 | JGI IMG/M metagenome (GOLD analysis project Ga0209553, IMG submission 188217) | Freshwater lake microbial communities from Lake Michigan, USA - Fa13.BD.MM110.DN (SPAdes) (version 2) | ecosystem: Environmental > Aquatic > Freshwater > Lake | place: Lake Michigan, USA...
TCCGCGCACCGCGCGCCTCGGCGGTGGAGGCGTATTCAAAGAGCAGGTCCGGCGTGCGGTGCGCGGAGATGACCTGGGTTTCGTGGGGCACGCCGAGTTCGGCGAGTTGCGCAGCCGTGTGCTGCATGACTTCCCAGTCCGACTGGCTGCCCATGATGACTCCGACGAGTGGTTTAGAATTTTTGTCCATGATGAATTGAATTTTCGGTCGCGCGAAATTTGAGCGGGAAAAGCGTTCGTTGTCCAAGGAATTTCCAGAGACGCAGGTGGGGCGCGCCGCTCCGCGCCCCACCTTTCAGGCCGGTCGGCCCTTCGATCCATCAACGGGCCGCTTCTTCCAACGCCTTCAAGACAATGCCCGGCGTGAGCAGTTCCGGCAGGACGATCGGGGGTGCGTTGGAATTTTTCGGATAGACCAGCACCAGCGGCACGCCCGCGCGCTCGAATTTTTTCAGTTCGGCGGTGATCGCGGCGTCTTCGCGCGTGTAATCGCCGATCAGGACGACGGCATTGATCTCCTTGAGCTTCGCCTTCACGGCCGGGATGTCGATGCTGGTGCGCTTGTTCACCTGGCAGATCGCGCACCAGTCGGCGGTGAAATCTACGAAGATCGGCCGGCCCTGCGCGCGCGCCTTGGCCACGGCCTCGGCACTCCACGGCTGCCAGGTTTCATCGCCCTTCAACTGCGTCAGGCCGTACGCCGCCGCGCCCAGCGAGAGGAGCATCACGCCCGCCGCCAGCCCCCGGTTGCGTCGTCCGCGCTGGATGAACTCGCCCCAAATCCAAACCGCCAGCGCGAGCAGCACGAGAAAAATTCCGAGCCAGAACGCGCCGCTCTTGCCGAAGTTCGGCGCGGCGAGCGAGAACAGCCAGATGGCCGTGCCGAGCATTGGAAAGCCCATCGCGATCTTGAATTTTTCCATCCACGCCCCGGGACGCGGCATGAATTTCATCAGCCCCGGCGACCAGGCCAGGATCACATACGGCAGCGCCAGTCCCACACCGACGGTGAGAAAGATCAGAACGATGAGCGCGGGCGGTTGGGCGAAGGCGAAGCCCAGCGCGGCTCCGAGGAACGGCGCGGTGCAGGGCGTGGCCAGCACGACGGCGAGCACGCCGTTGAAGAACGCGCCGGAGTTGCCCTCCTTCGCCGCGAGGTCGCCCGCCGCGCCCATCGCGCGTCCGCTCAACACCACTTCAAACAAGCCGAACAAGTTCAGCGCGACGAGCGTGACCAGCGTGGTGATGGCGACGAGGAAGACCGGGTTTTGAAACTGCATCCCCCAGCTCGCGAGTTTGCCCGCCTGTTGCACGCCGATGACGAAGCCCGCCATGACGAGAAACGATACAAGCACGCCGGCCGCGTAGAGCAATCCAAGCTGGCGCACGCGGCCCGACGCTTCCTTGCTCTGGTTCACGAAGCCAAGAATTTTCAGCGAGATCACCGGCAGCACGCAGGGCATGACGTTTAAGATCAATCCGCCCAGCAGCGCGCCGAACAACGCGCCGAGCAGGGAAAGTTTTCCGTCCGGCGAGGTGGTTCCCGCCGCCGTGCCGTCGGCGACCGAAAGAGTTGCTTCGGACGCGACCAGGGCGCCATCCGCTGTCTTGCCGACGAGCAGTCCGCGGACCTGCGCCGGCCAGTTGCCGTCGGATTTTTCCACCGTCTTGCGAAGCTGGCTTTTGGCGGCGGCCGAAACTGTTTCCGTCGGCGCCTGCACTGTGAAGCCCCTGGCCTCGAACGGAAAAAAGTCCGCGTTCTTCAAACCGGTCGTCCACTCGATGAGGAGCCGGCGGGTGTTGCCGGAGGCGGGTTTTTCCCAGTGCGCCGCAGCGGTTCCGGCCGCTGCTTTGATTGAGCTGATTGAGCTTGCGGCCGGCTCTGGCGCGGGCAGTCTTTTTCGGGCCGCTTCCAGCAGCGCCGCGTGGGCGGAGGGCTTGGACGTGTCGCCGATGATGAGCGTGGCGCGGACGGTGGCGCTGCCTTTGACGCACACTTTCTCACATTCTTGCCAGGCAATCTTGGCGGAAATTTCCAACGGCCCCGGCGGCACATTGGCGGCGAGTTTCAGCGGCACCAGGAGGACGGCTTCGTCATGGAAAATGTAAGTGGTCAGTCCCTCGTCGGTATGCTTCTCCGGCACCGGCCACTGGATTTCACCGGCGGTCACGCCGGGGGGAAGCGTCCATTCGATTTCAGTCGCCTGGCCGGAGTCGCCGGAGTTGCGCCAGAAGGTGTGCCAGCCGGGAGCCATGCGCAGTTCGACGCCCGCCGGTACCGTCTCGCCAGGCTTGGCGGATTCGGCGGCGAGCAGCAGGCGCGTCTCGGTCTTTCGGCCGAACAACGCGCCGGCGGCTGGCCAGGCCAGGGCCAGGAGCAGGATGATCAAACGGGCCGTTTGCATGGCCAAACCATGCACCATCGGCGGGAAAGTTTGAAATCATATTGTGTCTGGAGAAAAGATTCGCGGTGAGGGGGCGCGCCGGGAGCGTCGGGCGTCCCGACGCCGGGACTGGGTGGGGTGGTTGGAATTTTTCCGAGTGTTGGTGCTGGCGTGGCGTTTCTTCCGCCGGGCGGGACGCCACGGTTCCACGGCTGGCCTGCGGCCTGCCGCGACGAGGCCAGTGGAAAATTCAGGCTAGGCGCGCGGATGAAATTTCCGATGCACCTCGCGCAGCCGCTTCCCGGCGACGTGCGTGTACACCTCCGTGGTGCTGATGTTCGCGTGGCCGAGCAATTCCTGGATGACGCGCAAATCCGCGCCATGCTCGAGCAGATGTGTGGCGAAACTATGCCGCAGCATATGGGGCGTGATGTTGCGTTCGAGGCCCGAGGCCTTGACCCGCTGCTTGATCCGCAACCACATCGTCACGGTGGCAAAGGGTGTGCCGCGCATCGTGAGGAAGACCGCCGCCGGTGATTTCGGCGTGACGAGTTTGGGCCGGGCGGATTCGAGGTAACGCTGCAACGCTGCCACCGCCTTTTTCCCCACCGGCACGACGCGCTCCTTATTGCCTTTGCCGATGACGTTGATGAATCCGGCGTCGAGGTGGAGCTGTTCGAGGCGCAGCCGGCATAGCTCCGCGAGGCGCAGCCCGGAGGCGTAGGCCAGTTCCAGCGCGGCCTGCAGGCACAGATCGCGCGGCGTTTCCACCGGCAGCGGCTTGAGCAGTTGATCAATCTCCGCGTTGGTCAGCGCCTTGGGCAGCCGTTTCCAGCGGCGCGGCAGGGAAAGATTTTCAGCGACGTTCCGCGGCAGGATTTTTTCGTTTTCTGCGTAGCGGTAAAACGCCCGCAGTGCGGCGATCTCGAGATAGACGCTTTCCGAACTCAGGCGGCGTGGTGAATCCTTCTCGTGATTTTCCAGCGCCCGTCCGCGCTCGTGCTGGAGAAACGCCATGAGATGCGGCAGTTCGACTTGCCGCCAGTCGGTGAGCTTTTGTTTCCCCGCCCAGGCGGTGAACCGGCCGAGCAGCGCGGCATAGGTGCGCGCCGTGTGCACCGCCTGCCCGCGCTCGTGGCGGAGGTATTGCAGAAAATCTTCGACGAGCGTTTGCATCAGGCGTTGGCCATGACCGGTGTTCGCAGCCGCAACTTCGCCGCGGAGAAATTCACCAACGCCGGGGGCGCACCCGGAATCGGCTCAAAGCTTTTTCCCCGTCAGCTTTTCATACGCCTCCACATACTTCGCGCTGGTTTTGGTGACGACATCGTCCGGCAGTTTAGGGCCGGGCGGGGTTTTGTCCCACGTCAGCGTTTCGAGATAGTCGCGGACGAACTGCTTGTCAAAACTTGGCTGGCCGCGGCCGGGCGCGTATTGGTCGGCGGGCCAGAAGCGCGAGGAGTCGGGCGTGAGCACTTCATCGATCAGGATGAGCTGGCCCTCGAACAGGCCAAACTCGAATTTCGTGTCGGCGATGATGATGCCCCGCTGCTCCGCATAATCGCGTCCGGCTTTGTAGATCTTCAGGCTCCAGTCGCGCGCCTGCGTGGCCAAGTCGGTGCCCACGATCTTGCAGGCCTCCTCGAAGGAAATGTTTTCGTCGTGGCCTTCTTCGGCCTTGGTGGACGGCGTGAAAATCGGCTCGGGCAGCTCGGCGGATTCGGTCAGGCCGGCGGGCAGTTGAATGCCGCAGACGGTCTGCGATTTTTTGTATTCCTTCCAGCCGCTGCCGGAAAGGTAGCCGCGCACGATGCATTCGATGGCGAGCGGTTTCGCCTTTTTCACAATCATCGAGCGGCGCGCCAGCTGCGCGGCGAACGGCTGCAGGTTTTTCGGCAACGGATCGTTGGCGCCGGCGAGGAGATGGTTCGGCACGAGCGCGGAAAATTTCTCGAACCAGAAGTGGGAAATTTGCGTGAGCACTTCGCCCTTGCGCGGGATGCCGTTGGGCATGATGACGTCGAAGGCGGAAATGCGGTCGCTGGCGACGAGCAGGAAGCTCTCGCCGAGGTCGAACACTTCGCGGACTTTGCCGGAGCGGACGCGTTTGATGCCAGGCAGATCGAGTTTTAAAATGGTTTCGTTCATGGCGCGGGATGATGAGGTTCGGGAGAAAATGTGCAATGGGGAAAGTTGATCGGCTGGCAAACAATTGCATGGCGGTGGAACCGCGGTTGAGGAATAATTCCGCGTCCACAAAAACCCCAAAGCCATGAACGAAACCAGAGCATTTTGTCCGGCCTGCAAACAGGACGTGGTTTTCCAAAATACCGCCACCGCCACCGCCGCCGTCTGCCCGGCCTGCGGCGCCAGTTTTGATCTGGCGAATGAAGTGGTCCGCAAGCGCCACCTGAGTTGGCGGGACGGCGTGCTGTTTGCGCTCTGGATATTTGTCCCCGCCGTCATCGCCCTGCTTTCGTTGTTTATCATCGGGAACAATCACTCGGGTCCTTCCGGCGCCTGGATGATCGCCGGCCTGGTGCTCGCCTCGATCAATTCCTACTGCGCCTGCTCCTGGCTGACTGGGCGGTTCACACAACGGCTTTGGGTGCGGGTGCTCGTTGGAATTGTTCTGGGTCTGGCCGTGCTTTCGGTCAACGCCGTGGCCGCCGCCTTTGGCGGCTGTGCGTTTGCCTACACCGGCTTGTTGACGTGATCGGCAGGAAGCGGCCGGCCAGACCGTGAGCCGCGCACAGGCGACGAGGGCATCCGGTCACGGCCCCTTTTTGTTTTGACACTCCAGGTCTTTGTCAGTGCTATTCGCCCACACAAAATCAATCCGGCCCGCGATGATCGTGGGCCGCAACAACCGGATCAAATTATGTTCATGTCACACCCCTTCACGCGCGGCCTGGCGGTTGCCGCCCTCGCCCTCGCCGCCACCTTCACCGTGCGCGCCGACCCGATTCCTGAAGAATACAAGCAGGGTGGCTTTGCCATCGGCCTTCAGGCCTACACCTTCAACCGCTTCACCGTCTTCGAGGCCATTGAAAAAACCGCCGAGGCGGGCGGCAAGGTCATCGAGTTTTTCCCGGGCCAGAAGTTGAGCAAGGCCGACGCGAACGTGTCGTGGAACCATAACTCTTCCGACGAGGTCATCGCCAAGGTGCAGGCCAAGTTGAAGCAGCACGGCGTCAAGGCCGTGAACTACGGCGTGGTCGGCGGCAAGGACGAGGCTGAGTGGCGCAAGATCTTCGAGTTCGGCAAGAAGCTCGGCCTCTACGCCGTCACCACCGAGGACGACACCAAGCTCGACATCATCGAGCCGCTCGTGAAGGAGTTCGATATTCGTCTGGCCATCCACGACCACCCGCGCCAGCCGAACAACCCGGGCTACAAGGTCTGGGACCCGCACTACATCCTCGCCATCACCAAAAATCGCGACGCACGCATCGGCGCCTGCGCGGACACCGGCCATTGGCAGACCAGCGGGCTGAACCCGGTCTATTGCCTGCGCGTGCTCAAGGGACGCGTTATCAGCAGCCACATGAAGGACAAGGTGGACTACGGTCCGAGCACGGACACGCCTTTCGGCACCGGCGTCGGCGAGATCGGCCGCTGCCTCGACGAGCTCAAGAAGCAGGGCTTTCAGGGCAACATCTCCATCGAGTACGAATCAAAGTGGATGGAAAACGTGCCGGACGTGACCAAGTGCGTCACCTTCGTGCGCGAGTACAAGGTGAAATAATTTACGTCTCCCTCCATGAGGCCGCCTTCACCGGCGGCCTTTTTTGCGCCCGGCCGGCCCAGCCCGAAAACGGAAGCGGTTTACAGAAGGAAACGGAGAGAACGAAGCGGGAAAGAGCGGGAACTGGCTGCGGCGAAAACAATTCACCAAGTCCGCTCTGAGCAGCAGGCCTTGGCGCTTCGTTTTTTTTGTTCACTTCTGTAAATTTTATCTCAGCGCCTGGGCTCAAAAGACGCCTTGAAAAAGCCGATGCTTCGCCTAGCGTGAACGCAGTGCAGCCCCCCAAGACCCAGATCGATCTCGTGCAACGAACGGCCCGCGGGCCGCGCGGCTTCACGCTCATCGAACTACTCGTCGTCATCGCCATCATCGCCATTCTTGCCGCGCTCCTGCTTTCGGCGCTGGCCGGGGCCAAGGAAAAGGCCCGGCGCGCGGCCTGCCAGAACAACCTGCGGCAATGCGCCGTGGCCACGATCATTTTCGCTGACGAAAACGAGGACACCCTCCCGACCGGCATCCGCAATGATAAAGGCGAGCATCTGATGTGGGTGCCCTCCGAAACTTGGACGAATCTTTTGAAATCAGGGGCCGCCCGGAAAATACTTTACTGTCCGAATTTGCCAGATCCTTTTAGCAGGTCGAACGGCTACAGCGTCATCGGCGTTTGGCCGTTCTCCAATTACGGCTATTTGCTCGGCTACAATTACCACGGTGGACACAACGGCCCCTCGCCTTTTCCTGTTTTTGACTGGCCAGTTCCTCTCCGGAGCACGGACTCACCGACACTCGTCCTCTTCAGCGACCTTAACCAATGGACACCAAGCGGCCCGCCTCCGAACAGCAAGTGGACCATGATTCCCCACGCGGCCCGCGGCCCGATTTTGGAAAACGGCAGCGCTCTCGTCACCCGTTTCAATGGCGCACCGCCCAGCCAGAGCGGAGCCGCCGGCGGGAATGTGGGACTGCTGGACGGTTCCGTGAATTGGAAGCCGATCCGTTCCATGCAACCCTACAAAACATATCGTCCAGACTACTCCAAAGGAGATTTCATGGGCATGTGGTGAGTCACGGCGCGGGCCTTGCGCGCACGCGAAAAAACCGCTCTGCCGAATTGGTCAGCGCCGAAATCCATTCCATCTCGAAAAATTTCCCCGGCAGATTCGTCACCCGCGTTAAGGGCGCGGCCGCGTTCGTTCCCGAAAAAATTTCATAGCTGCGGTTCGTCTGCCCCGGCCAGCTCAGGCGCGCGAACGATCCGTTCAAGCGCGACAGGTCCAGCGCGAAGGCCGCGTCCGCCGCGAGCGGATTCGTCCCCATCACCTGCTCGCGCGCGTTTTGAAAACCGTCGCCGTCCGGATCATCGCGCGGGCCGGACGCGAGCGAACCGAAGTGCGTCATCTCCCACGCGTCGTCCAGGCCGTCGCAGTCCGTGTCGGTGAGCGCGACGCCGTGCATCGTCAGCGTTGCGGACAGCACGCTGCCCGTATTGGCCGGCTGCTCGTCGCTGACCTCCAGCCGCCAGACGCCTGCGCTGCTCTCGAAAAAATGGTGCGTGGAAACATACGTCCAGTCCGCCGGGCCGGGCGCGTCGTCGTCATTCATCCGCTGTAGAACGCTGCGCGTGCCCTGCGGCGAGACGAGCGTGAGCCGCAGATCGCCGCGCCGTGCGTGATCGGTCTGGATTTGCACCGCGACGTGTTCGCAGAGCAGCGTGTTCGTGACGGTGAAGGTGCAGCCGGTCGCGTTCAATTGCAGCCGTGCGCGCGCCGTCGCGTTCGTCGCCAGCAGATCGCGCAAGGCCTCGCCCGGCGTCTGCCCGATGAACACATTTTGGATCACCGAAAAATCCGTCTGCCCCATGACCAGCCGCGCGTCGCCGCCGCTGTGGTTGAAAATGATCGCCGCCGCCGCGCCGGCCTGCGCTGCGTGCGCGATCTTCTCGGAAAAATCATTCGTGCCGCGCTGGATCAACGCCACTTGGCCCGTCAGATTTTGCGAAATGACATTCGTCGCCAGCCCGGCAAAAAACAGCGGCCAGTCGGGCGTCGGCGCGTCGGGATGCAGCCCCAGCCCAGCCGTGGCCGCGATGGACGCGAGGTTCGTCGGGATGTTGTCGCCGGTCACGATCACGCGCAGCCCGTCGTCTGGGATCGCGAGTGCGTTCGTGGCCGCGAGCGTGATCAGCGTGAGCGGCGGGCGGTTCAACCAACCGCGCGCCAGCCGCACGGCCAGTCCCGCGTCCGGCACACCGAAGCCGGCGTTGTGGCTCACGCGAAAGCCCGCGCCGTTCGTCTGCAAATCCGGGTCGGCCAGATCGAAGTGCCGCGCCGAGTGAAGGAGAATTTGCTGCACGTCGCGGTAGGCCAGGTTCGTGTTCGCCGCCAGCACCAGCGCGGCGACGCCGGATACGAGCGGTGCGGCGGCGGACGTTCCGTAAAATCCGTACGGCGTGTAATCGGCGAACGGCGGATCGTCGGGATACGTCGGATAATTGTAGCCGTTGACCCCGGTGCGATCCGTCGTGAGCAGATTTATCGCGCCATCGCCGCCCGGCGCGGCCAGCAGCAGGCACGCGCCCGGCGTGCTGTAAAACGTGACCCGTCCGGTGTGGTCCACCGCGCCCACGGCGATGACGAGCGGATCCGCGAGGTAGCCGTCGTCATTTGCGTTGTCGCCGCGGGCGCGGTCATTCCCGGCGGAGCGCACCATCACCACGCCGCGTCCGCCACGGCCCAGGTGGACCGCGTGATCGATGCCGGCGCGTTCCTCGGCGGTCGGCCCGGCGAGTCCTTTGCCGAGCGTGCCCCAACTGTGGTTCTGCACCGCCACCGTGTTCGAGCGATGCTGAAACATTTCCATCAACTGCTCGCCGGTCAGCGCCGCCGCGCCGGTCGGGAAAATCGTCCAGCTCGCCAGCCGGGCGCGCGGCGCGACCCCGGCGATGCCGAGCTGATTGCCACTCTCTGCGGCGGCGAGTCCGGCCACACACGTGCCATGCCACGCGGAACCGGCGACCGCGCCGTTGGTCGTGCCGTTGCCAAAATGAAAATGCGGCGCGCCCGCCGTGCGCGCCGCGAGATCGGGATGCGAAACTTCCATGCCGTTGTCGGCGATCGCGATGACGACGCCCTCGCCGCGCGAGAACGGCCAGGCCGCGCGCACGTTCAAATCCATGCCGATGAGCGTCCCGTCCGCGCCGCGATTTTCCAGCGACCATTGATATTCGTAAACCGGCTTGTCGGGATGAAAGGCAAAGTACGGATCGTTCGGCGGCGGCGCGTACGGCCCGTGCAATTTCAACTCGCGCCGCATCACCGGATGACTGGCCAGCACGCCCGGCAGCCGCGCCAGCCGGCCGGCCTCGCGGAGCGCCGTGACCGCGTCGGGTGCCTGGAGGATGAAGAGGTTCGAGGAAATGACGCGGCTCAGTTGCAGCGGGCGCCGCGTGGTCAGCCGTGAAAAATCATCGGGTGAAGACAATTTCAACACCACGCGGCTGCTCATTTCGACGGGACGATCAGGACTTCCTTCCGGCGTGGCCACGAGCCAGTCGCGCGTTGGCCCCGGCCCGATCTGGTAACGGCGCAGGTGCGGCTCGCGCATTTGAAACGATTCCGCCGCACCGGCCGCGACTGCCGCCAGCAGCATCAACCAAACAATCCGTGTGCCTGAAAACAGCGTCATGAAGTTGCAGCACGGTAACAGAATCTCCGCGAATTTCGAGCGGGGAACAATGCGCTCGTCAAAAACACTCTCGTAGCAGCCGAGGTAACGAGGCTCATTTCTTTGTCGGGAAACGGAAGGGTTGGAGCCTCCTCACGTCGGCTGCTACTTTCTCCAAAAATGATTCAGCACCGTGTGCCGTCCGACGGCGCGGGACTGATGGATGGCCTGGGTGATGTATTCCTTGGCCTGCTGCACCGCGTGCGGCAGATCGTAATCGAGCGCGAGAAAGCCCGTGATCGCCGCCGAATAGGTGCAGCCGGTGCCGTGCGTGGACAGGCCGCGCGCGAAGGGCGCGGTCAGCAGCAGTTCCGTCCGGCCGTCATAAAAAATATCGGGCGCGGTTTTCACGCGCGGCAGATGCCCGCCCTTGATGAGCGCGGCGCAGCCCCAGCGTTCGTGAAATTCCCGTGCGGCCCGGCGCATTTTCTCCTCGGTGTCCGCGCGCCAGCCGAGCAGCAGTTCCACTTCGTCGAGGTTTGGCGTGACCAGCGCGGCGCAGGGGAGCAGTTGGTCCTTGAGAATTTTCACCGCCGACGGTTTGAGCAGGCGCGCGCCGCTGGTGGCCACGCCGACCGGATCGACGATCAGCGGCGCACGCTTTCCGTTGCGGAAAAAACCGGCGGCCACGCGGATGATTTCCGCTGAGAACAACATGCCGGTCTTCACCGCGCGCGGTTGGAACTCCTCGAACACCGCCTCGATTTGTTGCCGCACGATCTCCGGCCGCGCCGCCTGGAAGGCGAGCACGCGCCGGGGATTTTGCGCGGTGAGGCAGGTGATGGCGCCCGTGCCGTGGACGCCGAGCGCGGCGAAGGTTTTCAAATCCGCCGGCACACCCGCGCCGCCGCCGCTGTCCGAGCCGGCGATGGTCAGGGCGGCGGGCTGTTGTTTTGGTCGAGTCATCGCCTGATTTACCGTCCAAGGGATGAATTAGAAAAGGAGGAACATGCGACCACGGTGGCAGCACCATCGATGGGCGACGCCTCGAACCATCAGATCCTATCCCCTTTCATGAACCAAAGGGTGGACGAGATTTCGCCAAGCGGAGCCCCCAATACGATTATCCTCGTCCCTGAACATCGGCTCGCGCCGATCTCCCCGGCGGTGGTTACTTCAGCACTTCAAAAAGATTGTTGTAGTCGTCGGTCCAGATCCGGCGGCCCGGCACGGCCGTGACTTCCTCCGCGACACCCTTGTTGCGCAGCGCCTGCAACAGCCACCCGTTGCGCGTGATCACCACCCATTCTGAGTAGTAGAACGGGCTGGACTTGGGCGGGTCGTGTTCCACCCGCAGCACTGGCCAGCCGATTTCATCCGCCAAGAGTCGAACCTGGCTGTTCAGGTCCAGGTAATGGTTGGTGATGTGGAAGATGATCGCTCCATCCTCGCTCATGTGCCGCCGATAAAGCGTGATCGCCTCGCGCGTGATGAGGTGGACCGGGATCGCATCACTGGCGAAGGCGTCAATGACCAGCACATCAAACATCTGGTCGGTCTCCTTCTCGAGCACGAGACGCGCGTCGCCCAGCGGCGTCTCAATCGTGGCCGGGCTTTGCGTAAGATAGGTGAACTGCGTGCGCGCCAATTCCACCACCTGCGGGTTCAGTTCGTACATCCGAAAATGGTCGCCGGCCTTCCCGTAGGCGGCCAGCGTGCCGACCCCCAGCCCGATCACCCCGACGCGCAGCCCCTGCCCAGGGGGTTTCTGCAAGCGCATCGTCAGCAGACTGCGCGCGACGCCGGATCGATCGGAATAATAGGTCGTCGCTTGCAACCGCCGCTTCGCGCTGCGGTACTGCTCGCCATGCGTGATCACTCCGTGCCAGAGACGCCAGCGCGCGGATTCCTCGCTGTCCGGCGCGGTCGCCTTCACGCGCATCACGCCGTAAAAATTGCGGGTCATGCTGATGCAGTCTTTGCGGATGGAGCGGTTGTAATCCAGACAGCCGGCCACGGCCGCGCAGCAGCACACCGCCCCGAAAACGGCCAGCCAGCCCCTCGACAGGCCCAGCGCCAGCAAAGTGACCAGCGCCAGCGCCAGCGGAAATTCCCATTGCCACGAGAACACCATCGGGGCGACCACGCCCACCAGCAGACCGCCCACCGCTCCGCCCAGCGAGACCATCAGGTAGAAACGTGTCAAATGGCGGGGCGCCGGTTTGCGCACCACCAGTTCACCGTGGCAGAACATGCAGCACACAAAAAGCCCGACCGCATACAGCGGCACGGCCAGCGACAAGTCCAGCACCCCGCGCTTCAACGCATACGTCCCGGTCGCCGCATTGACCTGCAGGTCCCAACTCAGCGCCAGCAGCATCAGCAGCGACATCACCCCCGCCAGCACCACAACCCCCCTGCGCCCGGACCAGCCCTTGCCATCAAAACACAGGATGAACGTGATCAGGTAGATCGCCAGCAGCAGTGCCCACAGAAACGGCACCGACGCCACATTCTGCGTCACATGATTAGTCACCGCCATCAGCAGCACCGACCCCAGCGCCGCCAGCGCCAGCCACAGCATCTGCACCTTGAAAGTTGGTGCCGGCGCGTCCGCCACCTTCTCACCCTCGCCCGTCGCTGCGGCCGCGAGAGCCGGCGCGCCACTTCGCACCGGCTGCCGCACCGCGACCCACGACGCCACCGCTGCCAGCACCGCGAACACCCCATAGCCCGCGCTCCAGCCCCACGATTGCCCGCGACCTGTCGTGTGCGGCTCGATCAACGGGGGGTAGGCCGCCAGCGCCAGCAACGACGCCACATTGCTCAACGCATACAGCCGGTAAACTTTCACCCCCTCATACCGCCGCGCGAACCAGGCCTGCACCAGTGGCCCGGTCGTCGCGAGCATCAGGTACGGCAGCCCGATGGTCGCCGCCAGCAACAGCAGAATCTGCCCGACCGGCTCCGACCCACCCGTGGGCTTGAAAGCCTCGCTCGGAATGATCGGCAGCAGAACCAGACTCAGCACCAGCAACCCCGTGTGGATGATCGCCTGCCGCCGCGGGGCCACCCGCCGGATCAGCAGATCCGAATAAAAGTAGCCGGCCAGCAGCACGAGTTGGAAAAACACCATGCACGTCGTCCAAACCGCCGCCGACCCCCCGAACCAGGGCAGGATCTGCTTGGCGATGATCGGCTGCACTAGGAACAGTAGGAACGCTGACAGCGCGATGGTGGATGCGAACAGGGTCACCGCCCGGCTCCAGATTGCGCCAGCCCACTGCCGGCTGGTAAATGCAAGGAGAACGGATTGACCATTCCGTGTTCCGATTGCCGATTTCCGCTCAGGAGAAAATCCATGTTGGTCGGTTAGTAAGAGGCGTTGCGGCCTTTGGTTTCAAGGGTGGAAGCACGAGAATTGGATCTGATCGGAGTTTGCTTTCTGGACGAGGCGCGGTTCAGGGAGAATTGCTTCTGTGTCGGGTTCATTTGTCTGCTGTGTTCTAGGCCCTTCCGGCCGTGTCGCAAGGCTTTTGTTCGGGATTTCCAACTGTCGCTGGGCCGGCGCAATGAGTTTTTCAATCCGGGCTTTTGCGAGATCCGCGCAACGCTTTTCTGGCGGGGAAGTGAATCAATCCAGGCGAACCCGTTGCCTCAGGAAGGTTGCACTGCGCCGGTGACGTGAACAATTTTCCATCCGGGATCGGCGACGACCAGGCCCGGGCAGTTAAAATTCTCCGGAGGAAACCGATGGTGGCCGTTGGGATTGGCCATCAGCACGGGCGAAGAATCCTTACCGGGTGGCGTCCGCGGATTTCCGTGGATAGGGCGGAGTTGGGAAGGGAACCTGCTTGAAGAGCGGCCAGACTTGGCCCATGGGTTCGAGGCGCGTCACGGCATTCCCTTTCCATGAAACGGTGTAATCCGTGCCGCCGCGTTTGAGCTTTTGCACGAACGTGACCAGCGGATAGGTCACGGTCAGTTCCTCGCCCTTCTTTGCCGCCGTGAAGGAAACGTAATCGCCCGTCCAAGCGACGTGCTCGAGTTTGCGGCCATCCCTCCAGGCGACGACCTGGTCGTGCGATGCGAATCCCGGGACGCGCAGGTGGAACGTCCCCCGCTGTTTGGCCACCACGGTCACGCGGCCTTGGTCCGGCAGGAAACTGACCACGGCGGCTTCGTCACCATCGTGGTTGAAAGCCATGTTGACGAAGACGCCTTTGTCGGTCTTCCGCACGATGTCCCTCCAGGCAAGCCCGAGTCCGGTCATGCCCGTCGGCGGACAACACCCTTCCAGACTGACGGTGTTTTCCGCCCAGCGATCGGAAGGAGTGGTGCGGCAGAGGAAACCACCTTCCAGCCGGCGCATCAGTGCCAGGTGACGGTCACGATCCGGGTAGCTCGTTTTCCGCCATAACTCCGTGAAGGTTTCGTCGTCAGGGAAGAACTGTTCCTGCGGCAGATAGTTCCGGATGGTCCGCTCCACCAAATCATACCGCGTGGCGCGTCCGGCCCGGCCGAGATAAACACAGACATGCATCAAGTCGGCGACAGCGCAGGTCTCGGAGGCTTTGTAACCACTAATCGCTTCGAACCAGCCGTAGTCGGTCATCAACGGAAGCCAACGGGTCAGTTGTTGTTCCGTCCAATCCAGGAATCTTTTCTCACCGGTGACCGCTCCCAGATGGGCCATCCCGATCACGCCATGCCAGTGCGAGTGCGTGTGGCCGGTGTCGTGGCCGGTGCCAAACCCCGCTAGTCGCCCGTCGGCCAGACCCATGGCGATAGCCAGCATCTCCTTGTCACCCGTGACCTCGTAATAGCGGACGAACGGTTCCAAAACACAGAAGTCCAGGACCGGGCGGTAGGCGAAGCGAACGATCTGGTTGTCGATCTTCAACTCCTTGGGCGGGGCCAGTCGCAGGAGACCCTGGGCATTGGTTTCCAACGCGTATTGCCGGACGGCTTTTAGTGCCTTCAAGGCGCGCGAAAGAGCTTCGCGATTGCCGGTCGTGGCAAACTCTTCGATCAGCGTCCGGGCCATCCAGGCCGTGGCCCAGAGCACGTCCGTATCATCGTGGCTCGCCGGGTTGAACAAACCGCAGGGCAGTTGGTAACGCAGAATGCGGCTCATCAATCCTTTCTGGACGGTGGCGCCGAAATCGATGCCGCTCATTTCGCGCATCTGCACGAAGGCCAGGGCATTCCGGACCTCGGAGTCTCCGATGGCAATCGTGTCGCCGCCCACCGCCAATGGCGGCATCTTCAGCGGCCAGTTCCCGTAGCTGGAGGCGAAGTCCTTTTCCGCGGTGATGGAGCCGGCCAGGTAATTCAGCGACCACTTCGCCATCCCTTCGAGATCCAGGGTGTCGCGGGGTGTGGTCGTCCTGGACAACAGTTCCACCCGAACGGGCGCGGAATCCGGGACGCCACCACGCTTCATGACCGGAGAGAGAAACCCGGGCATCGCTTCCTCTTCCGCCCCGATCGGCAGGCCGAAGGAAGCCGCCATGTCCTCCACCAGCGGCCGCTGCTCCGGCGTGACGAGGGAATGCCACTTGGTGAACCCCGCCGCATCCCGGGGGCCGTCCACCTTGCCCAGTGCCGTCAAGGCGCCCCATTGGCCCGGATGTCGGCGCAGGACCCGCTCGATCACTTTCGCCATCGCCCACTCTTCGTCACGCTTCGATCCGGCGCCGACTTTCACAAGTTCCGGTCCTTTTTTCCGCGCCCAAGCCATCGCCGCGTCCACGTTCTTGAGGCCCAGTTTGTCAAACTGCGGCCTGAAAGAAACCCAGTCATGGTAACTCCGCATGTCTTTCCCCCAGACTGACTGCTTCGCCGTGGCGGGATGATCGGCCCATTGCCCGGCCAGTTCCTCCAGCGCAATGAACGCCAGGCCGGTGCAGATGCACTCCTTGAACCACGAGGTGGAGTTTGGCCCGATCCAGAAATGCCCGAGCTCGTGCCCGATCTGGTAGGCGAACTGCGCATACCAGTTCTTGTTGGGGCAGACGAACACGATGTAATCCCGTTCGCCGACCGTGGCCCGCGGCGTTCCGTCCGCGGGCCACGGT
>Ga0209553_1000812_pt1 | contig 15842 bp, 15 predicted proteins | sample LauGreFBDMM110DN_2_FD_188217 | JGI IMG/M metagenome (GOLD analysis project Ga0209553, IMG submission 188217) | Freshwater lake microbial communities from Lake Michigan, USA - Fa13.BD.MM110.DN (SPAdes) (version 2) | ecosystem: Environmental > Aquatic > Freshwater > Lake | place: Lake Michigan...
ACTGGGTTCCGCTGCGGATCTTTATTTGAATGGCGGTTCAAGTTCGGACTAGCCATGCAGCCCAGTGAGGCCGCGAAATTTGGTGAATCGGCCCGCGAACGGGTGATTGAAGATTTTTCTGTCGCCGGACTTGGTCGAGGTATGCTGAAATTGTTCACTGACACGTTGTCCCCGCCCACTCCCGCTGCCATCGAAACGCACGACACAGACTCACTCCGGGAGTAGAGAAGCAGAAATGTATGTCATAACCACGCATATCCCAGTCTTTGTCGATGGCGACCGCTATTTCACCGATGTGAATTGGCAACTCGATCTGATCCTAGCGCGTGACTGGCTTGCCTGTCACTTCAGGGGATTGACAGTCCTGAGCCCATCTCTGCCGATGAACGCCGTCGACTCGGAAGCGATGCGAATCGTGCCGATTGGTCATGACGACGGCATACGAGTGATCCCGTCATTTGATAAGCGTTGTCGCACCCGAGATTTCTGGGTGAAACAAAGATACCAATGGAAAAGTGATGTTCAACGCACATTGGCTACAGCGAAAGTGATTCACAATTCAGCTGTCGAAGCATTCCGGCCCCTCTGGTATCTCGCCCAAATGGAAGCATATCGAGCGAAAGTCACCACAGTCCTCGTGGGACCCGACATGGACCCTCATGCGACTTCTTCGGGCAGTCTAAAAGACAAATTGGATTGTTTCGCTTTTGATTTCATGATGCGACGAGCCGTTACCTCGGCGGATTTGACGTTGCTGAAGGAAGGCCTTGTGTATGACAGGTATTCCCGATACGGTGGAAACAAAAAAGCATTCTGTCATTCGATGCACATCGCAGACGATGTCCTGCATGAATCTCAATTGGAACTCCGTCTAAAATCTCTCGACAAGAAACGGCCGCTAAGGGCTGTCTATGCAGGGCGACTGGTAGCAAGGAAAGGGCTCCGAGATGCCATTGACGTGATTACGCTTTCCAAACGTCTGGGATCTTTCATCGAATACCACATCTTTGGAAGCGGCCCCGAAGAAGCCAACCTGCGTCAGCAAGCAATTGACAATGGAGTTGAGGATCTCATCCACTTCCATGGCTTTGTGGAATACACCTCCGATTTTATCTCGCGACTCGCAACCTACGATTTGCTCCTGTTCATGCCGACTGAAGAAGACACGCCACGGATGCTTTATGATGCGATGGCAGCCGGTTTGCCTGTGGTAGGTACGCGAATTCCATTCCTAGTGCACAGAGTCAAACAGGACGGCCTCGGTGTCTTAGTCGACATTCATGCGGTTGAACACGCCGCAGAGCAATTGCGAGCGTTCGATATGAATCGCGAATCGCTCAAGGGCTTTTCCCGGTCCGCCAGAGAAGCTGGCAAAACGCATTCGATCCAAAATTGGTATCAGCGACGAGCAGACTGGACACTGGCGGCAGTTGCCAGCCGTCGCCCGACAAATAAATCTTGATTCAGAGTATTGAGTACATCAGATTCTAAATGCGATGGAGATTGCTACCGTGTCCAACAATGTGTTAATTCATGAACTTCGCACACAGAACGCTGCGACGGAGGGACGGATTGACTTCGAAGTCGTGTCTGATCCAGAACGCCTCACGGACTTTGAAGCCCGTTGGCAACAACTTGAGCGTGCGTTTCCAAAAGCGGCAACGTATGACGACTATTGCGAAGCAGTTTTCTCCCTGTCCGCCACAGATCAACTGCAATTGGTCGTGATTCGGAGGAATGACCACATTATTGGATTTGCTCCGTTCGTATTGCGCAGCATCCTTAAAAAATACACGATCGCTGAGCGTCGCCTCTTTTCACTTCCGGCCCAGACTTCCTCTCTGATTGGCGGCGACATTCTCGGAGATCTAACACCAGAGACTGTGGCCGCCATTCTGCAATGGCTGATGCGTTCAACAGCCTGTCATTTAATTGAACTTTGCGACATTATGAATGCCGGACGCGTTCATGCGGCTTTAACAAATACAGTCACACCAGATATTATTTGGCGGAACCGGGGCAGGAAACTGGCTGTGCACTGGGTTATCGATCTGCCGTCATCCATGGAACTGTATTACCTGCAGTTGACTCCTAAGACCCGGTCAACGCTGAAACGAAAATACCGGAAATGTTTTGAAGCGTCTCGAGGATCTGTGACTGTCGTCACGGCAGCTGAGCAAGTTGAAGAATTTCTTAGAGTGGCCCATGAAATTAGTCGGAAGACTTATCAGTGGGATTTGGGCACACAACTCGTAAACGATGAAACGACTCGGCAAAGACTCACAAAATCCGCCGATAATCGCAGGCTGCGCTGCTACGTCATAGCGTTGGATGGTGTACCGTGCAGCTTTATTGTTGGCTATTTAGTAAATCATGTCTTTCGATATGAAATAGCGGGATATGATCCACAATACGCGAAGGATTCGCCTAGCACAGCGCTGTTACTGTATGTATTCGAGGATCTGATTAGCAATACTTCATGCGAGGTCTTTGACTTTGGAGAGGGAGGCGACACCTCTGGGTACAAATCCGTGTTCGGCAATCGCAGCTATTCATCGTTGACGGTTGATGTAGCTCTCCGCACGAGGATCTACTCAGTTTTTTTGCTGGCACTCCAAGATGGGCTGAATAGACTCAAAAACATTGGCAGTACAATTCTGGGGAACAATCGCGTCACTATCGCTTTCCGCCGCCGTTTGAAAAAACAGGCCTCCCCGACAGAATCACCGGTGCGCACAACTGAGGAAATAGTTACAACCACGAAATAAATTGCGGCGCATGACGCTCAGTTGGAATCGTGAAATACCGCCCGGAAAATACACCGCCGGAATCGCTGCGGGCGCGTGACGAAACAGAATTGTGTTCGACGCAACACGCAAGACCCGCTCAGAGTTTTAACGATATGCATTGGCTGAAACAATTAGGTGTCAGAACAATCGCGACGACTGGCGTGCAGCGTCTATTTATGACGCCATTTGAAAGCCAAGTCACGTCATTGCTGTTTCATCGGTTCTTCGGCCCGGGCGAATCCGTCACCTGCGGCCGCGAACGCATTCGAAAAATGTGCGCTTGGCTTTCACAGAAATTCACAGTCCTCAATGCCGATCAATTCGCAGATTGTCTGCCAACACAGGAATTTCCCGAGAGGACGCTACTGATCACCATTGATGACGCGCATAAGGAGGTTCTGGATGTCATTGATGTCTTTCAGGAATTTGGCATCTCACCCGTCGTTTTTGTGCCGTTGGGTTGGATTGACAGTGCCAGTTCACAGCAACATGAGCCCACTCTTGCCGCAATGGTCACGCTCTTGGAACACTCCGACGATTGTCACTGGAAACTGGAATTTAGCAACGGGGTTTGTGTTGACCTGAAATCACAGGGTCGATTGAGCGGAATTGACACGATTGTAGAACTCTGTGCCAATTCGGAAGGATTCACATCCGAGCTCCGCGATCAGCTGACTGAGTTCGACGCTAAATCTCGTGATCTGACGAGTGAATTTTGTACTTGGCACGAACTTCAGAGCTTGCATCAAATGGGCGTTTCGATGGGATCTCATTCCGTCAGCCATTGTCGAATGGCCGGCCACAGTGCAGGACGACTGCGGTATGAGTTTGAGGAATCCCGGCGAGTGCTGATCCAGCGTTTTGGCACTTGTCGCCTGTTTGCCTACCCGTATGGAACTAGGGACGTACACGATGCGCGCACGGAGAAGTTGCTGCATGCCGCTGGATACGACAACGCATTCTTGGTCCATGCCGGTTTCGGATTGAACGGGAAGCGATTCGCGCTGCCACGCGTCGACATTCCTGATCTTGAATTGAACGACCGTCTGTTTCGAGCGTTGTCTGTTGGTGCCCAAATTCCGCTGATTCACAGCAAGAATGTCTTTCGCAAAGAACATCGTCGCCACCCAAAATCAGATCAGTAATCAACGGCATTCACACGAATCCTTAGATTGCTGCAGAAGATAAAAATAAGGCACCTTCGCCAGCTCACCGTCACGCCTTCATGGTTCCAATTGCGATGTCCACTGCACTCGTTATAGAACGGTTTCAATAGAAATGTCAGATCGCTACGTCATCATCACTCCCTGCCGAAATGAGGCAAAGTTTGCTCGAAAAACTTTGGATTCGGTCGTCAATCAAGCCATCCAACCTGCGTTATGGGTAATTGTCGATGACGGATCAACTGACGAAACGCCCGCCATTCTGGATGAGTATGCCGCAAAACATGATTTTATCCGCGTGGTTCATCGTACGGATCGTGGAACACGATCTGTCGGAGGCGGGGTCGTTGAGGCCTTTAATGCCGGATTGGAAACTGTAGATCTGAATCAGTTCGATTTTCTATGCAAACTGGACCTAGATCTTATTTTGCCGCCACGGTACTTCCCGATGCTGATGGCACGAATGCACCAGAATCCACGATTGGGTAGCTGTTCCGGCAAGCCCTATTATGTGCACCCAACAACCGGAATCCTGACCAGTGAAGGATGTGGGGATGAGACCAGTATTGGTGCTTCCAAGTTTTACCGGGTGACATGTTTTCGCCAGATTGGCGGATTCGTGCCGGAAGTCATGTGGGACGGAATTGACTGCCACCGCTGTCGCATGCTGGGTTGGATTGCCTGTTCTTGGGATGAACCGGAACTGCGTTTTGTACATCTGCGACCGATGGGCTCGAGTGTGACTAATATTTTCACGGGCCGCTTGCGATGGGGCTTTGGTCAGTACTTTATGGGAACAGGTCTGACATACATGCTGGTGAGCGCATTATTTCGGATGAGTAAACGTCCTTACCTTGTCGGCGGGCTGTGCATGTTGTGGGGATATGTACGCGCATGGCGGCAACGGACACCGCGCTATGCCGATCAGAAATTTAGGACATTTATCCATCGATACCAACGCCGATGTTTGATTTATGGAAAACGGCGAGCGACAGAAATTACAAATTCCGAACAGGCTACGCAATTTAAACAGCCAACCGTGGACTCCGGTAAAGCGCGACGTCTTTCCGCGATCTGTGAGTGAAAACATGCGACGGTAGCGGCATTTGTGATGATTCTTCAGTAGGCAGTCCGCAGTGTTCGATCAGTCAGCAATCCTTTTCCGTCTCCCATTTGCTGCAGTGCGTGGTGGACGTTGGTATTGGGAATTGGGGGATCCAGATCTGGGGGCTGTCTTAGTCACCGGCCTTTATTTTTTGGTGGCTGTTGCCTGCCTCCTAACAGCTCGCCGCGTCGCGCGAATTCCCCGCCCGCCAGAAACTAGCGACCGATTGCGATCCGAAGCTGCCGTCTGGTGGATTCTGACGGTGCTCATGTTTTGCCTCGGGATTAATAAACAGGCTGATCTTCAGTCACTGCTGACGCTCTATGGTCGTGACGCCGTACGGCAAGCCGGTTTGTATGATGTGCGGCGAATCATTCAGGGAGCGTTTATTCTGGGTATTGCTCTGGCTGCATTTTTTAGCGTCGCTCTAAGTCTATGGTTTGTGAGCGGGCTGTCATGGCCAAGTCGGGCAGCGACCGCAGGGCTGGGAGTGCAGGTGGCTTTCGTTATCATCAGAGCCGCCTCATTTCATCATATCGATCGTCTCTTGGGCATTCGCATCGCGGATCTAAAAGTAAACTTGCTCTTGGAGTCGATCGGCCTCGTTGTCATTCTCTTGGCGGCGATGGCTGCCTTGCCCAAAGGAAGAAATGGAAGCGTAACGCGATGACGTGAAGCATGCTTATCGCGATTTGACACATTTAACAGTTCATCATTCTTCAAACAGGTTTTTGTAGACGCCTTCCGTCTCCAGAAACCTGTTTTTTTGTTTTGATCATATGTGCCATTTGACCTCGTGCAAATGACGACATTCACTCGTCCAACCACGTTCTGTGGTGGTAAGCGTCCGGGCAAACCATGCTTGTAACGGCGGCGCGAAACCGGGATGCATACCGCATCTTCCAGTCTCCGGAGAGGCGCCAGGAAGATTGGCCTTCGCCCCTCGCAAACTGTCAACAAATCAGACTTGATGAACACCCTGACGAAACTCTCGGTTTACTGTTGCCTCGGCACTTGCCTTGTCCATCGCGATAGGATGGAATAATGTATCATCACAATGGGCAGTGGCATGGTCGATATTAACGGACATCTCAAGTCGCAGACATCCGGGCGGAAAGTCAACCGCAAGGCTGACTATTGCCGTGATGCTGCTACCCATGGTCGACTGATCGCTTTGAGTCGAAACTCGTTTCGAGGTCACCTTGATGCAGAACGTACCCGCCCTGCCTTTAATCTATGAATTCAGCCGGACGGTTGCACCTCGATGTCGCATCGTTTCTGGAGAGACGATTCGGGTAGAGTCGGAAGACGCTTTGTCGGGCCAGATCCGCCGATTGGGTGATCGGCGCGACAAGACAGCAATCCCGTTTAGTAATCCTGTGGCTGGGCCCATTATTGTGGATGGGGCTGAACCCGGAGATGAACTGGCGGTCACAATTGAGCAGATCGATTCCCGAGACGGCCAGTGTGCGACCTACACGGGTGCTCCTAAGCAACTCGCCGAATGGCTGGGAAGTGATGTCCCGCACGGGGCACATGTCTGTCCGATTCGCGAAGGTCAGATCTTCTGGAAGAATGACATCTGTATCCCTTATCAGCCGATGCTGGGCTGTATCGGCACGGCTCCCGACTGGGGTGTTCCGAGTACCGGACCCGCTGGCCCGCATGGCGGCAATCTTGATCTTGTCGAAGTCTGCCCGGGGAGCACGATTTTTCTGCCCGTCAAAGTGCCAGGAGGATATCTGTACCTTGGAGACGCTCACGCGGCAATGGGCCATGGTGAGTTGTCGGCGACCGGTTTGGAGATGGCGGCGTATTCGACAGTGACTGTCAGAAGGATTCCTCGCTCTGGCCTCACGGGACTCCGCATCTCCCATGCAGAATTTCTGATGTGCATCGCCACGCACGGCACGCTGGAAAGAGCCATCGCCGAGGCGTACTCGCGACTGATTCTCTGGATGGAAGCGGATTATGCGTGGAACCGTTGGGATGCCTACGACCTGCTGACTCATGTGGGTCGATTGTCAATTGGCTATTACGGCAGCGGGACAGTGGGAGCAAAGATCGAACGGCGGTATGTTCATGCTGTTTGATACACACACCAACCTCATGTGGTATCCGAATCATCTTTCCGATGAATTCGTTGAGTTCGCGTGGGAGGCCAAACGTGCCAAGATGAAGCTTTCGCCGGACGTCTATTTCGCGGGCGGTGACAGTCCGCAGTCCAACGCTTTTGATTCTCGACCTGAACAGCTTCTGCAGGCCACTGCCGACGCGGACAAGGTGATTGTGTTTGGCATCAAAGCCCCGTTCTGCGGCATCAACGCCGACCAGGAACTGATCGCCACGTTTGTCAAAGAACACTCAGACCGCTTCATTGGCTGGTGCTCGGTCGATCCGAACGATGCAGACTGTGTCGATCAACTGGAACACTATGTCAACAATCTGGGACTGCGCGGATTGAAGTGTTCGCCGATCTATCAGAACTGGGATCCGCAGGATCCCAAACACCTGCCGCTGTTCAGAAAAGCCGAGTCTCTCGGCATCCCTGTCAACATTCATCAGGGGACATCGTTTGTCCGACCAGGACCGCTCAAGTATGCCAATCCGATTCAACTGGAGGATATCGCATTGGCGTGTCCGGATCTGAGGATCGTCATCGCCCACATGGGACACCCCTGGGAAACCGAATGTATCGTGCTGATCCGCAAACATCCAAATCTGTACGCGAACATTTCTGCTCTGCACTACCGTCCGCTGCGACACTACCAGGCGTTTATGACTGCCATGGAATACGGAGTGGAACATAAACTCATTTTCGGTTCCGACTTCCCCTCAGCCACTCCGGCCCACGTAATCGCCGGTCAGCACAAAGTGAACGACATCATCCGTGGAACCAATTTTCCGAAGATCCCTGACGAAATGATTCACAACATCATCTACGAGAACTGGAAACGGTTCCTGCCGGAGTATGCACCAGGCCCCAGCTGACCCATTCGTTGGACTGCAGAGAATGTAGGGTGGGACCAGCGGCTGACAAGCCGCGCAGGCCCACCAATTTTTGATCCAATGGTGGGCCTGCGCTGTCGCTGGTCCCACCCTACGAATCGCGATGTTTCACAAATTAGCCAGCCGTGATGCACCATGGCCGCCCACTTGACACGATTTCGAGTCGACCGACCGGATACCTGGAGACGATCGGTGAATGGCAATCCGCTTTGATCAAACAGAGAGCGACTCGTGCTTTGTCACAACTAAACATCAGGATTGAGGATGTGGCGAAGGTCGCCCGGACTTTCGGCTTTTCTTCACAGGGGTGCCCAGTGGCGGGAAATCTTGAATGTTGTTAAACTCCTGTGCGTGTGTTGATGATTCCAATTCCCAAGAGGCGCTTTACCTCAACCTGAGTTGGGATGACTAGAATGTTCGCTGGGTCAGCGGAGAAAAACGAAAATCACCGACGCACGCCAGCCCAATTCGGACGCTGCCCCCATTGAAGTGCGTTTCATTTCCCTCAACTTGAGCACACAAATAGGTGCCGACGACTCACTCGTTGCTGTCCGGGTCGTGCCAGATGGCCGAGATGGCCGCTTTGTATTCGCGCGCACGGTCGCACCCGGTAAGGCCGATCCGGGCACTCCCGTAATGTTTAACCCTGCACAGGGCGAGAGCCTCACATTCAGGTGTTCCACGATTTGCATCTCCGTTGACGACATTGAGCGGCACGCGGCGGCCGGCCCCGGCGGCCACGCTCCTGTAACCAACACAGTTTGGACGTGGCTACATCTGGCAGATCCGATAGGACCGGAAGAGTTTCGATTCTTGCTCGCAACGGCGCGACGCCTCGACGGGTGCGTGGGGGTTCTCGATCGGATGGTCGATGGGGCCAGGCAGATCGGCGGGACGTTCGTGAAGGCGAGAGGTGCCGCTCTACAGGTGATCTCCCTCGCTGAAATCTTCGTGGTAGCTTTTGGCCGCGCCCTCGACATGTTGACACAACTGGAGCGCGTTGTCAGCGCTCCGCCAGCACCTCAGAGCATCAAGAACGCTTCGCAGGGAATCACCCCTCTGCGGAACGCCTTCGAGCATATCGAAGATCGCGCTCTAGGGCAGGTTCGTGGGCAGCCTCACCCTGACGCGCTGTCGATCTTCGATCAACGGCGCTTCTTCGTTGACGGCACTCTGTCCTACGCGGGCCACACTCTCGATCTCAACAATGAGGTGCCGGCGCTTCTTCGAGTCGCACGCGACTATCTGGTCCAAGCGCTTACCCACCGCTGCGGAGCCCAGAGATCGCTGAACCAGCCGGTGGTTTTTCCAGGCAGCGGCTCCGGCTAACCAAGCGCTGACGCGGAGCCGCCGATAGCGCATTCTTGAAGTGGACGGGCGATCGCGACGGCCGGGCCATCGCAGCGAATGGAAAGCAAGTGCCTGGAAAGCAAGTGCCAGTCACTTGACAGCCAGCGATCAGGACCCTTCCGGATGGCCGAAAACCTGCGTGTTTGCTCTGATCCGCGTTGCCGGAATGACGCTGCCAGAGCAGCTTGGGGAGATTCGTCGTCGGCTGTCGAGCATCGGTCGGCTGATGCGGTTCGTCGATGAGCCGATCGTCCGTCGCAGCAACCGGGAAGACGATGCTCGAAGATGTGACGGCGCAGTCGCGGATGCTTGTCAAAGTAGGTCCTTTCTGCCGGGTCTTTACGTCTCGACCATGAAATGAATTGGGAGACAACCGTAACTGGCAGAGGATTCAGCACTTACGTCAAATACGGCATTCAGCCTTCGGCGGCTGCACAAACTACATTGTATAACGTTTTGTAACGCCTTACAACAAATTGTGTACCGGATTCTGTACCGGGCAGGGGCAATTTCAGTCCAATGTCGAGTGGAAAAACGGATTGCAAAAATTAGGTGGACAGCGGCCAATTCAGAACCTTCCACATCTGGCGGAAATGTTTTTCGGTGACGGATGGAGATCGCTTGTCGTGCGGAGTTGAGGGGTACCCGAGCCTAGACGAACCGGGTGTTTGCGGGCTCAGGAAATCACGGGCTCTCACTGGTTGCGATGATGACATCATGTGATGCGCGAACGGGCCTTCGACTCAGAGGGGGCGCGAAGTTTGGTCAATGAAAACACAGTACTTGAGCGAGGAAGTGATGATTCCATGACGCTCTTTGCTGCTTTCCTTTGATGCTGTCTTTGGACGGATGGTGCTTGAGTAGGCTGATGGCCACTCGCCTGTACGATGAATCACCCTCCCGTAAATCGTATAGAGTATTCCTATAGTTCTTTACTGGTAGTTGGCGGCCTAGTTTCCGGGGACAAGCGAGGGGCAGGGAGTCAAAGTTCTCAAACCCGATGTGACGGAGCAAACATAGATATCAAAAAGCGGCATGCAAGATTTGGACATCACCTGCGGCGACAGCATGGGCGAAAAACGCATTCTGAACGATGTTGGAGATGTCAAACAGGACCCCTGGCTACCCACGTACGTGTTTCACCCCAATAGACATTTGTCCGCGTTTTCCGTCAACACTTCCATGCTGATCAGGTCATCGCTGAATTCCGTGTACTACTCAGCAGACTTCCGCGTGTGCTCGGCGTAGAACTGCCTCAATGAGCAAAATCGAGCCCACATCCAGTCACTGCCGAAGTTCTTCCGTTTATGTGACTGTTGCCGGTCGGAAGGGTGATCACAACTGACTCAGGTCGGTCAATCCTGAATTAAGAACGGTATTGAAATATCTGTCCCCACTTTTCCAAAATCCACCGGATTCCGGCGATCGCCGTTTACAGATCGCGGGTATCGCCGGAAAACGCACGTTGCTTGCAATCAATTTAATGACACCTGCGGGATTGTCGATACAGCGTCCGCCGCGTCGGTCGTTGTGATGTGACCAGAGCAGTTTGCTACCAGCCACAATTCTCGGCTCGCAGAGCATCGGAATTCTAATCGACCGTAATCAAGCCGCGACGCAAGACCACTGTCGGCCCCAAGGCTTGCCGAGTTGCCGAAGCCATATGGGCGTGTGGAAAGAGGACGAGTTCATAGACGAATTCGTCTCCAGGCTTTGAATCATGCGGCGTTGCAAATAACGTCCAACGGCGTCCCCAAGGATTCTTCGTCTCTGCTAAATATTCAGGCTCTCCAGAAAATCCTGCAGCCGAAGTCCAAAGATCAGCACCACCAAAAACAACCCGGCTGCCGTGCTTCTGTCGTTCCAACGGCGTTGCATCTTGCAAGAGTTTCCTATGATCGTTTTCAAAGTGGCAACAATCTAGGAATCGGACGCCTTCCTCATCAGGCCACGTTGACTTTTGGTAGAGCTTTAACGCCAAGGTCCAAAATCGGGGACTTTGCACAGCCATACCTTCAACCTCTGTGGGAAAATTCGGGATCGGCGTGAATTCTAAGGTCGCATATTGACCTTTTCCAGGACCCAAACGCAGATCTTCCGGCAATATTGTCTCTTGGCCGAAAACTCGAGCGACGATGTCATTGCAATACGGATTTGGTTCGGCACGAGCGAATTGGGGCGATCGTTCCAAAAAAACATAAAGCGCGATCGCAATGGCAAATGCGAATGCGAATCCCGCCAACGTGCGATATTTGGCATTCATTGCGATACCTGTTTCGCCGTAGATTGAAATGTGATTGGCAGAGTTGGGCACTAACGGGCGGCGACATCACCGCCATTGCGGGTACCCAATGCATGCCAGACGGTCATATCGATCGAATCGCCGATCGGTCGAACGCTCCCGTCAGCCAGCAAGCTCAGCACGATTCCGGGATGCAAGCTTGATGGAGGCACAATCATGCAGCTGGCGAATCTGGATGAATCGTAATCATCGGGACCGTTGCGAGATCCAGGCGTGTTAGGTGGCAGAATGTGATCGTACAAGAACTGGCAGATGTAAGAATTCGTTAGCCCGCCAATGTTACTAGGCCAAATTGACGTCCGATGATGAATTGCTTGATCAGCGGCAAGTGTCTCTTCACCACGATTGACGAAACGCAGCTCAGTCCACCATAAATGACGGAGCGAATCCATTCGATCCGGGATTGTTGATTCTTCGACATACGTCGCCGGAATAGCCAACCTCTCCGACATCGCAACGGTATTTGACAATCCGTCACTAATATCGGCAGGGCGTGTGTTTTCCAGCGGCGATACGACGAAGCCGTTCGTTTCTCCAAGTTGCTTCGAGCCTGCCGGAAAAAGAGTCCCGCGGTTCAGTAAATAGCTTGTATCTCCATACCTTGCTTTGTTTTTGGCCCAAATCACGGGGTCACTGGGACAACAGAAAACCGGCAAAAGATCAACGTCGCCCCGAATATTTGACCGCAGCCGATTGAACAATGCCGTCTGTTCAAGAAATGGAAGTAATTCCACAAATGGTTTTGATGCAATCTGGCCGACGGGAAATGTACCACTCTGTTCGGCGGTGCAAGCCAATGCCAGACCTAGCTGCCGCAGATTGTTTTGGCAGCTTATCCGGCGCGATGATTCTCTTGCCGACTGTACCGCAGGCACCAAGATTGCCATCAGCACCGAGATAACGGCAATGACGACGACAACTTCGAGAATTGTAAAGCCCGGACGAAGTGTTTTCGGTTGAGGACGAAGAGTTTTCGGCTGAGTTGGATTCATAACAAACCCTTTGGAGCGGCAATGACAGTCGAGGTGGGCAAGCACGGTAATCGCGAAATAATGCGACCAGCACGCACCGAAAAATTCAGTGCGTGATGGCAAATTCATCGGGACACACCTACGGAACCCATGTGGCTGATGTTTCGTAAAGCTTTATGTCGTAGGTCAGATCCCAGACCTCAACCTTTGTGGCAGCATGGGGAATACCATTTGCAGGAGTGTACTGGAAGTTTACATTATAGCCGTAAATGGGATATTGTGGATTCGAATATGCGAGTTGGTAGAAATCAGTGCCCACAAGTGTCCATGTAATCACCGGCGGCATGCCGTTCACGGTCCCCTTATAGAATTTCATTCCGTAGTTTTCGCTCGGCGACGAACTGTACTTCGTGTCGTTGAATACATACGTACCAGCGTAAGCCGTTACCTGGAGCAGCATGAGTGCTATTCCAAATAAGGACAAGCACAGATTTCGAACTCTCATGTCGAACTCCAAAACAGTCTTCTGAAAACGTACGCCTCCTGCAGAAAGTGATTTCCTCCGTGATGTTGGCCAATACACGTTTGGCGGTTTGTTGCAAGCACGCCAAGGAGTCTGTCCACGGCTGGCTAGTTTTTCAAGATACCGAGTCTTTGGCAAAGGACGGAGACTTTAGCGGCGTGTTCGAGGCACATCGTGGTTGCCGAGCATTTGAGTTTCTGTGCCAGGTTGATTGCCATGTGGCGGATAGAGCTGAAAGTGAAGGCGGTGTGGCCAGTGCGGGCTCGGCAGTGGTCTTACCCAGTGTCGCGCAATCGCCCTGAGCCCGATCGGCAGCGGCATCGTGGAATCCGCCTGCAAGCAGATTGTGACTGAACGCCTGAAGCTGTCCGGCATGCGATAAAAGCAGGTGCGATAAAAGCAGGTGCCAGTCACTTGACCCGCGGCGATCAAAACCGTTCCGGACCGATGAAACCCTGCGCGTTTGGTCTGATCCGCGTTGCCGGAATGACGCTTTCGGAGCGGCTCGTGGAGATTCGTCGTCGGCTGTCGAGCATCGGCTGGCGGATGCGGTTCGTCGTCGAGCCGAGCGCCCGTCGCAGTAACCGGTAAGACGATGCTCGAAGTGGTGACGGGTGCAGTCCCGGATGCTTGTCAAAGTAGGCCCTTTCTGCCGGAAAGGACTTCGCGACTCGTCGCGACATGCGACCAAAGTCGGGCTGATTGAAGAGTACAGCGATGCCGTTGAGCGGATGCTCGCCCATGGGTTCGCCTGACGGCGAAAGTCCAGCCCGGCAGGCTGGCCCTACCAAATTCGGCGACTGCACTCGATGTAACGAAGTTTGATTCCGGTTGCCCTGCGTCGCGTACCGTGTACGATGCTGCGGAAATCTCTCTTTCGCGCTTGTCATAAGGAAAGAACATGCTGACGATGTTTCGTAACCTGCCGAGCATGACCCTCTGTCTGCTTGTGTCGATCGTACCTGTGTTCGACATTCAGGCTGCGGAGATTCCCGAGTACGAATGGCAGCCGATCACGATGACTGCGCCCTGGGCGGCGCGCGATGGATCTGGTCTCCTCAGTTTTCAGGGGAAAATGTGGCTGCTCGGTGGGTGGAATCCCGATCCGGCAGTTCGGGAGTTTTTCCCGCTGATCTGCAACAACGAGGTCTGGTCGTCCGAAGACGGGGCGAAATGGTCGCTGGTCAAACCGAACACGTTCAAGGATCGTTCGTTTGATCCCGCCAGCGACTGGGAGGGCCGTCACACGGCGGGCTACGCAGTCTATCATGACAGGATGTGGATCATCGGGGGAGACTGCAACCAGAAGCATGATCAAAACGATGTCTGGAACTCCACCGACGGCATCCAGTGGACCGAACTCTCCGACACACCTTGGAAGCCAAGACATGCGGCCAGCCTAGTGGTTCACAACGGTTCGTTGTGGATGATCGCAGGAAACAATATGCAACCCGCTGTGGGGCGCTTGACGCGGAAGTCGTGCTAGCGCCTTGTTAAGACTTGATTTTTTAGGTAGGCCGGACCAAGCGGAGCGCGGTTCCGGCAGGTATGCCAAGTGTCGTAACAACGCCCCGCTCGGGCCGGCCTACAGATCTAGCTGAAAGGATATTGAAATGCTGATTGGTTATGTGAGTGACGAACGTTACGTGGCGCTGGCTGACGTCCTGATTGAATTTCGGTCGGAGGGGCAGATGCGTGCGATCGTGCGTTCAACGCCGCGAGGTGCGGTCGAGGCTGACTTAGATCCCGGTAAGTATGAAGTCACACTCGTCAAACAGGGCTATGGATCGAAACACTCACAGATGACGGTTCATGCCGATCGTCCGCATCAGTTTCGTCTGCTGACCGATGGACTGCTTGGATATGTCTGGCCACGATCCGTGAAATCCGGCGAGCGTTCCGAGTTTCGCGTCCACGCGACAGAACCGTATCGATTGAGTCTCTGGCGTTACGGGTGGAAACGGGAATTCGTGAAACTGCTGGGTTGGTTTGACGAACACGGCCCGCGTGCCGTGATGCAGATTCTTCCGGATGGAGATTTTACTCAGACCGGTGTCGGCTGGAACAAAGTGGGTTACGGCAATAGTCCGCATCACACGCAGTTTGTTGTCGGACCGGAACGATCGGGGCTGTATTACCTTCATGCCAAGAGTGAGCAGACCGGGACATTTTTTTCGTTTCCTTGGGTTGTTGCGCCCGCGAAACCTCAGGCGAAGATCGCCGTCCTTGCCTCGACCAATACGTGGCTGGCCTATAACAACTTTGGTGGTCGCAGTAACTACATCAATGCGAATTGCCTCCCAGATACGCCCATTGTAAATGCGCGCCAGGATCTCATTCGCTACACGGGAGCAGGAGCGTTCAATGCGTGGGGATTTCAGGACGAGGAGTATCTGCCGCTTTCATTCGAGCGACCGGAACCGGGAAATGTCGTGCGGGAGCATGAGGAAGTGACCGATCCGATCGCCGGGCGACTGCCCTGCGGCATGGCCCCGGCCGAGTGGCGGCTGCTCGGCTGGCTCGAACGTGAAGATTTTCAATACGACTATTACTCCGAATTGCATCTCCACAATGGCGCGCTTGATCTGGATCAGTACACCATCCTGATGATCAGCGTACATCCCGAATAC
>Ga0209553_1000819_pt1 | contig 15765 bp, 11 predicted proteins | sample LauGreFBDMM110DN_2_FD_188217 | JGI IMG/M metagenome (GOLD analysis project Ga0209553, IMG submission 188217) | Freshwater lake microbial communities from Lake Michigan, USA - Fa13.BD.MM110.DN (SPAdes) (version 2) | ecosystem: Environmental > Aquatic > Freshwater > Lake | place: Lake Michigan...
AGCCAGAGAGCACGGGGAGCGCATCGCTGAAGTCTATGCCGTCTTCGCACGATGCGAAGTTCACACCACGATGTTCACCATCTTGCCGGGCACCACGATGATCTTCTTCGGAATCGCGCCCGCAAGCGCTTCGATAACTTTCTCGTGTTGAAGCGCGGCTGCTTCCAATGCTTCCGCTGTCGCATCCTTCGGCATGAGAAGCCGCGCGCGCACTTTGCCGCGCACTTGCACAGGAACTTCGATCTCCGTCACTTCGAGAAGTGCTGGATCAAAAGACGGCCAGGTCGAAAGATGAATCGACGGCACATTGCCCATCCGCGACCAAATCTCTTCGGCGATATGCGGCGCAAACGGCGCGAGGAGTTGCACAAAGCGCGAGAGCTGCGCGCGTGAAAGTCCGCCCTTGGTTGGATCCGAAAGATCCATTGGGCGCGTGGCTGCGTTCACTAATTCAATCATGCTCGCGATCGCGCTGTTGAATGCGAGACGTTCAACATGCTCGCCGACCTTCTGAATGGTGTGATGTAACAGTCGCTCAAGCGCCGGATCCTCGTGCGCGGCAACCAGCAGCGCGCCAGTCTTCTCATCAATCGCGAGTCGCCACGTGCGTTGCAAGAAACGGAACACGCCGATGATGTCGCGCGTGTTCCACGGCTTCGCGGCTTCAAGCGGACCCATGTACATCTCGTAGAGGCGGAAGGTGTCCGCGCCATACTCCGCGATGACATCATCTGGATTCACCACGTTCTTCAGCGTTTTCGACATCTTCGCGACGATCTGTGTGACCACCGCGCCAGACTCGCGCTCCACGAATTTGCCTGCAACTTCATCCACAAGATCAATCGCCACCAACGAGCCATCGGCGCGTTGATACGCATGCGACTGAATCATGCCTTGATGAAACAGACGACCGAATGGCTCCGGTGTCGACACGTGACCGAGATCGAAAAGCACCTTGTGCCAGAATCGCGCGTACAAAAGATGCAGCACCGCGTGCTCCGCGCCTCCGATGTAGAGATCGACACCACCCGAATGCATGGAACCATCACTGCGACGGCTCGTCATCCAGTACTGCTCTGCTTCAGCGGACACAAAGCGCGATGCGTTTTTCGGATCGCAGTAACGCAGGTAGTACCAACATGAGCCTGCCCAATTGGGCATCGTGTTGGTTTCACGACGCACGGGTGTGTGCGGCGCGAGACCCTTGACACCAGCAGCACCCGCGGTTGTCTCCACCCACTCGCGCGCTTTTCCCAATGGTGGCAATGGTGAATCACTCTCAATCGGCTGAAAATCCGCGAGTGCGGGCAGCGCCACTGGAAGTTGTGATTCGTCAATCGGGTGATGCATTCCTTCCGCGTCAAACACAACCGGGAATGGTTCGCCCCAGTAGCGTTGGCGTGAGAAGAGCCAATCACGCAGTCGATAGTTCACGCGAAGGCAACCAGCGTTTGCACGCTCAAGTGCTTCAATCGCCGTGGCTTTGGCTGCATTCGTCGACAACCCGTTGAGCGAAAACGTCGCCGCACTACTGTTCACCGCGAGGCCTTCACCTGCGACCGCGCGCGTTCCATCAAAGGTTGCACCCGCGACATCCACGACCTGCACGATCGGTAGCGTGAAGTCGCGCGCGAAATCGAAGTCGCGCTGATCGTGCGCTGGCACAGCCATGATCGCACCAGTGCCGTAGCCCATGAGGACATAGTCAGCAACCCAAATCGGAATCGCGCCACCTGTTGCAGGGTTGCGTGCGAATGCGCCCGTGAAGACGCCGGACTTTGCCTTCGTCGACGCCTGTCGATCGATGTCAGAGCGATTCTTCGCAGCGTCGATGTAGGTTCGCAACGCAGCAACATCTGTCTCAGCGTGCGGTGCTTCAAGAGTCTGCGCGACGAGTGGATGCTCTGGTGCGAGCACCAAGAATGTCGCGCCGAAAATGGTGTCTGCGCGCGTGGTGAACACGACCAATGCATCGCCTTCAACCTGCGCGTCTCGAAGCACGGGGAATCGAATCTCCGCGCCCTCACTACGACCGATCCACTCCGCTTGCATCGCACGCGTGGAATCTGGCCATGAAACGAGATCGAGATCCGCGAGCAATCGATCCGCGTAGTCGGTGATGCGAAACATCCATTGACGCAGTGGCTTACGCATGACGGGAAATCCGCCGCGCTCACTTCGTCCGTTGATGACTTCCTCATTCGCGAGCACGGTGCCGAGTTTCGGACACCAATTCACAGTCTGCGTGCCGAGATACGCAAGACGGTATCGATCGACGTGCTGCTGTCGCTGCAAGGGAGTCGCTGCATTCCAACGAACGGACGCACTGTCATCAACACACACATTCTGGGCGGAGAATCGTGCTTCTAGTTCTGCGATCGGTCGCGCACGCTGTGTGGTTTCGTCGTAGTACGCGTGGTAGCACTGCAGCCAGATCCACTGTGTCCACCGGTAGTACTCCGGCTCAATCGTCGCGAACTCGCGATTCCAGTCATACGAGAATCCGAATCGCTGCAACTGCCGCTTGAATGTCGCGATGGCTTTGCGCGTCGTCTCTTGCGGATGCACTCCCGTTTGAATCGCGTACTGCTCCGCGGGAAGTCCGAACGCATCCCAACCCATCGGATGCAAGACGTTGGACCCCTGCATGCGCTTGTAGCGGCAGAGAATGTCGGTTGCTGTGTACCCCTCAGGATGACCGACATGCAATCCCGCACCACTCGGATACGGGAACATGTCGAGGCAGTAGAACTTCGGCTTCGACGCATCGAATCCAACATCGCCAGGATTGCGCGTGCGATAAATATCGTCGCGCTCCCACGCTCCCTGCCATGCAACTTCAAGCGCGCACGCGAACGCTGCCGCATAGCGATGCGGTGTTTCGATTTGCGCCGAGGTTGACTGACTATGAGGCGAAGGAGAGGACTGCGACATCCGCGCCATCCTACTTCAGAACAGCGGAAATCTTGCCGCCACGAGCACGATCAAGTTGCGCGAGGTGCTTCAGCGTGTCGCCCACGAGATAGAACGATCCAGTCACGCACACAAGGTCATCGCGGCTCATCGCTCGGGTTGCCATCTCAAGTGCTTCAGGAACACTCGGCGCAATCATGCTCATCTTGCCGCTGCGCTCACTGAAGATCTTTTGCAGATCCTCAGGATCCGCAGAGCGAGGCGTCGATGGCGAACGGGTGAAGATCACTTTGTCCGCACCACAGTTAAGTTTGTCGAGGAGACCAGGAATGTCCTTGTCCGCGCAGCATCCGAAGATGCAGACCATCGAGTCGTACGGCACATGCGCGCCGATGCATCGCATGAGCGCGCCGACAGCGGCAGGGTTGTGCGCGCCATCGACAACAATGCGAGGGCGATCCCACACGAGTTGCATGCGTCCGTTGATTTTCGTCGCTGCGAGACCCGCAGTGAGTTTATCTTCGGGGCACTCGAATCCGACAGATCGCAAGTGATCAACGACTGCGAGCGCGAGCCCGCAGTTGATCGCCATATGCTCGCCAGGAAGCGGCACGGGAAGATGCTCGAGTCTCGACGTCTTTGTGTAAAGGCAAACACGCGCATGCGGACCAAGCTCCTCCGTCACGCAGAATCTGCTTGAGAAGTCGATGTCCTTGTTCACGATGCGCATCGGCGCACCGACTTGTGCTGCAACTTCGACGATCGCCTTCTCCACCGATGGCTCACTCTCAAAGATGAATGCAGGCACGCCGCGCTTGAAGATGCCCGCCTTTTCACGCGCGATTTCAGGAAGCGTGTTGCCGAGGAGTTTGGTGTGATCAAAGTCAATCGACGTGATCACGCACGCATCTGGCGTGATCACATTCGTGGAATCCAACCTTCCACCGAGACCGACTTCAATGATGGCAATGTCGACCGCTTCATCAACAAAGTGCAGGAATGCTGCAGCAGTGAGCACTTCAAAGAATGTTGGATCAACGCCAGCCTTGACTGCCGCAGCAGCGACTTGCTTCGTCAACTCTGCAAACGTTGCCTTCTCCACCAGCACGCCGTTCACTGCGATGCGCTCGCGAATATCGATAAGGTGCGGACTCGTGTAGACACCGACTGCGTAGCCACATGCTTGCAACATCGACGCGATCATCGCAACCGTCGAACCCTTGCCATTCGTACCAGCAACATGCACCGTACGAATCTGTCGATGCGGATTGCCGAGCTTCTCAAGAATCGCTTGCATGCGCGCAAGCGTGAACGTCTCCTCGTTGTACTTCACGGTTCGCATGCGCTCGAAGTCAGTGCGCTCAAGCAGGTATCGCACTGCCGACGAGTAATTCGAAATCGCTCCGATTGCGGTCTTCGATGGCGCAGCACTCTTCTCCGCAGGCTTTTCCGCGGCCTTCGACTTTGATTTCGATGCAGACTTCACCACAGAAGGTTCAAGCACAACAGGTTGCTTGGTCTTTGATTTCGCAGTCGTCGAGGCGGGAGTGTTCGGGGTGCGGGAAGCGGGAGTCGTTGGAGTCGACGCAGCGGCGCGTGCGCCAGATGCGGGAGGAATTTTTGCCATACCGCGAGTGTAGCCAAAATGACTCCCTGAACGCAAATCTTTATGCTTAAGTACAGTGAGATAAAGACCTTATCCATTCTTGGCACTTTCGCTTCTAAACGCCTACGCTGTCGATATGGATTCATCCGCCCGTCGGCAATCTCTCTCTCTCGAATCGTGGCGTGTGTTTCGCATCGTGAGCGAATTCGTCGAAGGAGTGGAAACGCTCTCGCAACTTGGCCCCGCGGTCAGCGTGTTTGGAAGCGCGAGACTTCCACCATCACACCCTCACTATGTACTCGCGGAGAAGTGCGGCAAGCTCCTCGTCGAGAAGGGCTTCGCAGTTATCACGGGCGGCGGACCTGGCATCATGGAAGCCGCGAACAAAGGTGCGCGTGAAGCGAATGGAACGAGCGTCGGTCTCAACATCGTGTTGCCGATGGAGCAGAATCCAAATCCATGGCAGAACATCGATCTTGAGTTTCGCTACTTCTTCGTGCGCAAGGTGATGTTCGTGAAGTACGCAAAGGGATTCATCATTTTCCCTGGCGGCTTCGGCACGCTTGATGAACTCTTCGAAGCACTCACACTCATGCAAACGCTGAAAGTTGAGCCATTTCCAGTCGTTCTTGTAGGCAAGGACTTTTGGAAGGGCATGCTCAATTGGTTCCGCGAGACGCTTCGCGATGAGTACAAAACCGTGTCACCAGAAGACTTCGATCTCTTCATGCTCACGGACAGCGTGCAGGAAGCAGTGCAGTTCGTGTGGGAGTCGTCGGTCGGCGAACGACTCGTTGCACCAAAGCTTCCTCGCTTCGAACGCGATCGCGAAGAACGAGAGTCTGGCGATGGCACGCGAGGCGGCGTGAAGCACCGTCGCATAGTGAGTGACGGTGGGCATGAGCCAGCCATTTGATCCCGCGATGCTTCCAATCCATCGCTCTCGCGATGCAGTACTCGCCACACTTACGCGCAGCAATCGCGTGGTGGTGGTTGCGCCCACGGGATCGGGCAAGTCCACCCAGTTGCCGAAGATCCTGCTCGAAAACGGCTTGATTCATGGCGATATCGTCGTACTCGAGCCTCGGCGCATCGCCGCACGCATGCTGGCAACGCGCGTCGCGACTGAACTCGGTGAGCAAGTTGGTGGACTCGTGGGCTACGAAACGCGCCATGATCGAAAGATCTCCAATGCGACGCGCGTGCGTTTCGTCACGGATGGATTGTTCGTGCGACAGATGCAAGCCGATCCGTCACTCTCGCGCGTCGGCTGCGTGATCCTCGATGAGTTCCACGAACGCTCCGTCGCGGTGGACGTTGCACTCGGACTCGTGAAGTCGCTGCAGGAGTCCACACGCAAAGACCTGCGGATGATTGTGACAAGCGCGACGCTCGAAGCAAACCGCCTCGCTGCGTTTCTCGATTGCGATGTCATCGAAGCGCATGGTCGCGCCTACGACGTGGATGTCTCCTACCTCGCGAAGCCATCGCGCGATCCCTGTTGGGAACTCGCAGGCAACGCGCTGGAGCAAGTCCTCGATCGACTCGCGCGCGGTGAAGGCGATGACCCTGGTCACACGCTCATGTTCATGCCCGGCGTGTTTGAGATTCTCAAGGCGACCGAGCGTGTGAAGATCGCGCTTGCGAGAACGGGCGTCGAGTGCGAAGTACTTCCGCTGCACGGCTCTCTCACGCCACAAGAGCAAGATCGCGCCGTGTCCAACGCAGATCCGCAGCGGCAGCGCCGCATCATCATCGCCACGAACGTCGCAGAAACAAGCCTCACGATTCCGCATGTTCGCACCGTGATCGACACGGGACTCGCTCGCGTCCACCGATATGACGCGCTGCGAGGCATCGACACGCTGCGCGTCGAAACCATCTCGAAATCCAGTGCAGAACAGCGTGCTGGCCGCGCAGGACGCACCGCTCCTGGACGCGCGTATCGCCTGTGGAGCAAAGCCGAACACGAGCGACGCGACGCGAACACTGCGCCCGAAGTTGCCCGTATCGATCTCTGCGCGACGATGCTCGAAACCATGTCCCTCGGCGTGCTCGATCCGCTGCACTTCGCGTGGCTTGATGCGCCGGACCTCGGCCGCTTCGAAGAAGCGCGACGCACGCTTACCGTCTTGGGCGCGCTTGATGCGTATGGAAAACTCACCGCCATCGGCGAGAGTATGGCGCGACTTCCCGCGCATCCTCGACTCGCCCGTGCACTTGTCGAAGCGCAGCGACTCGGTTGCGCGACACGCGTTGCTCGCATCGCAGCGAGTATCAGCGATCGTGATCCCGCCGAGGGAATGCATGCGAGTGCGCTCCACGGGTTGCTCGATGCTGACGACTCGTTCAGCGACGCGCTCGTGCGCGAGAAACTCATCGGCGCCGTCGAGTCACGGGGCCTTCCGCACGGCGCCGACGCACTCGCGTGTCGCGAAGCTGCACTTGTCGCTGCGCAGTTTGAACGCGCACTCTCGCGATTACCGCGTGGCGGACGCGACGACTCCAACAACGCGGTCTCCGCAGCACTTCTTGCAGGATTCGTGGATCGCATCGCATTCAAACATGAGCGTGAGCGCACCCACTGCGCGATGCAGACGCGTCGCAAGGTCGAGCTTGCCAAAGATTCCATCGTGCGCGCGCAGGGCTTTCTTCTCGCGCTTGAGATTCGCGAGAGTGGTCCGGAGCACGATCGACTCGTCTCGATTCCGATTGCGCACCCTGTTCCCCAATCACTCATAGAACAAGCACTTCCTGAGCAATTCAGCACACGCATCGGCACGCAGTGGAACGCCGAACTGCGCGCGGTTGAATGCGCGGAAGAACAGTTGTTCGCAGAGATCGTGATCGCGCGCAAGTCGCGCAATCCCACACCATCGCCAGCGGTGGAAGCAGAACTCCTCGCACGCATCAAGAGCGGCGATATCAAGTTTGAGGATTGGGAAACGCATAGCGAACCATGGATCACGCGCGTTCGATGTGTGGCGCAGTGGTTTCCGGAGCGCGCATTGCTCACCTACGCCGACGATGACCTCGACATCCTGCGCGCTGAACTTGTCACAGGTTGCGTGCGCGCGAGAGAGGTCGAGTGCAAGTCATCACTCGACGCACTGCGCTCCGCGCTCAACTGGGATGATCAACAGTTCATCGAGAAAGTTGCGCCCGCATCGATCGCACTTCCGAGTGGCAGAAAGATGAAACTCGACTACGAAGTTGGCGCCTCGCCGCGCGGACGATCGAAGATCCAAGACTTCTACGGACTCGACGAAACACCGAAAGTCGCCAACGGCCGCGTGCCCATCACGCTCGAAATCCTCGGACCAAATCTCCGCCCACTGCAGGTCACACAAGACCTCGGCAACTTCTGGAAAGTCCTCTACCCCGAAATGCGCAACGCACTTCGTCGCCGCTATCCACGCCACGACTGGCGATGAGTGCTCACTGCAACATGCGTTTGCGCACGTCGCCGAGGAAGCGCACGATTTGGCCTTGTTCTCGTGGGGTTGACGCGCTTTCGACATCGCTGCCCCAGAAGTCGAGGAAGCGTGTGGCGCCATCGGTGGTGAGTGATGGAAGCGGATTCGTTGCGCCCGATTCACCGCCGCCGCCAGCACCTGCGCCGCGCTCGCCTCGTCGCTGTTCACCGCGCTTGGCGTTTTCCTTCAAGTCTTTCAAGCGCTCTTCGTCACTCTCTTCGTTCTTCGCGCCCTCTTCACCTTTCGCGGCTCGCTCGCCGGTCTTCATCCATCGCAGCAACCACGAATCGATGTAGTTTCCGCGCTCAGACTCTGGCACATCGAAGTATCCCGCGGCACCTTGCGCGAGAATATCTTTCGCAAGGAGTCGAACGTTCTGCGTGGCTTGTTCACGCGCGGGTCCTGCGAGTCCTGCGAGAAATGCGGCCGCCGCTGCAGAGTCACCTTGACTGAAGTTTCGAAATCGATCAGCAAGACTGAGCAGAAACGCGAGTCGCTCTTCCAGCGGAAGCTTCGAGAAGTCCGCCATCGACAAGTAGCCAAACACATCATCCACCGGCGAATCGAAAATAGACGGCGGTTGATGGAAACGAACACTCGTCCACCAGTACACCCCGCCACCGAGCAACAACAGCACAGCACACGCGCCCGCGCCACGCTTCAATTGCTGCTGTCGCTCTTCGAACACATTCGACGCGTACTCATTGAAGCGCCAGCGGTAGTCGGAGATGGTGTCACTCAAGCTCATGTGGTTTCGCTCCGTTAGTCTTGCGCGACGTCTTCTTCAATTTCGACTGCGCGCACACTTCCATCAAGGTACACGCCGTTGCGAGGCACTCGATCACCCACAACATGGCGATCTTGACTGTCGGTGATAAGTGCAAAGGTGCGCGGACTCGACATGTAGAAACTCGTCACGAGTTTCGCTTCGGTTTCCACACGGCGACGCTCGCGCAATCGTGGACTGAGTGAGGCATCTTGCGAAAGGAGGAATGCAAGTTGCGCTGCCTGGATCTGAATCTGTGGCGAGTAGCGCAGCAATCCTGGCACATAGAAGTAGCTCGTGCCCGTCGAGAGTGACTCATCTTCATCCATGTCCGCAGGACACAACCAGCACTTGCAATCGATGTCGATGAATCCATCGAGGAGCGCGGGCAAGCCTCCCACTGGTCCATTGGATGTGACGGCGGGAAGGAAGTCGCACATCGGAATCAAATCCTTCGTGAGCCTTCGATACGACTCAAGTCCCACGAAGAGTTGTCGCAACTGTGACTCGCATGCGGTGCTCTCCGCTGCACGCCGCACGGCGCTCAACGAAGGAAGCAGGATCCCAAGCAGCGTCGCGATCACACCAATCACCACGAGCATCTCGATGAGCGTGAAGCCAGCACGTGAAGTTGTGAAGTGCGAACGGGGCATAGATCGAGCGGTCCTGGGCATCGCGAACGGAGCCTTCGCATACCGAAGGCAGTCCATCGTAGTTTCTCCGCATTCGCGAATGAGTCAGAGAATCACGAAAATCTACTCCTCAAACATCGCTTCGACGAAGCGGTCGGGGTCAAACGCCTGCACATCTTCCGGCCGCTCACCCACGCCGATGAGTTTGACGGGCACATCGAGCTCGTCGCGGATCGCAACGACGATGCCGCCACGCGCGGTGCCGTCGAGTTTCGCGAGAAAGATGCCGGTAACCCCTGCTGCGCTGCCGAACGCTCGCGCCTGATTGATCGCGTTTTGACCGCTCGTTGCGTCAAGCACCAAGAGCACTTCATGCGGCGCGCCTGGAATCTTTTTCGCCACGACGTTCTTGATCTTCGTGAGTTCACGCATCAAGTTGTCCTGCGTGTGAAGCCGCCCAGCGGTATCGACGAGCAGCACATCGACGCCGCGCGCGAGAGCCGCTTCCGCAGCATCGAACACCACCGCTGCTGGATCCGCGCCCGACTTCCCTCGCACCATTTCGATGCCGAGTCGCTGCGACCAGGTTGCGAGTTGCTCGACAGCGCCCGCGCGAAATGTGTCCGCTGCAGCGAGGAGCACTGTGCGTCCTTCGTCCTTGAGACTCTTCGCGATCTTCGCGACGCTCGTGGTCTTTCCCACGCCATTCACGCCGCACACGAGAATCACTGTCGGTGCTTGTGCCGCAACTGCAAGCGGCTGCGCTTCGCTCGACCATCGACTCTTCAACGCGCGCTTGAGATACGCGATCGCATCTTCACCAGTCTGCGCTTTGCCCGCACTGAAATCTGCGCGAAGTCCTTCGATGATTTCACGCGTCGCCTTCACGCCGACATCTGCGCCGATGAGCCGTCGTTCGATCTCATCGATGAGTTCGGCGGAAAGACGCTTGCCTTTGAGCAGCGATCGAAGTTGTGCGCCGAACACCGCGGCTGTCTTTTGGACGCCCTTGCGAACGAGATCAAGTGCAGCGCGAAAGATCCCCATGAGCGTTACGCCGTGTCGCCTGTTTTCGCAGCGAGGCGTGCGTTGTGAATGCGATCAAGAATCGCGTTCACGAAACCGCCTGATTTCTCCGTCGAAAACCGCTTCGCAAGCTCCACCGCTTCATTGATGACGCGGCCAGCATTGCCTTGCTGCTCGGCTGGATTCGCAAGCGTGCGCCCTTCGCCGTGCATCAACTCGTACCACGCTAAACGCATGATGGCGCGGTCGAGCATGGGCTGGCGATGGACTGGCCATTCCTTCGCGTACTTCGCAATGTCGACATCCGCCTCTTTGCGAAACTCCCACGCAAGTGCCGCGAGCGCTAGCCCTGCTTCGATCGCCTCACTGCGATGACGCGCGGCTTCAGGATCAAGCGCTCGACGTGTCGAGGTTTCAGTGACGAGCTCATTCGTCGCAGCGGCTTCAAGCTCGACGAGCTCTGCGTCTCGTGCGTCTGCTTCGAACAGTTCGAGTTCCTCAAGTCCAGTACGAACGGAGTCGAGATCTTTCGCGCCGCCAGCATCGAATTGATAGAGCGCAGCAACTGCACTCCGTCGATGCGGAGAGACATGACGAACCTTCGCGCTCGAAGCGCCTTTCACCTTTGGCTCGCTCATCGCGATGCCCGTCCGAGTGGAAGTCCCTTGATCGCGCGAATGCTTTGCGCCGCTGCGATCGATGCGCGCATGGCTTCCTCGCCCTTGTTGCCCTTGGCGCCGCCCGAACGCGCGTTGGCGTGTTCGATCGAAGGGCATGTGAGTACGCCGAATGCAACGGGCTTTCCCGTGGTGGCGCAAATGTGCGCGAGACCATTGGCGACTGCTTCGCACAGGTATTCGTCGTGCCGCGTTTCACCCGTGAGTACACAACCGAGGCACACGACTGCATCGAGGTCTGGTCGCAATGCAAGCGTGTGTGCGATCGCGATTAACTCGTACGAACCAGGCGCGCTCGCGCAGAGAAGATTGGCGTCGATTCCGCCGGCCGCAAGGAAGCACTCTCGTGCCCCTTCAAGAAGGCGTGAAGTGACTGCGTCGTGGTACTGGCTCGTGACAACACCGACGCGGAGTCCGCTGGCATCGACCTCTGATTGAACGCTTGGACGCATGGGGGAACGAGTGTAGCCGAGGCGGTGGTACCCTCGCCGCATGCGGATGCTTACAAACATCCTTTCGACAGCACGTTTGACGCGTGCGAGCATCGCTTTGGGCGCTGTGGCAGACATTTGGCTCGTGGTGCTTCTCTCGCGAGCATTCCCAAGCGCTGACGCAACCGCGCTGTCACCGATCCCGCTCACGCTCGCACTCATCGCGTCTGCCGCTGTTGCCATCGGGTTTTTTGCGTTCGGTGGCGTGCTGAATGATCTCGTCGATGTGAAACGCGATCGCGCACTCGCTCCTGAACGGCCCATTCCTGCAGGACAAATTCCAGCTCGCAATGCTGTGCTCCTGGCAAGCGCGTGCTTGCTGTGCGGATTCGTTGGTGCGTATCCATTTGGCGGAGTCGCGGTTCCACTCGCGCTGCTGCTCGCTGTCGCGATTCTCATTTACGACGCCGCTGCAAAGTACGTCCCCGCTGCTCGGCTTGCGTTGTTCGGCGTACTGAGCGGCATCAGCATGCTCATTCCTGAAGGACGATTTCCCTTCGCGATCGTCGTCGTAATGACAGTACTCGAATCCATCGCGACCGCGACGGCTGCGTACATAGTGGAAGGGAAACGACCGCTGCTCTCCACGCGATCGCGATTCATTCTCGCGGCGAGCATCCTGTGCATCATCGCAATCATTGTCGAAACTGCGCGCATCACGAATGTCAACATCGATTGGATTCCGGGTGAGATGGGGTACGCGGAACTCTCGATCCCTACGAGCGTATTCTTCATCGGATGCACCTACCTGCACTTCGCCGCTCGCGCGAAGTGTGAAGGCGATGAACGCCGGCGACGCGCTGACCAAATTCTCCGTCGCGGCGCACTCTGGCGTGCTGTCACTGCTTCGGCGTGGCTCATTGCTGTCGGACTCGTGCTTGAAGGAACCCTCCTTCTCGCAGTGGCGTCGATTGGCTTCAGCGCGATGGCGTTGCTGCGCAGTTTGACGCCGATGCCTGAAGGTCCTGCGAAGTGGCGATGACTCCGACTTTGAGTACCATTCGCCACCGTGCAACGACTCGCTGCGTTTCTTCTCGTCATCCCGACAACCATGAGCGTATTGAGTGCGGCGCCAACGTTCGCACAAGAAGTCCCCTCGAGTGTTGACACGACGACGCGTCGCATCGCGATCAATGGGCAATCGCTCGGTGGATTCGTGCTTCCGAGTCGCCCTCTTGATGGTGGGCTCACGCTTTCGGCAACGAAGGCGAGTCGATGGAAGGTCGATGACACGCAACGACTCTTACTCGACGGCGAAGTTCGATTCCAACTCGGCTCCTACTCCATTCGTGCGAAGCGCGCGCTGGTGTGGATCAATCGTCTTCCGACAGCGAATGGTTTGGTGACGCAAGTTGCCGCGTGGTTTGAGCGTGCGGAGGAACCTACGCGCAGTGCTGGTTCGGGTGCGAGCGGCAAAGATCTTCTTATCACTGCGTCGTATCTCGGTGAAACGCGCGTCTCGCTCGTGGTAAGCGATGAACGCACGCCTCCCGCAAGCGCATTCACTCGCGCGGGCGAAGCACGACTCACTACGTATCTCGGACAACTTGCTGCAGGCACGAAGTCGCTTTCGAGCCAACCGAATCTCGACATCAAAGTAGGCGTTGCGCCAACGCCACTGCGCGTGGGTGGAACGCCACTTGAAGCACTCGCCGCGTCGCAGGCCGATCTTCCGAGCAGCATCGAAGTGCGCGCGCCTCGCGTCGATGTGCCTATTTTCCAGCCCGATGGCACGGTTGCGTTCTCCGCGAATGCACTCGCGGTCGATGAAGCAAGTGACCGCATCATGCTCACCGGTCACGTGGAACTCGAATACGCAACAGGTGCATCGCGTGGCGGACAAACGCTGCAACTGCGCGCTGAACGCGGTGTTGTGTTTCTCGCGCCTGGAGCATTCGCGTCGCTGCGAAAGAACTCGCGCAGTCTCAACGCCGATCAGATTGCTGGGATCTATCTCGAAGGCGCAGTGCAAGCAACGGATGGCTCGTACACGATTCGCGGCGCGCAGGTGTATTACGACCTCGCGAACAATCGCGCGATGATCATCGACGCTGTGCTTCGAACCTACGATCGCCGTCGCGCAGAACTTCCGATGTATGCGCGTGCGGCGGAACTGCGCCAAGTTGCTGCGAATGAGTGGCAATCGGATTTCGCCACGGTCTCGACCAGCGAATTCTTCACGCCGCATCTCTCCATCGGCGTGGACAAAGTGACGGTGACGCAACAGCCCGACGATGAAGGCGGCGGCGTGTATGTGCGGAGCGAAGGCGCTGGAATCCAAATCGGCGGCAAGCGTGTGTTTCCACTTCCAGGATTCGAAGGGCCCGTCGATACGCCCCCTATTCGCGGCATCAAGACGGGCTACGAAGAATTCAAAGGACTCCAACTCTCCACCGAGTGGGATCTCATGCAACTGATTGGCGCGAAGCCGATCGATGGCTTCGACGCGGAGTTGACTGTCGAAGCATTCAGCGAGCGCGGGCCGGGTGTTGGGACGACGTTGAAATTGTCGGAGTCGATGCGCCGAGGAAAACTCGACGCGTATGTTCTGTACGACTTTGGCGGCACCGATCTCACCAGCGCTGGCATTGAAGTCGCGCAAGACGCGGCCACGCGCGGCATCCTCGACGGCGAGTACACCTCGGACTTCAGCGCCGACGCGTTCATGCAAGCGCAAGTCAGCGCCATCAGCGATCAAACCTTCGTCACCACCTGGCGCGAGGAAGATTTCGATCAGCGGCGCGAGTATGAGACGAGCGTGTACTTCGCGGACACCGCTGGGAACTCTTCCGTGTCGCTCTTGATGAAGTACGACCTCAACGACTTCATCTCAAATTCGTACTTGATGGCGAGCCGCGGATACTTCGTCAACAAGTTTCCGGAGTTCGACTATTCACGCTTCGGTGACAAGCCACTGGATTGGCTCACGTGGACGCAAACGTGGACGACAAGTGTGATGAGTCTCAACGCGACGAAGGGAACACCGAACTCGCTCGGTGTGTACGCAGCGACCTTCCCTGGCCTCACGCCCACCGACGACATCTTTGATGCCTACAGCACTGCGGGCTACGAAAACAACTGGGTTTCTAGGCTTTATACGCGTCACGAGTTGAGCGTTGCGATGTCGAGCGACACCGCCAACTTCACTCCGTTTATCTCTGCAGATGGCAGCGGCTACTTTGGTGACGAGTTCGCGCTGTACTCGCCTGACGCGTCGAATGTGCGCGGGCTCTTTGCGATCGGTGCGCGCGCGAGTGCACGCTTCACGTTGATCAATGACTCCGCGCAAAGCAAGTTGCTCGACGTCTATCGATTGCGCCACATCCTCGAACCCTACAGCACGCTGTGGGCTGGCTATGACTCCGTGGCCAACGGAAACATGCCCGTCTACGATCAGGCCATCGAAGGTGAATCGGGCGGCGCGGCGTCGCAGTTTGGACTTCGACAAACATTGCAAACACAACGCGGTGGTCCAGGCGCGTGGCAGAGTGTTGATTGGCTGAAGATCGACACAGGCGTGGTAGTGAACGATGGCGGCAGTGAGTTCCAGACCACGGACACGTCCGATCCTCTGCACTACGCGCAATCGCCGATTCCACAGTTCTATTCGTGGCGACCCGAGCTCTCACAGTGGGGAAGTAATGCATACGGCAGCGGCACGTGGGCGTTGAGTGATGCACTCACGCTCGGTGGCACTGCGACATATTTGTTTGACAGCCGTCTCGCGCCCAATGAGAACAACGTCGACGTTCCGTACAACCTTGCGCTCGGTTCAATCGGGCTCGAGATGCGGCACGATCCGTCGCTCTCAACCTACATCGAATATCGATACATCGCGCCGACCAACAGCGAACTGCTGCAACTCGGCATGCTCTATCGCGTCGGCAAGAAATACATGGTTGCGTTCAGTCCGCAGTACGACTTTGTATACAACGATCTCCGCGCGATTTCTGGCTCCGTCACGCGCTCCTTCCCTGATTTCAACCTCAGCCTCATCGGCGGCTACGACAAGATCGAAGAGCAGGCATTCTTCAGCATGTCGATGTCGATCCCTTCGCAGAGCAACGCAAATCCATACGGCTACGCCGGTCCAGTGCGCGGGTTCTAAAGCTTGAACGCGCGCAACGCCCGCTCAGGCGAAGGCGGATTCACTCCGCGAGCCGTACGAAAGCGCGTGA
>Ga0209553_1000820_pt1 | contig 15745 bp, 13 predicted proteins | sample LauGreFBDMM110DN_2_FD_188217 | JGI IMG/M metagenome (GOLD analysis project Ga0209553, IMG submission 188217) | Freshwater lake microbial communities from Lake Michigan, USA - Fa13.BD.MM110.DN (SPAdes) (version 2) | ecosystem: Environmental > Aquatic > Freshwater > Lake | place: Lake Michigan...
AAACTCTGGCGGCAAAGCGCCAGTCGATGTGGCCGAATTCTTACCCTGGAATTTGTCACCCGATCGTCGATCCGAATTGCGGAATTCGACAGCTGGCAACTCAAACGTGAATTCATCCTGACGTCGAATGTCGGCCATCGCGGCCTTCAACCACTTTCCACGCCGTGCTTGCTAACTGCGTATCGCAAATTGCTCCGCATCGAACTTCACGCTGCGCTATTCCGCCCACACCTTCGGCGAATATTTACATTATGGATGCTGCGAGGTGTCGCTCGAGCTGTCGCGTGTCTCGGCTCTGCGCAAAGCGTTCGATGCGTTGAATCTTGACAACACGTTCATGTTGTGAAACGTCAACGCAGCCGTGCGAACCGCAGAAAGAGGATCTGACGCTTGACTTAGGAAGCTCGTCTGCACTCAATTCGAAGAGCGGCAGCCCCTACCATCCATCCAAGTCGCACAATCCCTACAGCAAGTAGAGTGCCGTAAAGGCAACATGGGAAAATCTTGAACTCATTGTTCATCAAAACTTGCCGCACACGGAGCGTGTTATTTTTTTGCGAGCGGGAAACTATCACAGCGTTGCAGCAGGGATCGCAAGCGAGACACGAGCGGTCCGATGGAATTGAGGGGCTTTGCAAGTCTCTGAGAAATTTCGAGGTAGGACAGTTCGTCCAGAAAGAGCCACTTGGCAAGTTGTCGGGGTTCTTGAGGCAGCTTTGACAGCAACGATTCAACCTGATCTCGATGCTCAAGTTGCTGCACGGAACTGTTATCCGTGGAGGCAAAATCAACTGCGGCGTGATGGGCGTTGACATGTCCCAATGCGGACGAAAAACGATGTTCGGCCAGCCTGCGAACCACAATCCGGCGAGTAATGACACCTAGATAAGTTGCCAGCGAACAACGCCCACGGAAACTTCGCAACGCCGCCATGTCCCGCACTAGGAGTTCAGTCATCGTGTCGGCACACAGGTCTTCGGCGTCGTCGGCGTTGAGTTTCAAGCTGTGCGCATGTGCTGTGTGTTGGATGACCTGCACGACGAGTGGCGTGTACCGATCGACAAACAATTTCCACGCCCCACTTTGCGTATTCAGCAGGTCAGTCAATAATTTTTGGTCGTGGTCGGTGAGTGGCACGATTTCAACTTACAAAAAATTGTCATCAAGTTCCGTCATTGAATTCGAAAAGCGTGTCGCTGAATTCGCAGGAATTCAGAGTCTTTCTGAAATCACGAAGGGCGGAGCGGAATTCTTGCGAATCCAGCGACTGTCAATCGTTTTCTGAACGCTCGTCGCTCGAATGTTGCACTTTAACATTGACTGAAAAACGCTATTATTAAAGTTTCGTATCCATTAAAACTGCAAAATCTCAACAAAAACCAAGATTCGATGTCCACTAAACCCCCGAGTCGAGCGCAACGTCTTTCCAAATACTTTCTCGAGACATAGACATTGACGGAATGATGAGCGAAATCTCACGGTCATGACTCTGTGACTTTTGAGAAAGACGGACTGTTTCTGGGTCTAGTCTGGGGTGTTCGACCGGCAAATTCTGCTGAAGATTGTCGAGACTCGGTCTCAATTTAGAGCGTCTTGTTTTCCCGGCGTAACCAGTCTAGAAAATGCTGGAAAGAATGTCATAAATCGCCGAACTTGCTAACAAGGTTCGACGGCAAGCTGCTGAGCGTGTATGTTTCGACGTGTGCGAAACAGGCGTCTGGATTTTTTCAGGCTGCATGGACAAGGATTCTGTTTCAACAAAGTTTTGTTTTCCACGTGTCTTAAATTATTTCGATTTTGAAGAATAGATCGCCAGATCAACTGGCCTGAAAGGGTGTCTCATGACTCATGTTGTTGCTGAGCCGTGCTTCAACTGCAAATACACGGACTGCGTTGTTGTTTGCCCGGTTGAATGCTTCTACGAAGGTGAAGCTATCCTGTTTATCCATCCGGAGGAATGCATCGACTGCGAAGCGTGTGTTCCCGAATGTCCGGTTGCTGCGATTTTCCACGAAGATAACCTGCCAGCGGAATGGTCGGACTACACCGCATTGAATGCGGAAATGGCGTCGCAGTGCCCGGTGATTACGGAGCAGAAAACGTCCATGGCTGAGACTGACGGAAATTGCACAGCCCCTAAGCGCTAAGCTTTTTGCTGACGGCTCACAAATTTAAAATCCGGCGCGATTGATGATGCGCCGGATTTTTTTACGCCGATGGCATTGATCCTGCCCGCTAAATCCCCACATGCAGCATGGAGCAGACTGCGGATGGGAGTTCCGCGTTGGCCTAAACCGGACGCAGCACGGTTCAGCCCAACGAAGAAGAAATCAGGCGTTTCCTGAGGTAGTTTGCTCGCACATTATTGCGTTCCGCGGTTTCCAAGGCCTCACCATGCAACGTTTGCAAATGCGCGGGTTGCGTATGAATAAACAGTTCATTGACGGTCGCCAGATCGAGATTGTCAATCAGTCCCTGCTGAATCCCCATGCGCAAGCTGGACAATAGGTGCATCGTTTCTTCAGAGCTGATTGACCGCGCACTGGTCAATACGCCGAATGCCCGCGCGACCTGATCGTGGAGTTCCGCACGTTTGTCTCGTACGAGAAGGTCACGCACCCGGCGTTCCCAGCCAATGATGTTGGACACGACTTCTTTCACTTCCGTAATCAATTGCTGTTCGGATTTGCCGAGCGTCACTTGATTCGAAATCTGGTAAAAGTCGCCCATGGCTTGGCTGCCTTCCCCGTACAAACCACGCACAGCCAAGTTGATTTTCTGTGCTGCTTGGTGCACTTTTTGAATTTCCCGCGTTAAGCGGAGAGCAGGCAGATGGACCATCACGCTGACGCGAATACCCGTGCCAACGTTTGTTGGACAAGCTGTCAAATATCCCAGTTGCGGGTGAAATGCGAAAGGCACCGCTTCTTCGATCTGATCGTCGAGGGCATCGCATTCCATCCAGCAGTCATCCAGTGCAAATCCGCTGTGGAGCACCTGAATTCGCAGGTGATCCTCTTCATTGATCATGACGCTATGTCGTTCACCTTCACTAATGGCAACTGCTCGCGGACCGTCGCCCCGCGCAAGTTCGCGACTGATCAGTTGGCGTTCCATCAGCATCTGGCCATCTAAGGCTGACAGCGATTCGAGATTCACGTGATGCACAGGACGATTTTGAATTTCGTGCTGTATGGCAGACTTCACAATTTGGACAATCTGAAATCGGGCGTCGGCGGAAGCACGCGTCACAAACGCGAAGCCGGCGACGTTGCGTGCGAGGCGGACGCGACTGGAGATAACGATGTCCGATTCCGGCCCGTCACCCCTCAGCCATTCGCCACTCGTGCGGGCGAGTTCCGCCATACAAAATGAGTTGTCAGGGCTTTCCGGAATCAACGAAATGTATCCTTGAAGACACTGCGAACGCTCGACAAATTGCGCTACGCCAAGTCTGAATTGTAGGGAGATTCATGGGTGAGACAAGAAACAGGGTTTGAGGAGCGACTGTTAATTGCAGACATTCATCCGCGCGGCCTGATGTCGGATGCACATTCCTGTGCGGTGCATGGCAAACGTTGCCGCAGCCGATTTTGCTCGATTTCGACCAATTCTTACTCGGGCGCCGCAGGCTTCTTTTTTTTGCGAGTTTTCTTGGGCTTTTCTTCACGCACGGCGTTTTCAATCGCAACGATTTCATCGCGTAGACGGGCAGCAGTTTCGTAGTCTTCCTGTTCGATTGCATTGCGTTGTGCGTTGCGAAGTTGAATGAGTTGTCCCTGTTCCTGAGTTCCGACGACGGTACTTCGAGGTCGTTTACCTTTGTGTTCCACACCTTCGTGAATATTTTCTAGCAGCGGCAACAGTTCGGCGAGAAATTCGGGATAGTCTTGTGAACAGCCGAAACGTCCACTGTCGCGAAATTCGTTGAATGAGATCCCACAGTTTGGACAACTTGCCGGCGAATGCACGTCTCCAATCAGTTCGTCTAGTTTTGAGGCCAGATCGGAGCCTATCGTGGGCGGGGCGTCGTCCGGCCGCTGTTCCAGATATTCCTTCGCACACGTATCGCATAAATGGACGATGGCCGCTTCACCTTCACGGATTTCCGTAACATGCAGCGTGGCCGGTTTTGTACAACGTCGGCATTTTTTCATAGCATTTTCTCAGGTGTTATCAATTCTGCACTGCATGGCGTTCACCACATGCAATCGCATTTTTCGCAAATGTTTGACACGGTCATCATCCCGGTTCGTGATGCCGGTTGCAAGACCCATATCGCGGCAAACAGCCATGTTTCGGAGTGTCAGAACTCAAGGAAAGCAGTTCGAGGTAACTCAATCGGCTGTCCTGTGCCACGGTGAAACGGCAAGTCGCAGGTTTCGCCTGTTCGGAATCCGACTTCCGGGGATGAAAGTTTGCCTGTGTGGTTGTCGCGAAACGTGTCGGAGAGCTAAGCTGCGTTCTTTCATTTTGGAATTTATTAATCAAGACAGGACACACCATGAATTCACCGTCCGTAGTCGGCGATCCCGCAAGAAATTCAGCAACGCTCTTTGGTCACCCAACGGGCCTGTTCACATTGTTCTTTGCCGAAATGTGGGAACGCTTTTCGTACTATGGCATGCGTGCGTTGTTAGTGTTCTATATGACGAAGGGGTTTCTCGGGTACAACGACAGCCGAGCTTACACTGTTTACGGCGCATACACGGCCCTCGTCTACATGACACCATTTATTGGCGGACTGCTGGCTGATAGGCTACTCGGGCAACGGATCGCCGTGATTATCGGCGGATTATTGATGGCTGCCGGGCATCTGATTATGGGAGTGGAGAACCCCAATGCGTTTTACCTCGCGATGGCTTTACTCATCGTCGGAAATGGATTCTTCAAACCGAATATTTCAACCATTGTCGGAACGCTGTACACCGCCGGAAGTCATCGCCGCGATGGCGGATTCACGATCTTCTACATGGGCGTGAATCTTGGTGCGGCCATGAGTCCCCTGCTGTGTGGCTATATCGGTGAGACTTATGGATGGCACTTTGGTTTTGGCCTAGCGACGATTGGGATGTTGATTGGTCTGGCCGTGTTTGTGATGCCGAACCTAGTCACACAAGGCTTGATTGGTGTCGGTGCGATGGGGGCCGTATTCGCGTTGCTGTACTACCGCCCCGACAATTCGACGGCAATCGTGTGGAATGCATTCGTGGCTGTCTGCCTCGCAATTGCGGGGATAATTTCAATTACCGCGCTGGCACGCGGTGGATTACCTGACACCGCAGGAGCAGCAAAGCGACCTGTCAGCCTCAAGACAATCGCAATTGTGCTCATGGGCATTCTTGTCGCGATCACAATTCTAATGCACTTCGTATCAGGCTTTTCACTGCTGACGTCTGATAAACAACCGGTGCAGTTGATTGCGAGTTCGACCATTGATGAATTCAAGCAAGGTGGCACCGTCACCAAGATTGCCGCTGTATTTCTGGAAGAAATCAGTAAGCCAGCAGGTTTGTTGCTAACCCTCACAGGCATCCTTGCTTTTGGTTACCTCATCCTGAAGACGTTTGCGCTGGACACCATCGCTCGTCATCGTATGGTCGTCGTATTCACCCTGACATTTTTTTCGATGCTGTTCTGGGCGTTCTTCGAACAGGCGGGTAGCAGCCTGAATAATTTTGCCGATCGCAATGTGGACCGCGTGTCCGAGGCGCGCACAATTTCCGTGGAAGACGTGGGCCAGACCATCAAAATTCAGCCGACCCAAGAACAGCTCGGGTACAGCAACGGGGACTCCATTTTTACGCTCAATCAACTTAACGACCTACGATCTATGAAACAAAATAAAACAAACCTTGGATTTGAAATTGACTGGAACGTCACCAAAGATAACGTCGGAATGGGAGTGGCCACGCGCAGCCAAGAACTTGCGGCCAGTATGTTCCAATCCGTGAATGCCGTCGGTATTTTAATTTTCGGGCTCGTCTTTACGTCGCTCTGGACGTTTCTCGGAGCCCGAGGCATTGAGCCTCCAACACCGGTGAAGTTCGCTCTTGGACTGTTGCAATTGGGACTTGGATTTGCCGTGTTTTGGTATGGGGCGAAAGTGTCAGATTCACGCGGCATGGTCGCCGCTAGTTGGCTCGTGCTAGGTTACGTACTGCACACAACCGGGGAGCTTTGTTTATCCCCCGTCGGTCTATCAATGATCACAAAGCTGTCTCCGAAGGTGCTTGTCAGTACCGTCATGGGGGCGTGGTTCCTTGCCACGGCATTTTCACAGTATCTCGCCGCCATCATTTCGCAGTTTACTGGTGTTGAACATGCTGGTGATGAGCATGTGATTCCCATTCCACTCGAAACGGTGCATGTTTATGGCGACGTGTTCAAACAGATTGCGATTGCAGCCGGCGTCTGTGGACTAATCTGCCTTGCCATCTCACCATTGTTGATGAAATGGATGCACTCCGACATGCCGGAAGATTCGAGTGACACGGCTGCTGGCAGTGGTCATGGATGATGATTTGAGAGCGATATTTAAGGCCATAAAAAAGAATCAACGTGCATCGAAATCGAGATATGTTCAATCTCCACCTCGACTGCTGCGGGCGTCACTGAGTCAACGGAATCAGTCGTGATGCAGTCGCTCATTAACGAAATATTCGATTTCGTGAAGACGCGGAAACATGGTTCAAAAGGGATGTGTGAGTTATCACCCGCATGCAGATTATCCCCGTGATCGATATCAGCAACGGAATGGCTGTGCGAGCTGTGGCGGGGGAACGCAAGCATTATCGAGCGATTCAAAGTCGGCTGACTGAAAGTGTTGAGCCTGCCGAAGTGATGCGCGCGATCAAGCAGAGTTTACAATGTGCTGTGTATTACGTGGCCGATCTGGATGCTATTGAGCGGCAGCAGCTCAATCGATGTGCCATCGCGGAGATGGTTCGCACGGGCGTTTCACTCATCGTGGATGCCGGTGCGACAACGGTCGCACAGATTGAAGCATTGCTTGAGATTGGCGTGCATCAAGTTGTGCTTTCGTCGGAGTCGATGCAGGACCTGACGCAGCTTGAGGCAATGTTTGCACGGTTTGATTCTGCCTCATTGATCTTTAGTCTCGACCTCAAGCGCGGAGAGCTGCTGAGCTGCGATCCAGCATGGGACGGCAAATCACCGATTGATCTGGCGAGATTTGTGATCGAATGCGGTATTCGTCAACTCATCGTATTGGATCTGGCGGCAGTGGGAACCGGACGCGGTATTCCGACTCTGCAGTTGTGTCAGGACATCAGACGCATATCGCCGGATGTCAGGATCATTTCAGGTGGTGGCGTTGATTCAGCAGCATGCGTGGCGGACGCTGTGCAAGCGGGCCTTGATGGCTTGTTGATCGCGTCGGCCCTGCATGACGGACGACTAACGGCCGACGATCTGGCCGCATATTTGCGTCGGTGAATGACAGACATGGACTGTTCAGCAAACGTTAAGAGTTTAATTTTCGTGAGTAGATTTTAGCTCTGCTGACTTTTCAGATGGCCTGGGCAGCATCTCCACGACCCCATCCGGCTCGCCCGGATCGGTGAGCAAAGATGGTGGGCTAAAAAAACGATACGCACCACAACCTCATCCGTCTCGGGGACTGTCGTCTTAATCGTTTAACGGCAAGCCGCAGGCGTCGGTGCCAAGTTTGCCTACGCCTGCGGCTCGCTGTTAAACGAAGATGCCGACCTTGAAGACTAAAACGACAGTCCCCAAGGTCGGGGGAGGCCGGAATGCTATAAGTGTCCGGCAAAAAAGGCGACGGAGCAAAATACTTCGGCAGAAGTTGCGGATGTGCTGCGATTCAGCCGAACTCAGTTTTGCGCCACGGCTGCAAATTGCGAAACCTGACTTATGCATGTGCCGCCCGACATGGCATACTCGCCCAACTGTTCAGCAGGATCGATTCCGGCCTCCTGAAATCGAGCTCGCCGACTACGACTATCAGTTTAATGAAGGAAGCAGGACCACCAGCATGAACGCCTTCCCGAAAATAGCACTTGTGTTTCTCGCCATGCTCACTGTTTCCGGCACTGCGTATTGCGGTCGCACTGAAGCGATTCAGGGCAAACGTTATAACCTCACGAATCAGCATGGTCCGTGGATGATCATGGTGGCGTCGTTGAGCGACGTGAAAGGTGAAAATCACATCGATGGCCTTTCGGCATGGGAGGCAGCGGACACCATCGTGTTTGAGCTTCGCACGAAGGGCATTCCGGCATACACGTATTCTGTCGATGAGGAAACCGATGATCTGGACGGCTTAAATTCAATTCAAAATACGGCGCGACGTGTGATCGCACGTCAGGGAGAAATCTGCGTCCTTGCCGGCAACTTCAAATCGATTGACGACGACCAGGCACAGACGGTTCTGAAGTGGATTAAGAAGAAATACAATTCTTCGATCGTCGAGGAAAAAAAGGGCGGACTGTTTGCAAAAACGCCCGGTCAGCCAAGTCCATTCGGGGGAGCAATTCTGACGATCAACCCGATTTACAATGGTGAAATCCAGAGTAAGAAATTGGACGATGATGTCGTGGATCTCAATCAAGGTGCCTCGTTTACATTGCTCGGGAATAAGGCCAAGTATACGCTGCATGTTGCCACGTTTGCCGGCGGCAGCGTCATGCAGGTCGGGAACCAGTCATCCACGAAGGCCATGGCCCTGTTCGAACAGAATTTCGGTTCAAATCTTGATAACTGTGCGAAAGAAGCAATCGCGTTGGCGGAAGCTCTGCGGACGGCCTCGAAGCACGGTTATGATAAGGACTACGATGCATGGGTCTTTCATGACCACTATCGTTCGATCGTCACCGTGGGCTCATTCAGCAGCAAACAGGATCCTCGCATCGAACCCCTCGTGCGACTCTTCGGAGGTCGTGCCAGTACCGCGGACACTCAGATTGTGACTGACGACGGCATCATTCCGGCGACGTTTACGCTGCCGCAGAAACCGACAGTCCAAAATCCTCTGACGAAGCAATGGTACTTTGACAAACAACCGCGAGTTATGACTGTTCCTGCGGCAAAGTAAGGCAAACCAGTGGTGTCTCCGCGTGCTCCATCAAGTCTCGGGCCTCACTGATTTCTGGCGGTTCGGCAAACTGCCGTTTGCCAAGTCCAATCAACAGAATTGTGACCCCTGTTTTAAAGATGATTGTCAAGTCATACCAGAGCGACGCGTGGCGCAGATAAACCAAATCCATGGCCAGCTTAATGGGGAGCAACTTGGCGACGTACGATCGCTCCGGGTCGTTGTCATCGAGGTGAAGGTGACTGTGGGTGTAGTAATGTATGCTCCCAGGACTGGACAGGCCGGGGGCAACGTTCAGCGTCTCCCGTGATTGTGCTGAATAATACTGGGCGACGATCTTCGGATCTTCGGGGCGTGGTCCCACAATGGACATTCTGCCAATCAGAATATCGTACAACTGAGGAAGCTCATCGATCTTCAGCACGCGGAGAATTCGCCCCACAAGGAACACCCGCGAATCTTTCGCTCCAGTGATTACGCTCCCTGTGCCGGATCCTGCATGCATGGTCCTGAACTTGTGCATGATGAAGACTTCGCCGCCGCGACCAACGCGCCGCGCGCAGTAGATGGCAGGGCCAGAACTTGTCATCCGTACACCAAAGTACGCTAGGAGCAGGACTGGGGAAAACAGGAAGATGGCAAACGCACAAACAATCACATCAAACACGCGTTTCGCCATGGCATATCACTTCAGGAACAATTAAAGGATGATTCAACGAGTTCAGAGTCTGCAGAGTATTCGGGAAAAAAGCAGCGCGCAGTTTCGCGCAAGTAGTCGACTTCGTCTAGATAACACTCCAAGTTGAAAGCAAAAAATGATTGATATCACCGTCGTCTTGTGCGCCAAGGACATCCAAAGCGTGCCGCAGTTGCGTGAGTTGCTTGCGACGCAAATGAACCTGTCTCGGCAGGAACCGGGTTGCGTGCGCTTTGAAGCGTTTGAGTCTAAAACCGTGCCCGGCACCTTCATTCTCATCGAACAATGGGAATCTCAAGCGGCATTGGATACGCATCGTACGGCCCTCGGATTCACGACGGTTTATGCGCCCCAGGTGCTGCCATTGGTGGACCGGGTGGCTCATGTTTGTCAGCCGCTGCAAGGAACGTAACTCGCGAAAAATGAACTGCCGCATCCCTAAATTACGGCACAGGACTGGAAAACAGCATGAACTCCAGTACACTCGTTTTACTGAAAATTGGCATTTCCTACCAATTGACGGTGCGACAGTTCTTTCAAATGGTCTGAATTTGCTGTAATGGCAGGCGAGTTTAAGCAACATCCCGGAACAAAATCTGAAAAATTCGGGGCTTTGGTGGCCGCAGTGTTACATCATCATCATGTGCTAGTACTGGCAGCAACTTTTAATTTTTCAATGATACCGAAGGACTTGTCAGCGACCTCCACGGGATTCTGTTTGATCGTGTGGAAGTGACGAAGGCAAACATACGGACTGATAATGTCAACCGTCATTCGATCCTGCCCAGGGTGCAAATCAATCCTTCTCTCCGACACCGCAGAGTGTCCGGAATGCGGTCACGTCTTCTACCAGCAAAAAGACTCTGCCACTTCAGAGGTCCTTGATGTTGGCTCGATGAAGAGCTCTACCTTGGCGGCTCCATGCCCTCACTGCCGGGAAATGGTACGCGTGGGGTTGGTACGTTGTTGGAGCTGCAATGGATTCATCCGGGAGGATATTGCGGCGCGTTATCGTGACATGAGTGCGCTTCCTCAGCAAATTATTTACAGTACGATTCCACTGGGTCAGCGTACGGATTATTTGCCAGCGCGGAACGACACTTCGAAAGGTGAAATTCCTAAAGCGTACGACGCCGAAGACTTTGAGTTGTCTGATGGTTTTGCGGACACGAGAGATGATTCTTCACCGGCCGAATTTGAATTGGAGGCAAATCCAAAGGCCCAACCCTCACGGCCAGTGAGTGTCTCAGTGTCCGCTGTTGCTCAGGTGCCTGCGGAACCGACAGATGGTCCGGACAAGCCACAGCAGAAGACACCAGACGGAAGACCGACGCCAGCATCCACAAGAAACGCGGCGTCTGCTGAGACATCAGCAACAGCTGGGGCGAAATCAAACGCGCCCGACGATGACTTATTGTCGATCGCGATGCAGGAAGAGCGGGAACTCCAGAAACGCCGCGGTGACAAGCTCGCGGACCGTCAGCGAAAAATGCTGCTGCTGCACTGCCCTTGCGGTGCATGGGTTCGCGTCAGCGAAACTCAGGCGGGAAAGTCTGTGCGTTGCAGCCAGTGCAAGCAACCGGTCAATGTGCCTCAGATTCGGCGCAAGGCAGAAAAGAAAGAAGACAAACCTGTTGCTGCGAAATTGGCTGTGAAGTGGATCGAAAATATCCGCTTCTTTCGGATTGCGCCGACGTCCATCGCCTTGAAGCCTGGTAGCATCGCTGACAAATTTGTGGAAGCGGATTTGGCATTTACCGATTCAAAGATCGTGGTGATTGCGTTCACGGGAGCTGACAAAAAGAAACGCAGTCTTTTGGGAAAAGCTCCGAAGATTGATCGCGTTGAGCAGCGAAAACAAATTCGTGAACAGATTGCGGCTGCGGGTGATTTCAGTACGTTGACCGAGGTTGAAGTGCATTCGATCAGTGCTGATCAGGTCTCGGAAATTCGGCTTGTGCAGCCAATCCTAAAGGCTCATGAATCGATGTTTGCTGGTGTTCCGGTGTTTGGCGACGGAAGGATTGCCATATTTCTGCCGATTGCTTCTGAGGGAGGGTTGCAGGCATATTGTTCGCAAAGCCTGTCGACGTTTCGGGCGCTACGTGAAGTTTTGAAGACGAACTTCAGTTTGGAACTGCCTGCGATCGAGAATGGAGTTCCGGAAGCCGACAAGTCTGATAATCTGAACTGCTTCATCAATCAGAGTCGCGTGGAGTCGGTCCGGAATCTCAACTACTACCAGCAGGATGTAGCGTATGAGCTTGAGCTTTCAGGCTACCGTTGCAAATCGTGTACTGCGGTGATCAGCGAAGAAGGCCGCAACAAAAACAAGCTTGGCGGAACGAATGGCAAAGGGATCGCCAAAGCCAAGTGTCCCAAGTGCAGCGGCAAGATGGGCGAAGAATTACTCTACCGCATCAAGAAGTCACCAAACGCTGACACAGCTGGACCTACTCCGGAAGCGTAAGCTGATTCGCGCGCACCACAATATCCTCTCGGCCACGGCAAGCACATTGTCGCAGCGGGTCAGGGCGACACACATGGAAAAAACGTTCAAATACATCCGAATTTTCTTGGGGCAACGTGAAAAATGGGTGATGTCGTTGGCAAGCGTCGCGTGGTGTGCGTATGCTACAACGTGTGGCTGAGCCTTCTCGCTGATGGATCGGCAACTCTTGATATTTTATTTGGATAGGCTCGGAAACGGCAGGTGACTGCGATGTCCAGTTCTGTTCTGGAACGACCAACATTGGTATTGAACCGCAACTGGCAACCCGTTGCGGTCTCAACGGTCGCTCGGGCCCTCATCAAAGTTTGGAATGAATCTGCGAGGATTGTCGATCCATCCAATTTTCAGATTTATGGTTGGGAAGACTGGTCTCTGCTTTGTCCAGCCGACGTTGATCTGGTCATCCGGACTCAATGGCTAACACTCAAAGTCCCGGAGGTCATTACGCTCACGCGATACGATCGACTTCCGGTCAAGATCGTGGCATTCAGTCGGCGGAATGTGTTCAAACGCGACGGATTTATGTGCCAGTATTGTGGTTGCAAACCGGGCAGCGAAGAACTGACGATCGACCATGTGATGCCTCGTTCACGGGGTGGACTTTCTAGTTGGAAAAACTGCGTGCTAGCCTGCATTGATTGCAACACGCGCAAGGCAAACCGGACTCCGGAACAAGCCCACATGCCGCTCCGCGGGACACCCACGCAACCGCACTGGAACCCCGTCTACGCACCACACGGTGTTCGCATCGAAAGTTGGTCCAAGTTTGTGAGCGAAGCATATTGGAACGTCGAACTAGAAGAAGCCTGATCAGCTGCACCGAAGAATGTGTCAGAGGCGTGCTATCTGCTGATTATATGAAACTTCAATGCTGGCCCGGCATCCGCAATGGTGCCGGGTCTGTTTCTTTCTCCCTGCAATTTTACCCACGTCGGAATAATCCACTTGCTCTGCATCGGCACTATTGAACTTGACCTCCCTGTTGTCCAAGCGGCGATGAGTGGCTACAGTGACTGGCCGATGCGGGCGATTGCGCGGAAGTTGGGTGCCCCGTATTCGATTTGTGAGGTGATGATTGATTCATTTGTCAGTTCACTGAAAGATCGCGCGAAGACACGACATCATCTGTTAGTCACGGACAACGATCATCCGGTCGGAGCTCAATTGATGGGAGCGGATCCGAGCGAGTTTCCGCCAGCGGCCAAGAAGCTGGTGGAGGCCGGCTTCGATGTGATCGATATCAATTTCGGGTGTCCAGCCAAGAAGGCATCAGGACGTTGTCGCGGCGGCTTCCATCTAGGGCAGCCGAGTGTTGCGATTGAAATTCTGCAGCGAGTTCGCGATGCGGTGCCGTCCGCGACGCCGGTTACCGTGAAGATGCGACGCGGACTAGATGATACGCCACAAAGTCGCGACAATTTTTTTCGGATCATTGAGTCTGCTTTTGAACTCGGCATTGCCGCAGTCACCGTGCATGGCCGCACGGTCGAGCAGAAATATGTTGGGCCCAGTCGCTGGGATTTCCTGAAGGAAGTACGTCAACTTTTTCCGCAGCGTACGCTTCTTGGCAGCGGCGACCTTTTCACCGCTGCCGACTGTGTGCGGATGTTGCGGGAGACCGGCGTGGACGGCGTCACAGCAGCGCGAGGCTCAATTGGCAACCCGTGGATCTTCGCTCAAGCCGCGGCCCTGCTGCGCGGCGAACCACTGCCGCAACCACCGCGCGTGTATCCACAGCGGGATGTGATCTGCGAACACTTCCGCTTGGCGGAACAGATTCTTCCCTCGGATCAAGTGTCTAAACAACTTCGCAAGTTCTGCATTCATTACTCGGCATGGCACCCTGCGGCGGAAACCGTGCGGGCTGCATTCATCGCAGTCAAGAACGCCGCAGACTGGCACGAGGTCATAGCCTGCCATTATGCCATCGACCAACCCGGACAATTTCCGGCCGATCCTGGAAACTCACGACAGCCGCTGGCAGTTTCCTGTACCGAACCTGTGTCGTGAAATTCGGAGCTTCGGGAGTGGAAACAAACCCCGATGTTTGGGCGTCCGACTGGACAGGAGTCTTCTCGGGACGTCTTGCTGACTGCAGCGCCTGGGAATTTCAAGACGACATGAACTGTCACCGCTATCGTGTGAATCTCGCGATTATCTACAGCATGCAACATAAGGAAGCACTGGTCGCAATGGCACTGCAACACGCCTGAGTTGCACATAGCCCGGGGTTGAACGATGCCTTGTGCGGCGCACGATCAGCCACATTCGAGCGGACTCCTGCAGGAACTGCCGCTTTCGATTCAGACGTCTTCTCAACAGTCGATTGAAACCATTTTCCCTGTTGTTTGCGTCGCTCATCAGAAGGTTCGGCTCTGATATGCTTGTGCGTCATCCATGTATCGGAAGCAAAGGCAGATCGTACGATTCGTGCTGCAGATGATTCAACGGATTCGGAATCAACACACATTTAGCCTGAACTTGAACGGCCAATCAAATAAAGATCCGCAGTGGAACCCAGTGTTTTTCAATGAAAAGTCGTCAAAACTCCTTGAAAAGAAAATGCGATCTCTGGCTACGCATGAGTTGAAAGCAGGTCGAGCACGCAGCGTTGCAGAGTTGTGGATTCGGTCAGCTGATTGAACTCAGACGCGCTGGATTCGAAGCGGATGGTATTACGAGTCAACGTTCCCATGTCCTTCAGCAGATCCTGGAAACTCTGCACAGGAAGGTCTTCCGGAGTACGTCGTGTCGCGTCCTTTTGCTTCGCAGACTCCGAGCGTTTGGCTTTCGCCACGACAGATTTCCGCGTCGCCTGAGCGGCTTCGATATCATCGTCGTCGAAGATCAATTCACGCAGCGCATCCCGCATGTGCCATTCGACATAATACGGCAGCATACACAGGAACACATGCGCTCGAATACGATCATCGTTCCAGTGGCGAATCGGGCGAATGTGCAGATCGATCGACTTCAGACTTCGAAACGCACGCTCGACTTTCGCAAGGCTCTTGTACGTCAGCACGACACGGTCCGAATTCATTCGCGCGGACGAAACGCACGTGCGAATCACGTACAAGCCATCCAAAGCAGCCTCCGCAGCGATGTCGTCCTCGCGACGCGCGTATGAGAAGCTCTTCTCTGTGATCGTCAGGTCGAAATGTTTCTTCATTTTGTGATCGCCGATCACCTGGCCCACCGCCAGCCCGATTGCATCTTGACCATGCAGCGGCTTACGTGTTCGCTGAGTGGCGGCGACGATCTTATCGAGATCTTTTTCCGTCGCCTTGAGCAGTTCTTCACGCTTGCGAGCACGTTCGTCGGCCAGCAGCAGATTGCGACACACGATCAATCGTTCACCGGGAAAATGTTCTTCGTCCGTGATCTCCGCCAGATCCTTTTCGTCAAACAATGAACGGCTGATTTTGCCCGCGTCCATGAGTGACCGAATGCCTTCCGT
>Ga0209553_1000826_pt1 | contig 15694 bp, 8 predicted proteins | sample LauGreFBDMM110DN_2_FD_188217 | JGI IMG/M metagenome (GOLD analysis project Ga0209553, IMG submission 188217) | Freshwater lake microbial communities from Lake Michigan, USA - Fa13.BD.MM110.DN (SPAdes) (version 2) | ecosystem: Environmental > Aquatic > Freshwater > Lake | place: Lake Michigan, USA...
GTCTTACGAGATATAAACTATAAACTATAAACTATAAACTATAAACTATAAACTATAAAGCCTTGAGACATGCTATACATTTATGATGAGATGACGATGGAAAATTATATACAAGTTTTCGCATCAAGTTAGGTATAATAATTGTACCTGATACAGATTCTCCTTTGCGTACATAATCATTACATATCATTTGAAATGTCTTTATCTCATCAAACTGGTCTCCAAGTTCCAGTTTTTCAAGCTCAACATATATTTTTTTCATCTCTTCTATACGATTACCTATAGATCTTTGTACCATGGTTCGTCTATAAAATTTGATATCAGTATTTATTTAAATCATAGACAAGTTAATATTATCAAGAAGAAACTAATAACAAAAATGAATCGTATTCAAAATCTCCATAACAAGACGCAGGAGGTAAAGATTGAAGGATTACCATATAATCCAAACAATGTATTACTGACAGAAAATGATCTTAGAAATCTTTTCGATAAAAATGGTCTTGAAGGTATTCAATTCAATAATATTAATCTTTATAGAAATGCCCTCGTACATAGGTCTTACTGTACAATGAAAAATGATGATTTTGAAACAGGAAATGATCGTTGTCCTGACAACTGTCTGCCCTTACAGGAAATGAGTTATGAACGCCTTGAATTTCTTGGAGACGCTATCTTGGGTATGATCGTAGCGCGATATCTTTACGATAGATATCCGGATCAAAACGAAGGTTTTCTTTCGAAAATGCGAACAAAAATTGTAAATGGTAAAATGTTAGGCTTTCTTGCGGGTCTGGTTGGATTTTCAAAATTTGCTGTTATATCCAAACAGGTGGAAGACGTATCTGGTCGCATGAACTATAAAATTATGGAGGATATGTTTGAAGCATTTATTGGTGCTATTTATATGGATTTTCAACAAACAGATGCGGAAGTAGTTCTACCAGCATCCATAAAACTGCCAAATGGTCCTCTTACAGGAGCGGGATACCATGTAGCAGAACAATGGATTATACATATTCTGGAAACAAATCTTGATTTCGCAGATCTTATTCAATCTAAAACAAACTACAAAGATATGCTGGTACGATTTATGCAACATAGCTTTCAAGATGCTCCGCGCTTCTGTGAAATTGGTATAACTGTTCGCAACAATCATAAGATATTTGAATATTGTGTTAAAAATAAGAGCGGTTCAATATTGGGCAAGGCAACAGGAGCTTCAAAGAAGGATGCTGAAAACATAGCAGCTAAAAATGCCCTTATCTCTTATGGTCAACAAGTTGTTTAATATTTAATCCATATAAACATAACATGCTATGAATTATACAAATATACTTTTGGTATTATAAATGTTGGGAATATTCTCACGAACCGAACATTTTGGAGAAGTAAGAGAAGGTGAAAGTAAGACCAAAACTTCTAATAGTTCTGCGAATTCAAGTAGTGAAAAAAATGGAACGATTCATGTAAATTCATTCCAAACAAATATCACTCCTACGGATACTACTACGGATGATAAACGATTACGAGTTATGTTTTGTGGCACATATCCAATCGGGCAATCAAATGGTTATAGCCGTGTTGTTTATTATATATCAAAATATTTGGGGCTAAAAAAGAACATACGGTTAACCATTTATGGTTTCCAGAACTACAAACAGACATTTGGCTCAGATCAACGTAATGACATATCGGAAGATGTAATCCTTCATGATGCTCTGGCAACCGAAGAGCCAAAGCGAAATGGTTTTGGTGAAAAGGAAATAGGATCTTATCTGCGAAAAAATCCCCAAGATATTGTTATTATCTTTAATGACTCGGTTATTACATCTGCTCTGGCGTCAAATATCATACAAGAATTCAATGAAGAAGAAAGAAAGAAGTTTGTACTTATGAGCTATATGGATCAAGTATATCCGTACCAGAGGCGTCAATACATAGATATTATCAATCAACATTTTGATGTGGTTATAGCATTTACACCTTATTGGAGACAGATGGCTCGTAAATTAGGCGTAAAAAAAGAAATACCTATGTATTTCTTTCCACACGGTTTTGATGCGGAAACCTATTATCCCATACCAAAAACAGTGGCACGATCACATTATAATCTTCCTGAAGATGCTTTTGTCATCCTCAATCTCAATAGAAATCAGCCACGAAAAAGATGGGATCATACACTTATGGCATTCGCGGAATTAGTGAAAAGACACCAAGATCTGTTGAAAATGAAGACTGACAAGAAGCACCGCCCGTTGCGTCTAATGGTTGGAACAACACCCGATGGATATTGGGATATGCTTGATGTATATGATTTTGAGATACGCAAATTAGGCGTAGATGCACAGGAGGCGCGTAAATATTTGGTGTTTATGGCAAAGCCACAGCAAATGAGTGATCGTGATATCAATATTTTGTATAATGCCTGTGATATTGGTCTCAATACTTGTGAAGGGGAAGGATTTGGTCTGTGTCAATTTGAACATCTTGCTGTAGGAGGCCCACAAGTATGTCCAAATATTGGTGGTATGAGAGAATTTCTCAATACGGGAAATTCTATTACGGTAGAAGCAAAATGGAGTTATCATATTGATAAGAACCGTGACGGTATTGGAGGCGTTGCAGAGATAGCAGATGTAAAGGATTATGCGGATGCTATGTGGAAATACTATAACAATCCTGCTCTCGTATCAAAACACGGTACAAAAGGAAGATCCGAAATTCTTTCAAATTATCGTTGGGAAAGTATGGTAGAATATTTCTATAAAATACTAATGGATATAGAACAAAAACAGCCAAAATTAGAAGCACGTCGTGTTAATGTAGATAATGATGATAATAATAAAAAATGAATATTATAAATAAAATATATAATTATAATAATTAAAGTAAAATGGTAGGCTATTGTGGTATATTACGGAAGATACATGGAAAAGCGAGTATCACAACTCAAAATTTACATTTCGAAAAGTATATGGTCAATATCCTCAAAGAACTCTTTGAACAGCAAATACTCTATGATACAAATCGCGAACGATTACAAGGAATGTATGAAATGACAAAACCTGTTTGCTATAGATATTTAGGGAATAGATGGACGATATTGCCTGAAAATAACGGCATCGAAAAGAAACGTAGAGAAGAATTCTTTGTCTGTTTTGATCGAGATCTTTTGGATAAAAATGATCCAAATATTCTTCCATTCCTTATTACCTTTTATGATAAGTTGCGCGAGTTTTGTTCTCGCCGCCATTACTTTTCAGAGTTCGGCCCACAGTATAAATGGGCTTCATCTCTGGTGTAGGTTCCGTTTTCGTTTTACTACGAAAGGACGATCCGAAATTCTTTCAAATTATCGTTGGGAAAGTATGGTAGAATATTTCTATAAAATACTAATGGATATAGAACAAAAACAGCCAAAATTAGAAGCACGTCGTCCTATTAATAACGAGAAAAATAAGTGTATTGAATAATATGTGAATGATTTAAAGCGAAAAATTATAATTTTATATATAGGATGGTAAATTATAATATTAATCATTTAACACAACCAGAAACCCAAAGGGTATTAGGTCCTATTCAAGACGATGAAGCGCTATTCCTTTATTCTATTATTAAAGGAATGCGACTCAATCGCATTTTAGAAATTGGTGGCGGGGAAGGATATTCTGCTAGAAATTTTCTTCAAAGTATGGATAAAGTAAATGGAAAACTATATACGGTCGACATTAATCCGGTACCAATACTTGCCGAAAATCACAAAGTCATTATTAAAAACGCTTTGCATCTATCAGTTAGTGATGTAGACGATCAGGCAGTCGATTTAGTATTCTTTGACTGTCACGATATTATACAAATGGATATTTTTCATTATTATGTAGCAAATGGAATTATTACAGACAATACAATATTAGCATTACATGATACAAATTTACACTATGAGCCATTTCAAATTTTTGGATCTTATATACCTGAAGAGGGAGGCTATGCTCATCAGCCAGTAGAACGAAAAATGGTCAACATTTTTAAAAGTATTGGTTATGATATTTTTACATTACATACTACAAAAGATAAACATACGGCCGAGTTTCCTTTCCGACATGGTATAACCGTGTGTCAAAAATTTAAGGAACTCAAATAAGAAATATAAATATAATTAGGATAGAATAAGTACGCCGGCATCCTTATAAGCCACATAATCATACAATTGCGGAGGATCTCCAAATGCGATGTATTTTTTATTTTTTACCATAACAGCTTTTGCCTTTATTGTTCTGTTGCGCATATTTCGTAGCGCTTTTGGCGCTTCGTCTTGTAATATGTCTGGTATATAGGAAAAGGCGTCTTTATCCATATTAATGGGGAATGCGTAGCAACGGAATCCATTTTCCAAAGGTTTGTTCTTGTTTGAATGAATAGAACAATCAATTGCGGAGGACTTGATCATCATAAGGAATTGTTCTATGATACGGTTCTTTCGTTCGGCAACCACCATAATGCTTTCATCAGAGGATAAACCGCCGTCTTTCGTCTTGAGTGTAAAATCATTTTCAAGTTGTTTAGCTGTCAGGGAAGCAGTATAAACAAATACATCTACCGTACGATCCTCATAAGGTAATTCCAAATGACTACCAGCACGAACAGCACGACCAATGACTTGATCCATTCGTACCATATTCCAGAAAGGCTCCATAATAAGAACACGGCGCACACAACGTAACGAAATACCTTCGGTGGCAGCAGCAGTAATCATCATCACGCTGGCGATCTCTCCGTATAAGTTTTTATACGGAAGTCCTTTCAGTTGTTCCTGCATACTAAGAGGAAGACGATCATATTGCCCATTGAAAATATTAAGCAATGTAGCCGTCTTTACACGATCGTCTGAGAATACGACAAACCGTCTTTTCTTATACACCGGATCAAGTATAACATCCGCATCACGAATCAAATAATCACTGCCTTGACGCTCAATATCAATTTCAACCCATCCCTGTGCTATTAGACAAGATCTCAAAACACCAAGTCCTTCTATCTCACGGAATTGACTATATACAAGCGTCTTACCGGGACTACCGATGATGTCCTCAATAATGGCTGCCATTTTAGAACTATATTTGTCTCTTAGATTGTTGATTGAAAGATACCTTCCGGCATTGCTTTGTAAGCTATCCATGACCTCTTTCTTATGTACTTCGTAATCCTTTTTTGCTTTGGCAGGAATATTAATCGCGGTTCCCTCTTCTTCTACCTGCTCATCTATGTCAATGTCTTCAGTAGCAGAAATTTCGCGCTTCAAAACTTTCTTGATATCTCCGGGGAATATACGCTTGATTGCCTTCGGGAATGTAAAATTACACGCCATACGACTGAAAGCCCTATAAACAATTGGGTCACCTTGATCCATTATATTTGAAATACCTCCGCGAGCAAGGAGTTTCATCTGTCGTTTTGCATCCATTTTAATCTCCTTATCGCGTACTTCCGCATAATGTACGAAGCCGAAATTTGTTAGCGGAATGCTACGGACAACACGACCTGTGACGCGAGGGAAAAGATCTTCACCCGCTGTTCTCAAGTACGATACGAGACCAATGGATCTTCGCATAAATAGATCTGTATTCTTCACGGTAGGGTTTTTAGGATCCGTCGTGTCTAAGAATAATTTATCGTAATCTTCTTTCTTTGGAGGGAAGGCGCTTGTTATCGTCTCTTTTGCTCGTTTTCCAAGCTTTATTTCAGGCAATAATACATCACGAATTCTATCCATTATTTTTGTAGCATCTGTCAATTTGTATGATCCTGGCTGTACTCGTACCAACATAGTAGTATTTTTATTATTACGAGCATAAGGTGGTGTTATAAGTGTTATGTTTAGAGCAGCACTATCTGGTGTGACTTCAATCGTATCAATATGTTTCCATACATCATCTTTCTTCAATGTCTCTTCTATGTTCGCAAGTACGGGAACAACAGATCCTTTTAGTATTCCAAGTTCATATGTTATAATTGTACCCCTTACAAGATTCAACATAAGACCAAGTTCATAGGGGTGATTTATGATAGGTGTTCCTGACAACAATATGATCTTCATATCTCTTGCTTCGGTCAGGTATTTGTAAAGCTTCCGTGCTATTACACTGTTATTCGCAATAAGACGAATAAAGTTATGAGCTTCATCTATAATTACGAAACTGTTGTCAAAATCTTTTGGATTGATGCTATTTACTTTATCCAATGTTAGACCATTGTAGTTTGTAAAAATATAGCGAGAATTAATAATCTTATCAATTGCCTTGGCGACTTTTAATCTATCTGCTGCTTCCATTTCTTTATACAGAACCTCGCGTGAGATTTTGCTCTTTGGAAAATCATCTGGAACAAAGGGAACCCAAACTTTTCCAGAAGCGGATTTGAAATAGTCCGCATTTACACGATGAATACGATTTAAGATCTTATAGGCTTCTTTATCCTCTTCGGAAGATGGATCTATCATTACTTCAACCCAATTACCGCGAAATCCCTTTCCAATATTTGCGTATTTTCTAATTTCATCGCGATAGTTTTGTTCTAATGCGGCAGGAACAAGGATATGGATTTTCTTATGACGAGCTGTAAATACTTCCGCAGATGCGATGGATGTAGCAGATTTACCTGTACCGAGCGAATGGAATAAGAGCAATCCTCGGTAAGGACTATCAAGTTGTACGATGTCTCGTACAATACGCTGATGTGGGAAAAATCGTTGTGTTTTTGCTTTTGGTGCTATTTCACAATCTTCGTTCTCGGGTGTTCCAACACATTCCACAACGGCAGCAGGATCATCGTCTCCGTATCGTATGCGATTAAATGTTTTATATATCCATGGAATAAGTCCTACTCGATTTGAAGGAACCCAAGAAGCTGGATTTACTTCTGTAATAGTTTTTCGTTCCATGTGCCAACTCTACTATGAGTAGATAACAAAAAATGATAGAAATATAATAAACAAAAGTAATTTAACAAATTTAGCTTATATTATATAATGTATATTGTAAATTGTATATTAAAATGGTGGTTCAAATTGCGATTGATACACGAGAACCCGTATTACAATCTTTATTGAATTCATATTATGATAAATATTCACAAAATCCGGATGCTACTGGAATTACTATCCAAACAGAACAATTGTACATTGGTGATGTCGTAATACGGATTATAAATAAAGCAAAAGATACGGGTACAACTGGAGAAACTAGAGAAACGGATAAAAACGAAGAAGTCGTATCCATTCTTTTTGAAAGAAAAACATGTGCTGACTTGGCGGCATCTGTGAAAGATGGACGCTACCGAGAACAAAAAGCAAGATTGCTATCAAATGGGACATTGGCTCGTCATGTATTTTATATGCTTGAAGGTATACCTGAGATGAAAGAAATAATTTCAACGAAAATTCCTATACATGGAGTAAAACCATCTGTGCTATCGGGCATGATGATACACAGTATGTTAAGAGACGGCATTCATGTTATATGTATAAAGAATACAAGCGAGACAGCAGCATGGATATGGTCAATTGCCCTAAAATGTCTTGCCAATCCAGAGAAAATTTCAGGAGGTCATGATCAGACTACAATCGCTGTACAATCAAACGATAATATGTCCGCTATTAATTATTTACAAAATGTAAAAGTGAAAAAAATAGATAATATTACACCTACCAGTTGCTATCTTATGCAACTATGTCAAATACCAAATATATCCATCACAACCGCAACCGGAATTGCTGCTAAATATCCTACCATGCTTGTACTATTAAACGCTTTGGCTGAATTAACAGACAACGAACATAGGGTGAAATGTCTCTGCGAACTACCGATGATTGGTAAGAAAAAAGCACAGACAATACTGATGTATCTTCTTCCCGAATAATAATAAAATATAAATAAATTAATAATCACAAAAGGACATAAAGCATAATAAGGAATATATGTAATGCTGTAGTTTTATTTTTGATTATTTTTGATTAATCATGCTTCAAGGATTACAGAATATGGGCAATACATGCTCCATCAATACATTGATTCAGTGTATTGGTCATTGTGAATATTTACGAAATTGGCTTCTAACCGAAGAACCAAATGAGATAAATTATGAGAATGAAGAAGAAAAACGATCAAACAAACTATATATGTCTAAAGAAATGGCGCGGATCACACGAGAGATGTGGGTAGATAATAAATCTCTGGCACCTATACGATTTTTGAAGGCGGTTTATTCGTGTCTTCGTGGAATGATTCGTCCAGGTGAGCAATTAGATATATGCGAATTATGGATGCTTCTCGTAGATAAGATAAACAGTGAAGTTGGAAAACAAGAGCGTGATATAAGTGTCCGTGGTGAAAAAGACGTAGATGGATTTCTACAGGCTTGGAAAAGCTATAATGAAAAATGTATGTCTCGTTGGTTAAAACAAGTACAGGGATGGACGACCACAAGTATTAATTGTGATCATTGTAAAAAATGTACAAGGTTGTATGAACCTTTTTGTAGCTTATCTCTTGATATACAAACAAAGGATAAAGGCATGGATAAAATGTTTGAAACGATGTTTCAAAAAGAGCAGATTGGTGATCGTGAATGTGATCTTTGCAATACTCGTTCCTCGGCAGAAAAATCAGTCAATGTATCTATGTACCCAAATGTCCTTGTATGTTGCTTTAAACGGTTTAAAGTATTACCCGATGGTTCTGCTAAGAAAATAACCGATGCTATTCAAATACCTATAAATATCCATTTTGAAAATACAGAAGGCGTTTATCGTTTATGTTCCATTGGCAATCATGTAGGCTCAATAGATGGTGGTCATTATTATGCCACCGCAAAAAATAGCGACGGAAAATGGTATATCTATGACGACATCAATATAACAAATGTGGATGACATTACACCTATTCTAAAAAATAATAAAAGTGCTTATATTCTCTTTTATGAATTGGATAAGACTGTATATTAATTATTATAATTATTTGATTTAATATTTAATACATGCCAGTAGTGCCATATTGACGGGTCGTGTTTCCGTATCTACATTTATACCAGTTTGAGCCCATACAAATCCGGTATTACCACCACTACCACCCCCAGTGAGAGCCGTTTTATTACCGCCACTGTCAAGATCACCTCTATCAGTAGTAGTATGACGATGATCTTGTAAAGCATGATCTTGAATATTACTATTAAATGCTCTTCCGCTATCGTAGGTTGTTTGATTATCCGCCCAACCACGGATAAAGACACCACGGAGATCTGGAACTTGGAAGGAAGTTGTTCCAACACCTACTCCATAAGTAGTGCTAATCACACTAAAAAGAGGAGAATAGGTTATGCGAGATATAGATGCTCCGTTACATTTGAGCCATCCTGTAGGAACATTACTTGTACCAAAATGTGCTACTAATCCAGTAAATGTGGGTGATATTATATCACCAACTAAATGAAGTCTTGCTAACGGAATCGTAGTGCCAATTCCAATATTACTTGAAAAGTATACATTTCCTTGTACATGAAGGGATTGTATGGGAAGTGTGGTTCCGATTCCAACATTGGTTGAAAAGTATCCACTGCCTTGAACATGAAGTTTTGCTATGGGAATCGTTGTACCTAATCCAATATTGCCCCCATCTGCCACACGAAGAGCGGGAACGGCGGTATTTATATCACCGTCATAGAAATCAGCTACGGAATAAGTAGATCCGGAACCAGATTGATATACGGAAAGAGCCGGACCAAGACCCGTTTGATTACGGATAGCAACATTACTATTTGCTAATAGATATGTGTTTATGGTTGTATTGGATCCACTTACAATCAAATTACTTGTATAAAGTGTTCCAATAATTGTTGTACTATTTATCGTTATTGAATTACCAATTATATTTGATCCAATCAAGGAGGATGCTATTACCGTACCAGTACCAGCATTTATATTGCAATTATTAGTTGTAATATTGCAGGATGTAATCGTACCGACGACTATATTTGGTGTTCCAGTCAATCCTAAAGCGTTGGATGATACTTCCGCAGAATTTGCTACACCTCGTAAATTTCCATATATATTTGTTGCTGTCACATTATTTGTAACAGTAAGTGAACCACTTACATAGGTATCTCCTGTAACATATAAACCGTAAGAATTGATTCGGGTTGTTCCAATACCAATATTACTTGAAACAAGAACACTACCTATGATATCAAGTGATACTTTTGGTAATGTTGTTCCAATACCAATATTACTTGAAACGATAACATCTCCAATTACATCCAATGTTTTTCGTGCTGTCGTTCCAATACCAACACTATTATTATAATAAGCATTGCCTTGTACATGTAATTTATACAAGGGAATGGTCGTTCCAATACCAACATTTCCATCTATAATCATATTTCCTGTAACATCCAATGGTCTTGATGGATCTGATTTCCCTATACCCACATTACCGGTTGTTCCATTTACGAACAACGCCGCTACATTACCGCCTGTACGGAAATAGGTAGTACCTATTACTTCAAATCCTCCTGTATTTGTAAGTAGAGGTGTATTTCCTGATGTTGAGACAAGAATAGATCCATTTGAATTCACATACATGACTGTCTTTGAATTTCCAATGGTTACGGCATTGGATGCCACTTTTAGAGAAGCGAGGGTATAATCGGGACTTGTATCATTTGAAGTACCGAAGATCATCTCATTTTGTCCATTTATTCCAATATTATATGTAGTATTATTTGGTCTTTGTAATTGATAATATGGCCGATTTGCTGTTACAAGCATACTGGAATAGTCGTAACCATATACAGATACTCCAGCAGATATAGGGTTGTTTGGAAAGCCATAGGTTCGTATTTGTACAACTCCATTGTAATTACCAGCAATAGCTCCTGCTAATTCTGCTGTATAATTACTATTAATAGATATGAGAACATTGGATGATTTGAAATGAGAGACAGAACCCGTATTCGAGGCAGCAGGACTGAAATAGGTAGAACTACTTTCACCTTGAAAAGGATCAAGACTTTGACCACTCAATGTACCAGCAATAAATACATTGTTGAATGTAGCATTTATTGTAGAATTAATTGTATTTGTTAAAATGTTTGAAGTAGTAATCCCATTTATATTTATAATATTAGAAGATGTGAGATTACTTCCCACGATATTACTGGTATAAATATTAGATCCTTGTATTGTTCCAAAACCGGTAAAGGAAACATTACTATCAACGGATAAACTATTATAAAGAACAATATTACTTGTAATAACTGTATTCATTATGGCATTTCCATTTGATCCTAAATAGATAGCACTATTACTACCTATACATACGGTGCCACTACCATCTACTGAAAATACAGTGGTATTATTTGAGGTCGCCAACATAACAAATTTATTTGGCATATCCTTGTGATATATACCAATGGTTGAAGCATTTGATAATGAATTATTTAACATATTTGTATTACTTTGTATATGAAAATGGAGAGGATGATTCACAACGGTAGTACCAATACCAATATATGCATTGCTGGATACAATCATGGTATTGCTTGTATTATAACTTATTGTTTTTAGAAGGTTATCATTCGAATAACCATACGGGAGTGCTATGGTTAAAATAGCATTTGATAGAGATGCTGCCTCATATAAATTTGTAGAAACGCTGTCATTTAAGTCCACGCCAATATAAGTACGTCCCGAAGATGATATACCGAATACAGTATTACTTGTACCATCTATATTTTTGGCATTTACTACGGCAATAGGATAAGCGCCACCTTGTTGCGATACAGTAAATGCTGAAAATTGTTGATATTCTGTATTATTAATCGTTATACCTGCAAGACCAATATTTGTATCTGCTAAATTAAAAGTTTCGGTGGTTGTAAGAGATCCATTTACATTTAAATTTCCATAAACTTGAACCGTACTAATACCGACATTACTACTTATAAAAGACCCATATATTCCTTCATTCGTTTTTATAGACCCTTGAACGTGTAGCTTATACTCGGGTATAGTTGTCCCAATTCCGACATTTGGAAGTATAATAAATCTATTTGTAGAAGTATTGATATTAACAATATCTATAGCATTTGAAGATATATTGAATGGAATAGTATTTGTAGAAGACGAATAGAGTTGTATATTACTACATACAACACTTGGTGTCTGTATTGGTTGAGAATTTATAATATTTCCTATAATCGTAATATTGCTATTTACGACAACATTTCCACCAAAGTTAAAAAGAGAACTATTAAATGTCGCAAGCTCTTTTGAAATATCTGCTATTCTATTTATAGATTCGTCATAAATTAACGATTTTATTATTAAGTTGCTACTATTATTGGAAGTTCCAATTTGAATACTATCTAAAAGAATGGAAGTTTCATTACAGGAAGAAGCTATTTCTAACAGATTTGATTGTGTATCTGAAAATAGTTTTAATCTCTCGTTTGTAAAAATTCGACTTCGTGGTTCTACCAAAGTGTAAGCACCTATCTGTATAGACATTAATTTTACCCTACACGATCATTAGAGAAAAAATGAGATTTATTTTACTTATATTTTATAAAAATTTATAAATATTTAATATTTAATACATGCCAATAACGCCATATTGACGGGTCGTGTTTCAGCAGCTACTTTTCTTGTACCACCTTCTGTCCATACATATCCAGTATTACCACCAATACCACCCCCAGTGAGAGCCGTTTTATTACCACCATCGATAAGATCAGATCTATCAGTAGTAGTATGACGATGATCTTGGAAAGCATGATCTTGGATCGTACTATTAAATGCTCTTCCGCTATCGTAGGTTGTTTGATTATCCGCCCAACCACGAATAAATACACCACGGAGATCTGGGACTTGGAGGGAAGTTGTTCCAACACCTACACCGTAAGTAGTTGAAATGACATTAAAAAGAGGAGCATATGTTGTGCGAGATATAGATGCTCCATTACATTTGAGCCATCCAATCGGGGCGCTACTTGTAGCAAAATGTAAGATCATTCCTGTTAATTCTGGTATGATTACTTCTCCATTTACATGGAGATTTGCCAATGGAATCGTAGTTCCAATTCCAATGTTTCCAGAAAAACAGCCATTTCCTTCTATATGAAGGGGATAAATGGGGAGGGTCGTACCAATACCGATATTGGATGAAAAATATCCACTGCCTTGAACATGAAGTTTTGCTATGGGAATCGTTGTACCTAACCCAATATTTCCACCATATGCTACACGAAGAGCAGGAACCGCGGTGCTTATATCACCGTCATAGAAATCGGCTACAGGATAGCCAGTTCCATAACCAGATTGATAAACTGTAAAAGCGGATCTTGCCCCAGATTGATTACGAATTGAAAGATTGCTATTAATTGATAAATAGGTGCTTATAGGAGTATTTGATCCATTTACAATCAAATTGCTTGTATTCAGTCGATTTGTAATCGTTCCAACAATATCTACATCAATCGGTTTTAATGAAGTAACTGTTATATTTGATCCAAAGAATGTACTTGCATATACCGTACCAATGCCAACATTGATTGTATTAATATTTGTAATTGTTCCGGAGGAAATTGTCCCAACTGTAATATTAGGTATATCTGGGTTCACAAGAGAAGGAGAATTAGATGCTATAATTGCAGCATTGGCAACACCTCGTAAATTTCCATAGATATCCTGTGTTGTGATACTATTACCTGCTGTAAATGAACTGGCTACTGCCATATTGGATGATACATTTAATGTATATGCGCCAACATTTGTAGTTCCAATACCAAGATTACCTGATATCAAAATAGCTTGTCCAACATCCAGGGCGACACGAGGAAGTGTCGTGCCAATTCCAATATTTCTTGAAACAATAGCGTCTCCTATAATATCTATATTTTTTCGTATAATGGTTGTACCTATCCCAACATTTGCATTAAATAATACTGCATCTGTTCCAATTTCAATATTACTTGAAAAGAGAGCGTCTCCTATTATATCTAAATTTGCTCTTGGAATGGTTGTCCCTATACCAATATTTTTTGTATCATTATCAACATATAATCCAGACGATGAAATACTTGATCTTAAATATACATGCCCTTGCGTCTCAAAACCCCCCGCCCCTGCATCAAGGGCAGGGTCTAATGGTAGTACTGCCGAAACCAGAATTGAGCCATCCTGCTTATTATATAATAGGGTCTTTTGATTCCCTATAGTTAAGGACAGTCCATTATCGTTTTTTAGTTTTATATAGGATGTTGTATAGTTGAGTGAATTATTATTATTTGATAATCCAATAGAAAGTGTATTTGTACTATCGACACCTATATGATAATTACTACCTCCTGGACGTTTTAACTGATAATAGGGAGCACTTGATGTAATAAGCGTACTTGAATAATTATTACCATATACAGATATACCTGGTGTGATAGGGTTATTATCTATTTTGTAAGTATTAACTTGAAGAATACCATTTGAGTTTCCAACAATAGCATCGGTAATTTCACTCGTATAATTGCTATTTATTGAAATAAGTACATTTGATGTTTTAAAATTTACCAATGAATTAGCGCCGCTTGTACTGGGAATAAAATAGGTTGGATCTGCCTGTCCAACATAAATATTTATGGTTGGACCACCCAATGTTCCATCAACATAAAAATTGTTAAATATAGCATTTGAATTTACAACTAAATTTAATGTATTGATATTGGATGTTGAAATAGTTGCTATATTTGTAATATTTGATAAAGTTAGATTGCTTGTATTTATATTACATCCTACCAGAGAATTCGCCTGTATATTTTTTAATCCCAATACAGTTGAATTTGTTGTATCTATCACTCTGCCTGAATTCAATAAAGTAACTGATTTTATATAATATGTATTGTCAAATATAGCATTACCATTTGAAGTAAGTTGAATTTTATTGTTTGACCCTATATTTATACTTCCATTTCCATCTATGCTAAATATAGGCGTATCATTTGATAAAGCATATAAAATTCCTTTATTTGGCATATCTTTATGATACACGCCTATCGTGGCATTATTTGATAGGGTAAAATCAAGAAGGTTTGTATTACTATTTAAACATAAATCCAAAGGATTTCGTACAATGGTTGTACCTATGCCAATATAGGCATTTTTTGAAATAATTAGCGTATTACTGGTATCATAACTTGTTGTTTTTATAAGACTATCATTTGTAAAAGAAGATGGTAAATATATGTTGAGCATGGCATTACTTTTTGACGACTTCTCGTACATATTCATATTTGTACTGCTAACTATATCTGTACCAATATAGGTATAACCATTTGGCGATATACCAAAAATAGTATTACTTGAACTAATTCCTTGAGCTAATTTAAAACTTACTAATGAATTTGAACCTGTTTGTTGAGATATATAAACAGCTGGGTAATTATTAGGATTTTTATTAATAATCTTAACACTTGTTGCATTAAATTTTGCTCCAGAAAGGTTTACTGATTTTGTAGCATTCATAAAACCATTCACAACCATATTACCATAAAAATTTATATCCGGAGAAGCATTTAAATTACTGCTAATAAATCTTGTATATATTCCATCGGATGAATATATAGATCCTTGTGTTTGTAATTTATACCGAGC
>Ga0209553_1000830_pt1 | contig 15664 bp, 27 predicted proteins | sample LauGreFBDMM110DN_2_FD_188217 | JGI IMG/M metagenome (GOLD analysis project Ga0209553, IMG submission 188217) | Freshwater lake microbial communities from Lake Michigan, USA - Fa13.BD.MM110.DN (SPAdes) (version 2) | ecosystem: Environmental > Aquatic > Freshwater > Lake | place: Lake Michigan...
CATCCTTGGTCCATAGGCCAATCTTCTGGAGATCCTTGACCAGGTGTTTGTTGATCACGACAAACTCACCGGCGAGCGTCCGACGCAGGTACAGGTTGGTCGTGTACGGCTCGAACGCCTCGTTGTTCCCCAGAATCTGAGCGGTTGACGCAGTCGGCATCGGTGCTATGAGGAGCGAATTGCGCAGACCCCACTTGACGATCCGCTGCTTGAGATCATCAAAGCCGTGTCGAGTCAGACCCCATAGGTCAAACTGAAGCTTGCCGTCATGTGCCGGCGACCCGCGGAACGTTTCGTATGGTCCCTCCTCCTCGGCAAGGAGAGACGACTCTTCGAGTGCCCCAAAGTAAATCACTTCAAAAATCTCCCGGTTGAGTTCGCGCGCCTTGGGCTCGTCAAACGTGAGTCCGAGCATCATGAACACGTCCGCGAGTCCCTGAACCCCAATCCCGATCGGACGGTGACGCATGTTCGATTTCTTTGCCGCCTCGGTCGGGTAATAGTTCTTGTCGATGACCCGGTTCAGGTTACGGGTCACGACGCGCGTGACGCGACACAACTCCATCGTATCAAACTCGCCATCCTTCACAAACGCAGGGAGGCTGATTGACGCCAGGTTACATACAGCCGTCTCGTCCGGACCAGACACCTCTACGATCTCCGTGCAGAGGTTGGATGACTTGACCACGCCGATGTTCTTCTGGTTCGACTTGGCATTGACCGAGTCCTTGTAGCACATGTACGGCGTCCCCGTCTCAATCTGTGACTTGAGCATCGCATCCCATACGGCCCGCGCCTTGACCACCTTCTTGAATCGGCCCTGGGCGACATACATACGGTACAGCTCGTTAAACTCCTCACCGTACACGTCGGGAAGACCGGGACACTCGTGAGGACACATCAGGTGCCACTCTTGGTCCGCCTCAACCTTCTCCATGAACAGGTCCGGGATCCAGAGCGCCGTAAACAGGTCGCGACACCGAGACTCCTCATCACCCTGATTGAGTCGAAGCTCAAGAAACTGCATGACGTCAGCGTGCCACGGCTCGAGGTAGATTGCAAACGACCCCTTGCGTTTGCCACCACCCTGGTTGACGTACCGAGCCGTGTTGTTGAAGACGCGAAGCATAGGCACGATACCGTCAGCGACGCCGTTCGTCCCCTTGATTGGTGTTCCGGACGCCCGGATGTTCGAGGCGTGGATACCAATCCCACCAGACCATTTGGAAATCTGAGCACACTCCTTGAGCGTGTCGTAAATACCCTCGATCGAATCATCCTTCATCGCCACCAGGAAACAGCTCGACATTTGCGGCCGGTTCGTACCAGCGTTGAACAGGGTCGGCGTCGCGTGCGTGAAGAATTTGCGCGACATGAGATTGTACGTCTCCTTGACGCGCACAATGTCGTCACCGTGGATCCCGACGGCGACGCGCATGTACATGTACTGTGGCGTCTCACCAGGGAACAGGTAGCTTCGCTGCAGCGTCTTGAGTCCAAAGTAGCCAAACTCGAAATCACGCTCGTGGACAATCTCGGCATCGAGCTCGAGCGCGACACATTTCATAAATTGATCCGAAACAATACCTTTGATGTGCAGGGCAAGCATCGAGTCCGAGAAACACTTGGGTGACATTTTGTGCATGTTCGAGGCGACGATCCGAGTGGCCAGCACCTCATAGTCGGGGTGCTCGGTCTGCATATGGACCGCCACCTCAGCTGAAAGGTCGTCAATTTCGCTCGTCCTGATTCCGTCGTACATGTTTGTAAACACCTTCTGGGCCACCTTGTCGGGTTGAACATCCAGTCCATCACACAAGTTGGCGAGACGTTTCACCACCTTGTCAAATAGAACCGGGACAATGTCACCGTTACGCTTCTGAACCTTCATCTGCATTTACAAAGGCTCAAGTTTTTAAGAGGAGTCGGCCGGCGAGACGATCATGACACGACTTAGAGTTTTCCAACCCAAACAATGTAAGATGCAGTTCACGCTCGTAGGAGGCTACTACCGATCCGATGCCGCCAAGAATTTTTTGAACTCCCTAACCGTTCCGATTGATTGTATGTTTGAAAGCGACCCGACTAACCCGCACGACGCAAATGCCGTCAAGGTAATTGCGGGTGGATATCATATTGGGTTTGTTCCAAAGGGAATGAAGAGTTCAATGCACGTGGATATACCGGGGAAAGTTATTCCGACCGGAGATTTTTACTCACGATTTCAACCGGCGATCGAGTACTCAAAATAAGAGGAGTCGGCCCTCGAGGTACCCACGAATGGTACTCGGCGGGTGACGCAGGAGATCATCATAGACGTCGCGGGGTGTCAAGCCCTGAAGAGCCAAGAAGAGCATGTACGCAGCAAACACGACAATCAGAACGCTCACCTGCAAGGGGTCACGTCGTGCAAACCAGATGGGCAGGGCGTGAAGCAAGGTGAGAAACACACCCAGTCGGAACGTCGGCTTCGCCTTGGCTATAAAGACGAGCGTGCCGATGAAGTTTGCAATCAAAATCGAAAGGATCGAAAACGGGAGCAACGGGCTGAGGAGCCAAAGGACGAGACCCCAGTACGAAAACACATTGTACCATGGTTCCATTATTTTCAGCACCTAGATTAAATGAGCAGCTATAAGGTGTTCCCGTCACCGCTCAGTAACGCCTTCTTTTCCGCCTTTAACAAGGAGTACCTTCAAGGTGCCATTGCTGCAGATGTTCGTGGGAAGACGGGTATGAGCATCGATCGTCAGAGCGACGGCGATTTGGCCGCTCTGATGCACCGTGTCTACATGCACATGATGTCCAACCCAGACTCTGATGCCCAGGTGTCCCAGATGAACGATATTGTTGTCCGCGAGGCGTCAAAGACGATCCGGATGGGTATCATTCAGCAGTTGTCGTACTACGACTACATTTCTAAGCAGCCCATGCCTCTTGCGATGCCGCTAAGCACCACAACTCGCGGAATTAAAATGAAGAGCAATGATAAATATGGCTTCTAAGGACGAGCAGAAGAAGAAGGGTCTTCCGACCGGAGCCATCGTCGCCATCGTGATCATCGTCCTCGCAATCCTTGGCGCCATCGGGTGGTTCATGTACAGCAAGAAGGGTGCAAATGCCCCACTTCATAACGTCGGCACGCCTGCACCTGTCGGGAATGCCGCTGTGGTGAGCATGCCGAGCCCGAACAACGTGTCTGCAGGCTCGGGAACCGGTGCAGGAAACACCGGCAGCGGCGGTAACGCAGGCCGTGTAGGTGCTCAGGTGTGAGACCCGAGCTTTTCACCGAAATGAACCATGAGAACTGCGACAAACGCAAGCACCAGGCCGACCCATTGGATCGGGTGTTTGAAGCGTTCACCAAGTATGAAAAAGGCGACACCAGCCCCCATAATGGTAATCATCCCTTCCCAAAGTGCTGACACGTACAGCATATTGGCATGGGAAAAGCTGCGAACCAGGAAAAACAGAACGATAGCATACGCAACGATACCAAGCCCCAGGTGGTGGTGCTTGGTATGGCCTGACTCGACAAAAAACTTGAGGTGACAGTTGCCAAAGAGCTCGGCACATGACATTGCAAGCACAGTAGGAAGTGCCATCTACTCTAGTCTAAGAAAGTTTCCCCTTGACATGCTTCATCTGATTCGAAAGCTTCATGTGCCATCCATGAAGCACGATGATTTGAAACAGGAGGATCGTCAGACTCAGAATGATCGCTGCAATTGGAAGCCATTTCATCCACTGAGGCGGGTCGGGGATCTTCTCATCGTCCATTACTTACATTGAGTAATTTTTTTGGACAGTTCGGTAAACTCCTTGGAGAGCTCGATGTGCCATGGATAAAGCACGGTCAGAGCAAAGAGGAAGGATAGACACGCCACGATGAATGCACCCAACGGAAGCCATTTGAGCCACTTGGGCGTGTCAGTCCGTGGCTTGCGCTGAGACTCAATGTCCATATGGTACTCGCTTTGAAAAAAGTTACTGGCGTTCCATGTCGATCGACTGACGTCGGAGGGACTCACCTGATGGTGCGACAACGTCTCCGCGATCCATCGCACGCATATCCTCACGCACCTCCTCGGCGATGTTTCGTTCGTAACTGAAGCAACACAGGTTTACCTTTGTGCACTTGGATTTGTACGCATACCTTACCACAAGTCCAAGTGCTGAAAAAAACATGGCGGCCAAGGACACGATGAGCACCGGGCTATACTTATCATCCATCTCTCTTATACACCTCGAAAATCCTCGAGTTCAAGGGTATCGCCGTGCGTCGGAAAGTTAACCAATACGGCATCAGTCAGACCGAGCAGACGAAGGTAGGCGCTCGTCTGAGCCCGATGTTCATCCTTCAGAGTTCGAACTGACTTGAGTTCGACGACGAGAGTTCCCTGGACGATGAGATCGGCACGCATGTTGCCCAGCGAATGATTCATGAACATGATGGGGATGATACGTTCCGTCTCGTACGGAATACACGCCTTGCGGAGACACACCTCCATGGCGTTGTGGTAGACACGCTCGGAAAAACCCGGTCCGAGCGTCTTCCATATGTCGTGTGCCGATGTGTGAATCAGAGCGCGTGCCATACTTTATGAAAGGCGTCTACTCCTTAGGTTGAACTGAACAGCAATCTCCTTGTTATTTGAATAGCAATTAGTATAGGAATGATGAAACCGATGAAAAAGATTAACCATAACCATTTCGATTTGGGTGCTGGTACTACTGGTACAGAGACTGTTGGTACTGTTGGTACAGGTACATTTTGTTTGAGTGTATCGACACTGACACCCGACGCAGATGGAATAGATGGAACTGTCACCTCGTTCGTTATGTTATTCGCGCCAGAAATACCAAAAGTTGGAAAAGTGACTCCGTTGAGCAAATTTTGTGTTCCACTGAGAGCCATTACTATTTACGAGGATTTAATAACAATGGGAGCGGCACGTATGTTTGTTGCAAGCTGAGTTGCAGCTGCTGCAACCTGTTTCGTAAACTTTTCTTTTTCAGCTGCGGGAAAACTCGTCCACGCCGCTGTAATTTTTGCACCGGCCGCAGGGATGATTGTGTTTATGATGTTTGTCTGCCAAATCTGTTTGATGTCGCCTGGGACTCCTCCAAATTCCGCCAGGTCCATGATGCTGAGCGGGTTGGATGCGGTGTACATCTCACGAAACACGAACAGTTTGGCGAACATGACGATCACGAGGATCCAGAGAGCGATACGTTCAAAGTCGATGTTCATTATAATTGACTTGACAAAAAAAGTGCGCAAAGTTATTTTCAAAGTCTACATAAATGGGCGCAGTTGCGATTGCGATCATAATCGTCATCGTCGTAGTTTCGATAGTTCTCGGCGTGTATTTCTCAAAGAAAAGATGCCCAAAGTTTGGATACAAGTGCCCGGCACCGGTCGTCACACCTCCTCCGGTAGCCGACACACCTCCTCCTCCAGCGGCCGACACTCCCCCTGCAGTAGGGACTACTAGGGGGGAGACGGGGAAGGTCGAGCAGGGGGCAGCCTCCGGGAGAGAGGAGGTACAGGATACCAGGTACATGACGAATGACGAGCAGATGGCTTATAAAAAGCAGCAGGCAGACTTGAGGGACGCCGATGGACCTGCACTCACAAATGATCAGCTGGCTCAGCTGCAACGTGCTGCAGGGAAAAAGGTGGAAATTACGAGAGACCCCGCCCTTGGACAGAGAATCAACCAGCAGGCGGGTCAGGCAATGGGAGGGAAGTTCGAGCAGGCGGGCCAGGCTACTATGGTCGAGCAGGGCGGGATGAAGGATGGACTCAAGGGGCTCAGTTTCAATAAACAAGTTGGGGGAAAGATTGCTGAGGCTGGGAAGGCACAGGCAGTATATGCGGATCCGAACATAATGGGTGGTCAGTTCAAGGTCGATGGGCCGGGTCAGGCATCATTTGCGGCTGATAAGAATGCGGAGATGTTGAAGAAGATGGGCTTCGGCGGTGCTAAGCAGGTGAACAATAGGGCCTTCATGGGAGGGAAGTTCGAGCAGGCGGGCCAGGCTACTATGGTCGAGATGGGCGGGATGAAGTCTGGGAAGGCCGAGCAGGCAGACCAGGCTACTATGGTCGAGATGGGCGGGATGAAGTCTGGGAAGGCCGAGCAGGCAGACCAGGCTACTATGGTCGAGATGGGCGGGATGAAGTCTGGGAAGGCCGAGCAGGCAGGCCAGGCTACTATGGTCGAGCAGGGGGGGATGAAGGAGGGACTCAAGGGGGGACAGGCAGCACAGGATCCTCTTTCTGCATATGCAGCCCCACAGAGGGGTAAAGATTATAGCGGCACAGACGTTGCGAAACATCGGACGAACGATCCGAAAAAGTGTGCGGAGTATTGCACAGCTGATCAAAATTGTAAGTTCTTCGTGACTTCGACCAATAGCCAAGAATGCTGGCTCAAGAACAACATGGGCAAATCGAGCAACGCTGGAAATAGAATCACATACACTAAAAATGGATATTTGCTTCCTGCAGCTGCCGAGAACACGGCTGATCAAACAAAGGTGGTCGTGAATAAATTCGGGGTTGGAGATGCCGCGAGGGTGATGGGCTTCAGCACCGTCGGTGGTCGTACGACTGTGGGCCGCGCCGCTGCCGCGCAAGGCTACGGAGGCAGGTAAGATTTTTTTGTCGCCATTTCTCAAGATATGTTGCGTCGAAACGCAATCATGAAACAGGCGACCCGTTCGAGGGCGTCTCTCCTCATGTCGGCTGCAGCATCGAAGAAACCCATGTCAGTCGTCGTGACTATCACGCCGTACAAGAACAGCAAGGGTCGTGCGATCCTGCAGCTGACTCGGACAACATATGTTGTTCGGGACGGCGGCAAGTACATCTATGGACTCAAGGCGCGTTCACCTCTCCATCTACTTATGGGTGCGCCCCGTGCGATTCGTCCGAAGCGGCGACGTGCGTAGATTTGCATCCGGATCGATCGGGTTCCACGCCTTGGGTGACTTTTTCTTGGTCACGAGAACGTACTTGTACACGCGGGCAACAGCCCACTGAGGTGCAGTCGTGCCTGGGCGGCTTCCACCCGTCTTCCACGCCTTCAAGCCTCTGTTATAGACCGTATTGAGTGTCGAACGGGAAATCCCCGTCCGCTTGGCGATCGCATCCTTGTTAAACTTGAGGCCCGGGTACGTCGTGTGGAACAACTGAGTCCACTTTGATTTCTTACGTGCACCACCTGTGTTCGAACGTCCGAGCGTCAGCGCACTATATGGAACCCGTCGGCGTTTCAGGAGTTCCTTTTCGCGTGCGAGTCCCATCGATCGACTCAGACCCGAAAAGTACCGTTCTGGCCAACTCCGCGTGATTGTCACGTGACGCGGTCTCCGCTGCATTACTTGAGGCGCATACTTTTTCCACGCAGACTGTAGATGGAACAGGTGTCGTACATTCACGTCGACTCGCGGAACCGTGACACAGCCCTGTACCCCTTTTCCAACACATACACGGTGTTTCTCAACCAACCCATCACGAACGTGACGCGGGTCGATCTGGTATCAGCCATCGTCACGAATCCGTTCAGCACAGGCAACGCCTTCATTTGGCTGGACATTACCGAGTTGCGTACGCCCTCGACGTACGATGCGCGTAAGCTTTCATTGACGAATGTGGGTACGACGAGCAACGTGACGATCAGACGCAATCAAACGTCGAGTCAAACACCCGCCACGTCGTTTGCCGTGATCCCGATCGACGTCGCCCAGAACTTCCAACGGACATTTCGCGAAACGTCGGATTATGCCTACTCGGTGACGTACCCGTCACGACTCGATACGATCGAGCGCCTGACGGTTCGTTGGGCTGATTATACTGGTGCAACAGTGACGTTCGGTACCCCAGGTTCAACCACCTACGATCCAAACATGTTTGTGCTTCGAGTGTACACACAGGTTGTTCCGACGACACCTAAGCGTCCACTCAGTTTGCCACCACCGGTTCGTGAGGGACTCTTCGAAGACAAGTCAAAGGTCTACCTCGGTGCTCTCGCGACACTCATCATCGGTCTCATGATGATCATGCTCACTCGCCGCCGACGTAGTTAGACACAGAGTCTTTTTCGTTTGTGCGTGACCAATCATGAACATTCGAAGTTTCGTGTCTTGGGTCGCACTGAAATCAAACGTATCAATGCCGCCCGCAAGCAAGGCTATACACGGGAACATGGTGTACTTTTCGCGAAGTGTCATGGCGGCACTCAAGATGCAGATTGCGTACGACTTGATGTCCTTCACGTCAGACTTCCATTCATCGCCGATGCTGAATGCAAGCACGGTTTTTGGATCCTGACCGATGAATGGGCCACATGGAATCGCCTCGAGTGTTCCACCGTCGATGTAACGCCACGGCCCAATTTGCATGCTTTCAAACAGAAAGGGGATCGATACGGACATGCACACGGCATCGAGAACAGACATGGTCGGTGTCGTATCGACCGAAAAGTAGTGCGTCGCGTGCAAGTCGATGCAGCACGCAGCCACGTGGAGCTTCACTGGCCAGTGTGCATAGAGCTCAGCGAATGTGACATCATCCTTTCGTATAAAGGTACGTGCGGTATCCTCAAACACGCCGCGAACCTTTTTGTTACTCACGAGTCCAAAGGATTTAAGAAGCACCTTGATGTTTGGTTTCATCACCGCCTTGATCGGTGCAGAAAGGCTATACTGGAGAGACTTTTGCATATCACCCTTGGCGAGGATGTAGACAAAGCCAAGCAGAGCACCGGCAGATGCACCGGAAATTGACACGAGTTCGTTGAGTGCACTGGCATCAGACAGTGCACTGAGCGCCCCCAAATACATAAAATACCCCATCGCACCTGGACCGAAAGCCAGGTGCTTCATACTACCTGAATCTAATAGTACTGCGCAAACTGGCCGCGCATGAAAGAAAAGACCAGCGCGTACACCAGCGTGTGCACAGCGACGGCAGCCGGCGAGCTCTGGCCAGACATGAACACGCCGCGGCTACCGGGAGGCAGGGTCAGCAGCACACCGGGCGTCAGCAGCACGAACAGAATAGCCGGCACGATCAAATCAGCCGGGCGGAGCGACAGACGCAGCACGAAGCGAGCCAGCACATAGTACACCAGCGACAGGACGATCGCGTGGATAAAGACCGTCTTCAGGCTGCACTCGCACCCTGGGAACAGCTTGAGGCTCGGCAGGGCGAGGATCAGGCCCGGGCTGAGCAGAGCAAACAGAATCGCGGGCGTGAGCACCTTGGGACCGGTGATATCAATAGGCATTTATAATACGCGATGAAAAAAGTTAGCTCGAGTTCCGACTGACAAACTCGACAAACTTGGGAAAGGTTGCTCGGTTGAGGATCGAATTCGAAATGTGATTATCCCCGAGGTACGCCTGGAGTGACATCCACATGTTCAGGATGTGCTCGCTGTTCCAATCCTGCCACGCCTGAGGATCGAGCACAAGCTCGTCATCGTCATTGTTGTCGTCGTCGCGTGCATCCTCAGCCTGGAACGCATCGTACGCGTATTCGTTGTTGACACCCATCGTTTCTACTTGCTGTGTTGGCGACCCACGTCCTTAGGCCTTGCGAACTGTAAGCACCTCGCGCTCCTTGACTGGAGCCGCGTCGAGGATCGTCTGGTAAGCACCTTCGACCTGAGCCTCGTTTCCACCGAAAAAGGTGTGAAGGCCTGTGAGTATAACCTCTTTGGTAATGCTCCCCTTAGACTCCTTCTTCTGGTAGGACACCTTCTGGCCGTCCACCTTGACGTCCGTGTCAATCGCCTCCGTCTTCATATACTGCTGAACCTCGGATCGAAGCTCCTTCTCACGCTTGTTGAGGACACTAATGTCCGCGCGAGCAGCTTTGAGCTGAGATTTGAGACCGAGCCACTCGGTCATCGTATCACGAATCATTTAGAATGACGTCGCATGTTTTTTTTATCTATTAATACTCATTCTCGATCTCAAACTTGGGACGCATGGTGTCGGGCGGGATGGTCGACATGTTGAAGATGCTCACCGGGTCACGGGGGTTGGACGGCTCGGAGCGCTCCTGGCGGTTGGCATTGCGCAGAACGCCGCCAATCGTCTCGGGGAAGCCAATCTGGGCACGGGGATCCAGGAAGTTCTGGCCGGACAGAATGGCGTCCGGGCTGAACTGACCGAAATCCTCAGTCGTCACCACCTCCTTGGGGATCAGACCCACGTTGGGGTCGGTGGGCGTCTGACCAATCTTAAACCCGCCCATGATAGAACCCATCACTGCATCGAACGGGGCAAAGCCAGTCGCACCCTCACCATCATCGCTCTGGACCGCCGCAACATCACCACCCTGGGTGATCATGGGGCCAGACTTCTCAGCGCCGACCACCGTGCCCATGGGGGCAGACTCGAAGCCGCTGCGCTGAGGGGCGAACAGCATCATCGTAATCAGAAAAAGAAGAACCAGGATTGCGAGACCTTTGCCGTCCATTTATATTGTACGCCGACTTTTTTTACAGGTCGACCTCTGGCTCCTCCTCCTCGGCTGCTGGGTCATCGGTGAAAAGGTACTCGCGGGGAAACTTGGGCTTCTGGGGCGCCTTGACACGCCCCTGGACAACCTTCCATACCGGCTCGAAGGCGCGCTTGGTAAACACGAGGCCTGACAACTCGACGAGAATATCAACCGACGTGCTCGATCCAAACTGGGTCAGATCGACACGGGCCTTCTGGGTGTCGTAGAAGGTGGTGACAATCTCACCCTTGATCGTCACAAAGGACGCGGACAACTCATACTCTGGGGTGACGCTCTTCTGGTAGGCGGTCGTCACCGTCTCGTCGGAAATCTCCTTGCCAAACCAGAGCACCTTGGAGTCCTTGGCCTGAGCGACGATCTGCTCATCAATGTCCGAGAAAAGAGTCAGATCCTTGGCAATGGTCACGGTCACCTGGTTCCCCTCGGTGACTGCCAGCTTCACATTGTTCACCTGGTGAACGCAACGTTCACCACTGTCCTGGGTTACCTTCAAAAAGTATCGGCCGTCAGGAAGCTTTGATGGAATTCCGTACAACATGTGTCCATAAAACACTTCTTGGCTCTAAGTAATGAGCAGTACACCCCCTGCTATGCCGAGCACGACCGCCAACTACTGCGGTGATCAGTACAACAACAAGGGATGTGCGTGCATGCCTCAGGTGACTGCCGGCCTGACACCCGCCACACAGTCTGCCGCAAACGTGACGCTCATTTGTGCTTACCGGGAGAACGGGATACAGTACGGGTGCGACGCAGGGTGTTGCCCTGGAGGAACGTGCACTGGAACACCAGGTACGAGCAGCACAGAGGCGTCGTCGATGATGGCGACCGGGACGACGGTGGCGACGGTGGCCGCAACACGCAGGGGGGTGAACAAGAAGGTCTACTGGGCGATGGTTGCACTGGGTATTGCATTTGCACTTTTTATGTTTCTTGCAGTGGGGTATGCGAGCACGCGCAAGTAGAAAAACCTTGACAACAGGTAGATGGATGCACTTCCTACACCGAAGCAGGCATATGAGTATATGATCAAAACGACCGTGTACGGAAGTGTCAAGCTGTGGCACGTGGTTCTTTTCCTCGTCCTCGGACCAACCCTGACGTGGCCGATGCTCGTTTTGCTCATGTTTGTGTTTGGTAACGAAACCAGAAAAGCACTTAAAGATGTGGTAGGTATAGTAAGTAGAAATGGAGACCTCAACCAACGACCTTCTGACGACCCTGCAGGTGGAGATCAAGGCGCTGCGCAAGGACCTGCGAAAGGTCAAGCAGCTGCTCGAGGACCCCTCCGGTGAGAAGGCAAAGGCGCGTGCGACCAACAATGGCTTCAACAAGCCCCTGGATGTGTCCGAGAAGCTGCGCGCCTTTTTGAAGCTGGGTGTCGAGGACAAGGTGTCTCGCAGCCAGGTGACCAAGCTGATCAACGAGTATGTGACGGAGAAGGGTCTGAAGGCGGGCCAGCAGATTACACTGGATGCCAGCCTGCAGGATCTGCTTGCCCCTCCCGCGGGTACCCAGATTACCTTCCTGAACATCCAGAAGTACATCAACCCGCACTACATCAAGCCGGTTGCTGAGCCCAAGGCCCCAAAGGAGCCCAAGACTCCCAAGGAGAAGAAGCCGGCGGCCGTCATTCCCGAGACGCCCGTGTCTGTGACGCCTTTGGTGGCCACTCCGTCGGTGGTTGCACCTGCAGCTGAGAAGCCCAAGGTGGCTCGTCCGCTTCTGAAGAAGCCTGCAGCCCCTGTTGCCAAGTAAGGACCTTAAACATAGTCTACGTGTAATAACAAATGGAACCTGTTGAGTTGGTTGATCCACCTCCGCTCGCTCGTGGAGATGTCGAACAGCTCGTTGGTACAAAGATTTGTGATTTGTCTTTGTATCAGCGCGCCTTTACGCATAAATCAGCATTGAAAAAGTACCGTGGACTTGCATCGTCGTACGAGACGCTCGAGTTTATGGGTGATTCCGTTCTTGGGTTTATCATCACGCGTCACTTGTTTGACAAGTACCAGGATGAGCAAGAGGGGTTTCTAACCAAGGCGCGTACGAAGATGGTGCGTGGTAAGACGCTCTGTGAGATTTCACTGGCGCTCGGCCTCCACAAGTGGATCTTGATGGACGACAAGGGCATTCGGAACAATTGGCACATGAATCCCAACATTCTCGAGGATGTTTTCGAGGCGTTTGTCGGTGCAATCTACCTCGACCTCGGGATGGTCCACGCCAAAAAGTTTGTCTTTGCGTCGTTTGATCGCGTCGAGGTGACTCTGCACGACGACAACTACAAAGACCAGTTGATGCGTAAATGCCAAGCGGCCAAGCTCGCTTTGCCGGATTATCAGGTGCGTCAACAGTACCCGAACGGCACGTTTCACATCGAGGTGATTGTCGACGGCACGCCGTGCGGATCGGGGTTTGGTACTACGAAGAAACAGGCGGAACAGAATGCGGCTGAGATTGCGCTTAAACATAGTTAGCGCATGTGTATGAGATATGAATGAAGTTCACCCGCGCGTGAAGCAGCTCCTTCAGCAGTCCTACGACGATCAGCGAACGCCCGAATGGCACGCCCTCCGTGGAACCATGCTCACGGCGAGCGACTTGGCAACGGCTATCGGTGATAATCCCTACGAAAAGCCGAGCGATCTCATCGTGAAAAAGTGCGGCCATAACAAGTGGAACGGAAACGCCGCAACGGCACATGGTACACTCCTCGAGCCTGTCGCGCGTGACATGTATGACGCCAAGTACAACCAAAAGTCGCACGAGATTGGGCTGGTTCAACACCCGGTACACAAGTGGCTTGGTGGTTCGCCCGACGGCGTCACCGAGTCGGGTCGTCTCATCGAAATCAAGTGTCCCTTGACACGCAAGATTGAGCACAAGTGTCCCAAGTATTACCTGCCCCAGATTCAGCTTTTGCTGGAGGTGCTCGACCTCGAGGCGTGTGATTTCATCCAGTACCGACCGGCTGGCTTTCTGAGTCCCGAAGCACCATTGGAGTTTGACGTCATTGAGATTGTTCGCGATCGCGTATGGTTTGCGCGCATTTTGCCGCGCGCCAAGGCGTTCTGGGACGAGGTTCTCATGCGTCGCCAGTACGGTCTCTGTGAGGTGGTTGACGATGATATCGAGACGATCGATATCATCGCAGCCGGTCTTCTTAAGGATTATACGTGCGAGATTGTAAACGACGACGATGTCCCCGTGCGTCCAGTGCAAGAAGAAGGTGGGTCTCATGGCACTTACGTGTCGCGAATGCTCCGAACACTTTTGCACAAGGTGTATCCAGTTGGAGATGCACCAGTGCCCAAAGTTGGACGGCCGGGGCGTGTCCGAACGCGCGTTGCTTGAAAAGAAACTGATCAAGGTTGTGGCTGCGAAAGTACAGAAGATTTAACGTCAGAGGCGGGATCCCAAGGTCGCAGACCTTGATCTTAGACGCCCGTCTTCCGGCGGTACATGAAAATCAACAGCAACGCGATCAACACCAGGATGATTGGCCATAGGCTATCCCCCCTGATGCTGAACTGGTTGGGCAGGCCGGACACATAGTTGGAGGCGTCGCTCCACAAAGTCTCGCGCGAGAATGATGTGGTACCATCATCGTACTGGAGCTTACGTGCCGGGAACATGAAGCTCGTCGCTGGGTGGATCCCACCCGTCTTTAAGTACATGGATCCTGACTTGTTGAGCTGATTGGGGCCAAAGTGCTCGAGGTACTCTGGCTTTTCTGTAGGAACATCCCATGACGCAGGTGCGTCGTCTGGGGCATACCACGTCTGCGTGTTGGGTCCTTTATAGCCACCGTTGGATGACACGCCAAACGTACCCGTCGCGGTGTATGGGTTGATACGGTTCATGGCCGTGTCGTCATCGGCCATAAACTCAGTCATATCTATGTTCAGTCAACATAATTTCTGGTCTGGACCTTTTGGCGGTGCTTGAGCCACATCTCGTCAAGATCGACATTCAGCATGTAGGCTAGCTGGAACAGGTAAGAAAACACGTCACCCATTTCAGTTGTAATGTCAGTCCCACGATCCTTCTTGAGGCCCGTCTTCCTGAAATGGCGCTGGTACTGACGAATAGCCGAGGCGAGCTCGCCCACCTCCTCTGTGAACAGGAGCCACACTGCACTCACGGGTGCCTTGTCCCATCCCTTTGAACGACACAGGTCGAACGTCTCGTCGCGATAACAGTTCATATTCATCATACACCAAAAACGCCCCATTTCCCTAGATGAACTTGTGGATAATCAGGAGGGCTACGAGGAGCATGAAGAGCTCGATCGAGCACCGCATAGTCTCCGTCTCAATGTCACTCAGATCCCGGCGCGTCGAGAGGTATGCGCTGATGAGTCGTGATGTCCGATCGATGATGAAGAAGATTATAAAGCCATAGACAATGTCCTGGGTCGTCTTCATATACACTTGGGCGCAGAAAACTATGAGGCGGTCGGGATGTATTCCCAGTTGAGTTCCTTTGTGATGAGTTTCCAAATGTCATCCTGGCGATGCAGCTTCTCCTTTGATTTCAAGAGGGGGAAGCACGGAAGGTAATCATCCTCGCCAAGGAGTTCGCAAAACTTGTAGAGCGTGTATGCGTACGACAAAAAGTTTTTGCGATCTGCCGGGCAATGTTTCTCAAAGGGTTTTTGAATCTGCCCAAACATGAGACGAAGCTTGTCTTCGAGAGGTTGAGGCATGGTTGGTGGTTTGACACCGTTGAGAATCGTTGTGATGTACGGCGCATGTTCATAGTACTTGTTCAGGTCGAGCTTCTTCAAGAGGCCACGCACCTTGGTGTGCGTAATCTCAGACGCAGATCGGATACGCTGCTTCTTAAACTCGTGACGAAGCTGCACAATCACTTCATCGGGTACGGTCGTCGACTCCTTGGCCTGAAACTGGGCGACCCACTCGTTGAAATGATTCTCGCGTTTGTACGAGTAGACGACGTTGCGATCCATCTCTTGTTCCTCCTTGAACCCGCGCTCGTTACACTGAACATATGACATGCATCCGCACTCGGTGCACACCTGACTGCTCGTCTCGTGTTCGTAAATCATCGTGTGCCATTCCTCGCATCCCGGACACTGTAAAGGCATGTCAACAC
>Ga0209553_1000832_pt1 | contig 15644 bp, 14 predicted proteins | sample LauGreFBDMM110DN_2_FD_188217 | JGI IMG/M metagenome (GOLD analysis project Ga0209553, IMG submission 188217) | Freshwater lake microbial communities from Lake Michigan, USA - Fa13.BD.MM110.DN (SPAdes) (version 2) | ecosystem: Environmental > Aquatic > Freshwater > Lake | place: Lake Michigan...
ACGTCCGGCGGAGGTACGTCGAAACGTGGACCTTGCCTTTGTATGTCTTTTTGATTTCCGCCACATGCACGCGGCGTTTGTCTGGGTTGCTCATGACGGATTTGTAGCGGCAGAAAAAACAAAGTCCAGGAAAATCCGGATAGTTTCTGGCTACATATGTAATTTGAGAATAGCCGTTTCTTGGCAAAACCCCAGTCTTCTACCGCTCAAGGCTCAATTTGGGGCCGTTCAAGTTCGGCTTAGAGCCGTGCTTGCGTGAGCCGTGCTTCTTGCTGGAGCCATGCTTCTTGGATCCGTTATCGCACTTGTTTGTTCCACCCTTTTCTGAGCCACCGCGGTTGCTGCCACCACGAGATGAACCGTTGTCATGACAGTGGTTGTCATGGCCACACGGCATCCAACTCAATAAGCCTGGCACGATTCGGTCTTCGAGGCGTGTAATTCGGAATTTTGGAGACATGTTGTCGCTGTTGGACATAGTGGCAATCTTTCGGAAACAAATCATGGATGGCATTCTTATCGTGAACCCGACATGGATTCACTTCTAAATGGAGTGGCTATTTAATCCATGTGCCAACGCTCTCCATTTTTTATTAAGATTCCATAACTACATTCCCTGTAAGCCCTTATGGACGATTCGCCTTATCCGCTCGCCGCCGTTGCCTGTTTTTTTTTCACCGTTGTGGACATCGCATGTTGACAGAATTCAACATTGCAGCTTCTCCCGCTCCGTCGAAAATCTCGCAGGGTGATTACGCGTTCCGGATCGGCCGTGCAGAAGATCGCAGTCGCTGGCCAGCTCTGTTGATTCGTCGTGGGATAAGCTTCCAGCTTGTCACTTTTGCGATGCCCCAGTCTACGACGCTGACTTCCCAAAATTCACCGATCGCAACATTCTGCCATTTGAGATCGCGATGAATCACGCCGCGTGAATGCGCATATTCGATTATGTTGCAGATCCCGATGAAAGCGTTCAACAGCGGGCCGGTCCCTGACTTTGGGATTGTCCTGGCTTAATAATGGTCCTAAAAAAATTGGAGTCTGCAGACAAAGAAGGTGTGTCCACGCTGGCTGCACCAGTGGCCTCCATACTGCGGTCACTTGTCTCGAGCTGTTGCGTAACGAGGGTTCTTTCCACAAGCCAGCGCAGACATTGTTGGTCGTGATCCGACAGGCCGCCTCTTTCCTAAATCAAGGACGCGAACGAATCCCCCCCGGATTGTTCGGAATTCCGGCTGAGCTGGTCAAGCTGAGTTGCATCAAGCAAGCCGAGTTGAATTGTCAGCAAACGCAACAGCTGATCACGTTCCAGTCGAAAGTGCGACGGAATCTTCGACATGGATGACCAAGCGATAGCAATCGCAGCTTTGGACCGAGCTTCAGAAACTCTGCCCATCACCTAACTGGTACAGCGCGGCGGCTTCGACGGTGAAGGTGGGAAGCCTTACGTCATCCATTCGTATTCTTCCGGCATCCGAAGAAGCCACGCTGCCTAATCAGAATCGCGATTTCGCGGGGCACCATGTCTTCCCACGTCGCATCGCCAGCGTTGATCTTCTTAAGTGCGTCGCGAGAGAACATCGGCAGATATTTCTCGTTAAAGTTTTGCAACTGTTCGATGCAACCTTTATCCACTAGATAACCATAGAGCTTGCGCAATTGCGGGGCGACTTGTAGATTTTCAACTACCGTCAACTCTCCTGAGTCGCCGTCGAGTTCCGGATAGATGTAGAGCTTCAAGTCGCCCTTAAACAGGCGGCCGAACGATTCTAAAATTCCGCCATCCAGATGCATGTAATACTTCTCATTGAAAAGTTCACGGAGAGTCGAAATTCCCATCGTGACCCCGATGCGTTTTTCTGTATAGCGGGCCAGAAATCCGGCGAGCCGGTAGTATTCGAAGTAGTTTGAGATGAGTACGGTCATTCCTACAGCAGCTAATAGATCCACTCGGGCCAGAAAATCACGGTAATCCAGTCCACCTTCGCTCATCAGATTATTCAACGTGATTTCCAAGATCTGCTCAACCGGCTCACCGTCCATCCCCGGTTCCAGCTGGAATTTTTCGTGAGCGCAGCGGAGCATGTCGATGTGAACATGCGTGACCGGGCGAAAGCTTCCGCGCTGCACCAGAATGGATTTCTTGTACAGCACTTCCGAGGGTTGCAGCATCGTCCCGTTGGCAGCAAACATGGCCGCGTTACTCAGACCCAGTTGCACCAGCATCAGGCTCATGATCCGATTATCGACATTCCGGAAAGCGATTCCGGAAAACTCGATCATGTCAATTTCGATCCGTTGGATGCTCAGATTATCGAGCAACGATTTTAGCATCCGCTCCGGCTCATGATGCATGAAAAATGCGGCGAATAACAAATTCACGCCGACGATGCCGAGTGCTTCCTGCTGTAACGCATTGTCGATGTCAAGCATTCGAACATGGATTAGAACTTGGCTGTCCGCGTCCCTCGGGTCAGCCTGAAACTTGACACCCATCCAGCCATGGCATTCGTTAGTCCCCTTGAAGTTAAGTGCGGACACAGTATCCGCAAAGGCAAAAAATGCCGTTGTCTGGCCCCGTGTTTCGCTGAGTTGACTCAGGGTTTGAGAAAACTCATAGTCCAGCATACTCTGCAGTCGCTGGCGACAAACGTAACGCTCACAGGAACCGTAGTACGCATCGCTGACGGTCATATCGTATGCGGAAATACTCTTGGCGATCGTCCCAGAGGCTCCGCCTACGTGGAAGAACCAGCGGACGACTTCCTGCCCTGCTCCAATCTCCGCGAAGGTCCCGTACCGCCGTGACTCCAGATTGATCTGGAGCGCCTTGTGGCGGGTATCGAGGAGTTCGGGCGGCAAAGCTTGACCGTTGATCAACATAAAATGGTCTTGCTAAAAAGATGCTTCAGTCTTTAGGTATTTGATTCGCCGGGTTCCAGATCAGGATTTCGCCTCTGCCGGGGATGGAAGTGTCGCCGCAGTGACGGGCCCAGTTTCCGGAGGACGGGTTGTTCGGCAAAGTGATGCCGTGAGTGCGAAGTTCACGGGCATAGAGATCGATGAACGAGGGATTGTAATGGCCGGATGCCACGAAGGTGGGCATGAGGTGCAGTGGCTGAAGTGACAAAATTGTGCCTCGAACCATCCAAGCTCCGGTGCGGATTTCGGCTCCACTCATCAGCACGATCGTACCGCCTTTCATCTGCAGGCCGCAGAAATCGCGAACCTTACCCCCCACAATGATTGTCCCACGACGCATCCGCATGCCGACTTCCAAACCCGCCGTGCCGCCGATAATGATGGTTCCGTTTCTCATTCCGCGTAAGCTGCCGCGATAGGCGGCTCCGATCTGCCCGCCGCCGTTGCCGTGCACATGGATAAAGCCATTGAGCATTTCCGCGCCGATCCAGTCGCCCGCGTCGCCCGTGACTTCGATCCGTCCGCCGCGCATGTCTGCACCTAAGTGCATGCCGACGCTTCCGTGGATTTTCAGTTGGCCGCGACTCATGCTTTTTCCGAGCAGTTTCACCTGATGCAGGTCGCCATGCATCTCAATGTGGTCACTGTATTCACCAGTGACGTCAAAAAAGTCATCTAGCCGACAATGCCGTTTGCCATGATAGACCAGACTCTCCCGAATTTGGGCGTTGGACATGGTCACGAAAGCATCGGGAGTCACCGTCTCTGCTTCGAGCGGAACCTTCGGACGTTCTTTGAGTGTCAGTATGATAGGACTCATGGTTCGGGCAATACACGGAGAATGGAAGGATGAAATGATGTCGGGATGCGAATTCAACTCCCTCATCCGCCCTGTCGGGCACCTTCTGTCCCGACTCGGGAGAGAAGGAGATTTCAGGGATCGATACAGTCACGAACTTCGACGTGTTTAAGGCGTTCGATTTCCACCGGATAATTTTCAAACGACATGGTATAAACGTCTTCAAACTTTGGCTTCAGGAAGCTCTCAATATCTGGATTGAACGCGGGCTTTACGATAAATTCGCGACCTTCCGGAGTAGCCCGGATGTCGCCGTCTTCAATCACGACTTCCCCACCCTTGAGCACATAACGGGGGTGGCTAAACATCTTTGCGATATCCTTTTCTTCTTCGTAAATCACAATATCCGCGTCAGCTCCAATACCGAGGCTGCCCTTTTGCGTCAGTCCCAACGCCTTGGCTGGCCCCGCGGACGTAATCGTCGCGATTTCATAGAGCGTATATTCGCGATCGATGTCCGGAAGTGTGATGCGTTCACGGGCAATCGGACTCAGCTTTGTCATGCATTCCTTCCGGAAATCGAAACTCATTAAGAGCTGAATGATTTCCGGGTAGCGCCAAAAGCAGGCTCCATTGGGATGATCGGTCGAGAGGAAGATTCGCCACGGATCGTTGATCAGCAGCAGGAGTTCCAGACCGACCGCCCATTGGATCGAATTCACGAGATTGCTGGGGCGATACGTATACGGCACAATGCCACAGCCCGTCTCATTTTCAACATCCAGATTGCCCCACTTGCGGCCCGTAAGTTTATAAAGCAGATGTTGCCACGGACCATCGGCAGTGATCGTGACGGTATCACCGAACAGCACGGCCCCGGCATCGGTGGTCATGTTGGTGTGAGTATTAAAGTACTCGGCGACCTCCGCAGATGCGGATCGCATCGTGTCCCAGTCGTCTCCACCGTACGCATGGTATTGCAGATGTGCGATGTGGGCGCGACGACCTTCGAGGAGCTTCATCGTTTCGAGTGTCGTCCACACATTGCCGGGTGCCCCAAGATTGTTGCAGTGCAGATGCATGGGATGCGGCAGGCCAAGTTCATCAATAATCTGCGCAAGTCCGCCAATAATCGTGCCTGGCGTGATGCGGTTGTAGCCTTCAATCGGATCGGTAAGTTGCTTAGCATCTTTGCCCCATTTCCATGCGGCCACGCCTCCGGGATTGACGGCCTTAACGCCGTATGACTTGGCCGCACAGATATACCATGCGACGACGTCTTTCGCGCGTTCGAAATCTCCGGCTTCGAACAGGTCGAGCAGGATTTCGTTGTTCGCCATGAGCACGCAGCTGCTCTTGTCAAGAATGGGGATGTCGTGCAGTTCTTCGTGCGTGTGTCGCGCGGAAAGCACGGGCACCGCCGCCTCGTTGACAGTAGTCCAGCCCATGCCTGCATAGAGATAACCGGTGGCAAACGTCGTTGGAGCCATGCCGCCGAGTCCAGATCGACGCGACTGCGTCCGAATGAAGGCAGTGGTTCGCCGATGATCTTCGGGCGTCATGGCGCGCGCGAAATTGATCGAGCCGCCTGCGACGTGCGTGTGGACATCCACGCCCCCGGGGAACACAATCATCCCCGTAGCATCAATCGTACGCCCGCCGATGACCGACGACACAAACTTGCCGCCATCAATACACAAATCCCGGACTTGGCCGTTGATGCCGTTGGCGGGGTCAAAAATTTTTCCGCCTGTGATCCGAATCATGGCGTGCCTTGTTTAATTGTTGTGAAATTGATCTGGCAGGATTTCAAAGCTCTGCCGCCTAGGTCCAAAGCCGCGATGCATGTCGCTTGGACATTCATGTCCGAGTCGTTCGCCAAACACTCCTTCACTGTCGTACGCCTCTCGATGCATAACATGCTCCGCTTCCACAGCGTTTCATCGCCATACGACGGACAAGAATGTCCATCCTAGCTGCAATTCCTGCTGTCGATGTTTCGTGAGGTACCAAACACTATCTCTGCAGAATGGTCATTGGGCCACCGTCCGGAATCCAGTGCGATTTACGAGCCACCGCTTCGTTGATCCTGCGGACCACTTCTTGATCCGTAGGATATGGCGACTTCAACGCCGGCTTCAATGGGAGTGGGATTTCATCCATCCGATACGCAGTTCCTGGAGCGCTGATGCCTGCGACCGACGTGGTGATGTGGACGCGGGCGAGCCGGCTGGTGTGCGTGACTTTCGGGTCGAGCACAATCGTCGGAATGCGGGCGAGATGATCGATCGCGGGCTGGGGCATCGTCGCGCCCGGGTCAGCCCCCAGAATGAGGGCTGCGTCGGTGTCGCCGCGCACGAGTACATCGACTGTTGAAAACTCGCCTGGGTTATACCGCGGGTAGCCGCGATTGAAGGTGATCCCGAAAGGAAACCCCGTCTGCCACCGCATAATTACGTCGGCACCGGTGACGTTTCCATGGCCTCGCATCGGCATGGCCACAAATTTCGTGAACGCATTGAGTTCCGCCGCGAGGGTCAGCAGCGCCGCAGAATTCATGTGCTTACCGCGCGTCATTGACAAACCCATCCCGAAAAACATACAGCCAAACTTTGCCTTCTTCGCTCGGTCGATAAAGTCGGTTAACTGTTCCAGTGTCAGGCCTGTTTCCGCAATCGCCGATTCGTTGACATGCTGTCCTTTTAAGATGGCGCGGAGAATCGTCAAGACTTCGAAGTCCTTGCCGGGGCGAATCTGAAGAAAGATGTCAGCGGCGCCCCCACTTTTGGTTTCGCGAATATCGACCAGAATCATCGTGCGGTCTTTACGACCACGGGGCAGGAATTTACTTTTTTGCATCAGCGTATACTTGGTGAAATGCCTTGGATGGCATTCGGCAGGATTCCCGCCCCAGTACACAATGAAGTCTGCTCGGTTCTTTACTTCGCCAAGAGTACACGTCACTTTACCACCCAACTGGGCGGCGATTTCTGTAGGACCGTGTCAAAGCGATGTGTGGCTGTCTAGCAACCCTCCGAGCCGGTCGGCCAGTGAGACCGCTTCGCGCTGAGCTTCACAGGTCGTGTTGCTCAGTCCGTAAATCAAGGGCATGTGCGCGTCATGCAAAAACGTAGCGGCAGCTTCGATCGCTTCGTCCACCGTCGCTTCGTGCCCGTCGATCAGGGCGTCCGGATATTCGTGGTCTGCCGTATGATTTAAAAACCACGCCTTGCCAAGCACGCAGGCTTTTTTGGCTTCGTGAATTCGCGTCTCGTCGAAGTGAAGCTGAATGTCGTCGCAGACGCACCCGCAGAACGTACATGTGGCATTGTTAATGACGTTGAGACTCATCGTGGCTTGTCCCCGGACGCTGTTAGTGTTTCGTGAAACGGCAGAATGATCAATCGTGACTGCACTTCGGCTTTGGAGCGGATTCGTCCGAACCGGACGAAGGAACGAGAAATGTTCAACCAAGCGCCCGGCCGGGATTGCTACCTCGTACACGACGAGGCATGAAACGGCCTTTATCAACTTCTTCCCATGCGGCAAATTGTGGCTGCGGCGGTTCGGCTGAAAAATGCGGTGATTCGTCTGAGACGAAATCTGCTGCAGCATTTGTGTCGTCAGTCATGGATTCGATCCTCTGGTTGTGTTTTGAATTATAGACTTTAGTCGAGTGGGGCTAATGTCTGGCCGAATGTTAACACGTGGTACAATCTGGGAGTTCAAACTTCCAGCACGCCCGGAACAATTTCCCACGGGAAGCAAGTGCGGCTTGTCAGCTGCTGATTCCACCGTGGATCGACTTTGGAATCGGTTCGACATCGACGTCCCAGCCTTTTGAAGTTGGCATTCCAGTGCCATCAGTGTCGCCGCCCATCAGTTTACAAGTTGGTGGGCCATACGGTACAAACAAAAGTCCCGTTGGACACTTCCCCGGTTCGCATTGAAATATGGCTTCGCCGAATTCTGTGCGCACGATTACTGAATCGCCAGATTCAAGCCCCATTGCCTTCATATCGGCTGGGTCCATCGTCAAAGTGGTGACAACCGCCTTATATTCAGGAGTATCCTTGCCTGAATTGATCAGCGCACCTTGTTTGGCAGTGCGGGAAGGATTCAGGATAAAACGGCGGGAAACCATCAAGTTGCCTCAATTCAGGAATGCCTCATAACCCATTAAGCTCCACCGGGAACCGGAAGGCGCTCTGAGCGGCTTAGTTTAATGTCGGACCTCAGTCATCGCAATCAGAAACGGCAATTCAGTGGCTTTGAGAGTCTCGAAATTGACGATGGCCGCTGGCGTTCGATTTCCAAACCGTGCTTGACTTCTACAATAACGGAATGTGACACCTGAATCGTTGATGATGTGTCACTGTGAACCGACGCTTGGTGTTTCGCGAAGTTTGCCGTCCATTGGTTGCCGTTGGGTGCAGACAAACCCGTTTTTTATGCCGTAGTGAAAGCTAGATTTATGAATATTAAATGGACTGTACTTGCGTTTGTCGCCGGAGCTGCCCTTTCGTGGGGTGTCTATGTTCCGCTTGTGCACGATGCGACGACGAGGTTTGGCAGCAATTTGCGCGCGTTTTTGATGGTTGGGATTGCCTATTTCTTAGTCGCCGTTCTGATCCCAAGTTTCTTCATTTTTTACAAGGGTGACCCAACCGCAAAAGATTCAGCAAAACTTAATTGGGCAACGCCGAGCATCACATTTGGGATCCTCGCAGGGATTGCTGGAGCCGCCGGTGCATTGTGCGTCATCTTTGCCGTGAAAGAGGCTGGCTCAGCGGCCCCATTCATAGTTGCTCCGTTAGTATTTGCCGGTGCCCCGATTATCAATACGATTGTGTCCGTGACGATCTTTGCTCACGGCAAAAAGTTTGAATCATTGAGTGCTTCATTCTACATCGGATTGGTCGTCGCGATTGCCGGCATGTTGCTTGTCATGTTCAACAAACCGAATGAGATCAAGGCATCCGCGCAACCTGTCGCCGCGTTAGCAGCGACTGGTGGCGGCGGCGCAACAACGCCGCAATGAGTCGCACGGCGCTTGCCGCCGTGATGATTAGATCTATTGTTGGCCCTCATTCATCCTATCCTCCGCGGGAGGCACAAATGGGATGTAGTTGGCGTATTTTGAAGTTGGGTATTTGAAGGTTGATTTCCCTTCTCCCGCGATGCGGGGGAGAAGCGACATCATCTCGCATTTTTCAAACCGGCGATTCGGGTGCGGATTCAATCAGCAACCAGCTCTTGGCGTTCCGCTCACAGTGCAGGCCCTTTGGGGTTTTCTTCTTGAATGGTCATATGTCTGCATCTTCATCAAACCATAGTTCCTCCAGCCGGCCGGCGCCCGCTGTCACTCGTACTAGTCCGCGTAAACTGTGGCCAATGGATTCACAGTTAAAAGATATTCAACCTGGCAGTGGTGTCGTGATCCACCTCGAAAAAGCGTGGGGGGGCGTCCGCAGGTGCTGGTTAAAGACGTTTCGGCGCGGATATGTTGCGCGCATGGCTGCGTGTCGCAAAGGTGATTTCAATCCTTGTCCGCACGAGGTACTTGATCCACGCGACCTGAAGTTTTATCGCAATCAGGGTGGCTGGTATTGGGATCTCCATGATGACCCGTTCGCTTGGCGAGACCGACTGCCTTTTGCCCGTGTCGGACTGGCGGAGTTGTTCTTGATGTGCGGCAGTGCAAAGGCTGCAACGCTCGGGTTTGCATGGTGGGCGAATCACTCCACCGGGGCCCTCAAAGTGATCGCGATCCTCGTTGCCGTGGCGAGTGCTGTCAGTTGCGGACTCATCGCATGGTTTTTCCGCAATCCACGCCGCATCAGTCCGCCTGATCCCGGGCTCGTGGTGTCTCCGGCGGACGGCAAGATTGTTGATATCGAAGATATTCCATTCGACGACGACATTGGTGGGCCGGCTAAGAAAATCGGGATCTTCCTGTCAATCTTCAATGTCCATATCAATCGCGCGCCGATCGCTGGACGCGTCATCGGTTTACGCTATCGCCCCGGCAAGTGTCTCAACGCCCTGCGCCCTGAGTCAGCCCGGGAAAACGAGCAACTGGCCATGCTCCTGGAAGAAAACCAGGCTCCTTTTCGCGGAATGCTTGTGCGGCAGATCACCGGTGCTTTGGCCCGACGGATCGTGTGCTGGAGCAAACCGGGTGACGAACTGGCGCGTGGCGAACAGTTTGGCATGATTAAACTGGGGTCGCGGACGGAACTTGTGCTTCCCGCCGAGGATGGCCTTGAAATTCGTGTACGGCTTGGGGATAAAGTCACGGCGGGAAATAGCGTACTTGCCACCTACGCGACACGCATTCATGAATGAAGAGATTCATGGCCTCCGCAGCTGCAGCTTCTTTAGCACTGATTCTCCGAATAAAGGCGATACTTGATGTCTGACGCTGACCCCGAACCCCAAGCGCCTCGGCCGCGCAGGATTCGTCACCGAAAAGTCTTCGCCGTGTTGCCGACACTGCTCACGCTGTGCAATGCCGCGTGCGGATTTGGAGCGATCTCTATCGCCGCCAAAGTTGGCCCGGATCACTTCAAAGGCATCGAACTGATCACGGCGGCACAATTGATTTTTCTCGCCATGCTGTTTGACATGCTGGATGGCAGCGCTGCTCGACTCACGAATCAGACGTCCGATTTTGGCGCGCAATTAGATAGTCTGAGTGATGCGATCAGCTTCGGAGTCGCTCCGGCATTCATCATGCTGCAGCTCGTGCATCCGGATCATCATTTGATGGATACGATCATCACGGCTCCGTTCAACTATCATCCACGAATCCTGTGGGCGATCGCGGTCCTGTTTATGGTATGTGCCATCCTGCGTCTGGCCCGATTCAATGTTGAAACTGAAGAGGAAGATTCGCATGACTTTTTCAGTGGGTTGCCTTCACCAGCGGCTGCGGGTGTCGTTGCATCGTTCCCGATCGGCGTGAAGGAACTCAAAGAACAGTTGAGTGCTGAAGGGACCGTCTCATGGGCACAACCGGTTGCTGACTACCTGCTGCCAAGTTTAGTCATTCTCCTGCCGCTGATTACACTCGCGGCAGCGATGCTGATGGTATCCCGCATTCGGTATGCGCATGTCTTCAATCAGATGATTCGCGGCCGCCGGAGCCGCAAACAGATTCTCCAGATCGTATTTGCGATGGTGCTGGTGTTTGTTGTCCGCGAAATGGCACTGCCCATGCTATTTTGTGTCTTCGCATTTTCCTCGCCGCTGCGGGCATTCTGGGAACGTTATTACCTAAAGCTGCAGAAAAACAAAGTAACACCGTCAGAAACGAAGGCCGCATGAACCTCAAAGATTACATTCGATCTGTCCCGGATTTTCCAAAGCCCGGCATCATGTTTCGTGACATCACGCCGCTGTTGAAGTCTTCAGACGCCATGCGGGAAGTCATTCGTCGTCTGGCCGAACCGTTCCGCGACGCCGGCGTAACGACAATTCTGGCAGCCGAAGCCCGGGGCTTTGTGTTTGGCGCACCGCTGGCGATGGAACTTGGAGCTGGCTTTGTGCCTGTTCGCAAGCCGGGAAAACTGCCTGGGGAGACACACAAGTTCAGTTACGACCTAGAGTACGGTTCTGACTCGCTTGAAATCCACAGCGATGCGATCGCTGCAGGGGATCGCGTGCTGCTGGTCGATGATTTGCTCGCGACCGGTGGCACAATCGAAGCCTGTTTAAAACTAGCTCAACGCCAAAATGCGGAGATCATTGGGGCTGCCTTTGTCATTGAATTGGCATTTCTCAAAGCCCGCCAGCGACTCAATGCTCTGCGTGTCAGCAGTCTAATTGTGTATCAGACTGAAGATGCTGACGAATAACCCATCGTCCCCGCGAGGCTCACCGCTGATAGATCGGCAGGAAGCCTTTATCGAGTTGCAGCATGATGCAGTTGAGCGATGTGACATAGACGGTGCCCACCTGCGGGTCGCCCCAGCCACCACCAGACTGCATTTCTTGAATCAGCTTTCGGTTCACTTCGTCGCGGTACTTTGTCCATTCATCACCGCCTGTGCGGTAGACGACCTGTGAAAAATAGAAGTGCATGTAGTGCCAGTGGCCGTTGCTGGATGAAATCGATTTGTCGGGCCAAATTGTCCGCTTGCAGTATTCTCGCATGCGTTTCGTGAGGTCAGTGTCGTACTCGCCCGCATTGAACATGGCCGCCAAAGCTGCGGCAGTAATCGGGGGGCGTGCGCCGCCTCCGCGAATACTGTACTGCACGCCGCCGTCGGTATCTGTGCATTCGTCGATATAGACTTTGGCGCGGTCAATGATTTCTTTTGAGACAGGGATGCCGGCATTGCGACACGCACGCAGTCCCTGCACCTGAGTGATGCACGTCGAGCCTTCGTCGAAGTCGCTACCTTCCTTTGCAGACACATATCCCCAGCCACCTTTGCTGGTTTGAGCGTCTGCACAAAACTGCACGGCAAGGGTTAAGATTTCACGAATTTCCTCACGTCGCTGCTCGTCTTCTTCTTCACCGTAAACTTGGCTCAGAAAGAGCATCGAAAAGCCGTGACCATACGTATAATGAAAGTCTTCGCGAAATCCAATGAGCCCATTGGGGCGACTCATTGAGAGCAGATAATCGACTGCCAGTCGGATCTCTTTTGAATACCGCCCGCTGGTCGTGGTTGAACCTTCCGCCAGCATGGCGGTGCCGACTAGGGCTGTCATCGCAACTTTGTATTGCCCCGAATTGGCTTCCCAATACCCCTGGCGTTTTTGCAACGACGCAAGATAGTCGAGGGATTGTCGAACGGCCGCATCAACCTTTTCATCCGCGCGGCAGGGCTGAGGGCAAGAGACTAAAGTGACAGTGAATGAGGCAAGCAGGTAGACGGTAAAAGTTCTGATCCGTGACAGCATATCGATTGTCCTTAATGTCCGGGCGAGCGGCAGGGCGTCAGGGCGTCAGCCCAATGGCACTCACTTTGTAACCCGAAGCGTCAGCGAGGGGCTGAGGCTGTTTATTTTCACCGAGAATTCCCTCGCTGACGCTTCGGGTTTTTGAGTTCCGGAACCAAAGTGAGTGGCATTGGGCTGACGCCCAACCGCTCGCCAATCGCATTCTCGGGGGACGTCAACGGTCTGGCAATGCCGAAATGGGATATCCACTGCGAATGCTGGTTCCGCGAATCTGGCAGGCTGGAAGCTTACCCCACGTTGACTACGGCTGCGGTGTGACTCGTGCCGCAGTCGAATCGGTCGCATTCTGGCGATCATGGTCCGCTTTATTCAGTGCTTTCAGATAGGCCTGCGCGGCCGCTTCAATAATGTCGGTACTGACACCTTTGCCCTGATAGCGACGACCATTGATTGTAATCGTGACGCGCACTTCGCCGAGGGCATCTTTGCCTTCCGAAACGCTGCGGACATCGAATTCGTCGAGTTTTGCGGTCAGGTCCATGATCCGTTCCATGGCCTTGAATACGGCATCGATCGGGCCGTCACCGATCGCCGCGTCGCACAAGATCGGCTGGTTTTCGCATTGCAACTCCAGGGTCGCCGTGGGAATCGCGGACGAACCGGCTGATGTGTGGAAACTCACGAGCGTCCAGCGATCCACGGCATCGGCCATGCGATTTTCGATCAACGCGATGATGTCCGAATCAAAGACCTCTTTCTTCTTGTCGGCCAGCACAATAAAGTCGTCAAACGCACGTTGCAGTGCTGCATCGTCGAGCGGAAAGCCAAGTTGAACCACTCGATCACGGAACGCATGCCGACCGCTGTGTTTGCCCAACACTAGGTTCTGCCCGATATAGCCGACATCTTCCGGCTTCATAATTTCGTACGTGGAACGTTCCTGCAGCATGCCGTGCTGGTGGATTCCGGCTTCGTGCGCAAACGCATTCTGTCCGACGATCGCTTTATTGCGCTGGACCTTCATGCCGGTGATTGATGACACCAGATGACTGGTTGGATACAGCTTCTGGGTGTTGATTTTCGTATAAACACCGTAATAGTCAGCGCGCGTGCGAATCGCCATCACGATTTCTTCCAGAGCCGCATTGCCCGCGCGTTCACCCAGTCCGTTGATCGTGCATTCAATCTGCCGGGCACCGGCTTCCATCGCGGACAGGCTGTTGGCTACGGCCAGTCCCAGATCATCATGACAATGCGCGCTGATGATGGCCTTTGAGATATTGGGAACGTGCTGTTTCAAATAGGAAATTACTTTGAAGTAATGATTTGGCGTCGCATATCCGACAGTGTCCGGAATATTGACGGTTGTGGCACCGGCGTCGATCGTTTTTTCGACGACTTCGCACAGAAAATCGAGTTCGGTGCGGACGGCATCTTCGGGCGAAAATTCAATGTCATCGCAGAATTCTTTCGCCAATTTTACGGATGAGATTGCGCGTTCGATAATCTGTTGTTTGTCCATCTTGAGTTTGAATTCACGATGAATCGCGCTGGTGGCAAGGAACACATGGATGCGCCGTTTTTCGGCCGACACCAGTGCCGATTTGGCGCGGCTAATGTCGTCTTCACGGCTGCGGGCCAAGGCGCAGATCGTCGTCCGATCACCGAATTTCGCGGCGATCTGCGAGACGGCCTCGAAGTCGCCTGGAGATGCAATCGGAAATCCGGCTTCGATCACGTCCACTCCGAGTTCAACAAGGGCGCGAGCCACTTCCAGTTTTTCCCGCGTGTTCATGCTGCATCCGGGAGACTGTTCGCCATCGCGAAGAGTAGTGTCAAAGATAATAATCTGGTCGCCGATCATCGGTCGTGGTCCATATGGAGGCATTGCTGGAAATGAACGAATGAATCAAAAATTGGGCAGGTTTGGAATCGCAAAAAAAAACCCTGAGGAATCCTCAGGGCTGGAAAAATCGGTCATGTGCATGACGTACCTGAGGCGAGCTTCACCTAGGAAGCAGGAGGAGACTCAGGCTTGAAAGCAAGAAAGTCATTGGTCGGACTACTGTTTCGGAGGCAGGTTGAACTGAAAATCTCAGACTCATGGACAACAGCGTACCCATGCAGCACCAGATCGTCAACGACAGGTTTGCCCTTCAGATTCGGAAAATCCACAATTTCTCCGAAGACATAAGCAGCGTGGATTGCTAAATTTCGCAGAGAAGTGGCCCGCAGGGAAGTTGCGGCCAGTGCCGAATGATGAATTCTTCGCACCCGGTTTGCATCGAAATCATGGAGGGAATCGATGGTGAAATGGATTACCGTAACAATTGTTGCTGGATTATTTTTTTTAGTAGGTCTGTTTGCCGGACACAGCGTCCCGTCCCAAAAAATGGCGATTGCCACAGATCGCAATGCACAAGCGAAGCTTGTCCACATAGCCGAATTGAAACCTAGCCTTGATCTTCCAATGCAGGCCATCGCAGCGGACGATTTCCAACCGATTTCGTTTGTGAGCCATGCGGCAGCTGAGGAAAATAAAGAACGGCTAACGGCGGAGTTGCTGATAGCTGGGCCCTTGCCTGATGACCAGCGGACAGCGATTCGGAGTTTGATCCATCAGCATTTTCCGCACACAGACGCTGTCGACGTTGAGATTTGGGTGGAGACGTATGCAGACATGAACTTGGATGAGATCGCTTTCGTGCTCGAACAGAAACGCCTCACATCCAATACAATAGGCGTTCGTGATTCCGCTTCATTAACGTCTTTGTTGCCGTCGGTGACGCATCCAGTGCTGGCAACGCAGTTTCATTCAAGTCCGGAGCAGTCAAGCGAAATTGCAATCAGAGCGGTGGAAACAAATCTTCGCTCGGCGTACTCATTGGGATTTCGTCGCACGGTTGTGCTGCCTGAACCAATCACCGATTCAAAATCGAGCTTCGCCGCCCAAACACAGAGCGTTTCCACCACAAGCTTTCGGAGCTTTCAATCGGGCACATTGATCAGC
>Ga0209553_1000834_pt1 | contig 15631 bp, 9 predicted proteins | sample LauGreFBDMM110DN_2_FD_188217 | JGI IMG/M metagenome (GOLD analysis project Ga0209553, IMG submission 188217) | Freshwater lake microbial communities from Lake Michigan, USA - Fa13.BD.MM110.DN (SPAdes) (version 2) | ecosystem: Environmental > Aquatic > Freshwater > Lake | place: Lake Michigan, USA...
AGTTCGAAGTGATATTGAGCGACGGAGTATCGGCGCGTACCAGTTGCCGCTTGGTGTCGAGAGGGCGACGCTGCCGGAGCCTGAGCAGGGCTACATGCTCACCTACTCGCCGGAGACTGAGCAGGAGCCGCCCGCGTGGATCTTTCAGGTCTGTGTGAGCCACGAGAAGTTGCGACCTCTGGTGGACGCTGCCTTCAACCTGCTGCCACGGTCGGTGAGCGCGGTTGTCGAGATTGGTTCTCGCGATGCCTACCGAAGCGTGGATGTCTATGTGACGAATGGCGAAGAGGGTTCTTCGAGCCTCGTTGAGTTTTTGCGCACCTGGTACGAGTTTGAAGAGTTCCTCATTGAGGATGTTTCTATTGGCGCGGGTGCGAATTCTGAAGAACCGTTCATGGAAGTTTTCATCGATAGTTGGAAAGGCGTGCTCATCTCCGTTCCCGATGAAACGAAGGACGAAGTCGTTGCGTTGCTTGAGGGAATGGGCGTGAAAGAAGTGGAAGAGACGTGGTCGCCCGATGCTGAGCAGGAAGACGCGTTTGATCCGAAAACGGAAACGCGTGAAGTGCTTGAGATTGTGGATGAGCACTCGCCAGATCTTGATGAATTGCTGCTCGTGTTGCGCGAACGTTGGATGCTTGAGCTCAACGTTGATCCTGAGACCAACATTGACGAAGGCGGCCGCCACCTTGGCATGACGCTCTGGCACGCGATCGTGCTTGCGGGGCATATGTCAGGCGATTTGCAGAAGGGCGCGTACATCTCGGTCTGGCTCACAGCGGGGAGCCTCGCGCAAGCAGAAGAGTTGCTCGCTGATGCGTTGCTTGATCAGAGCGAGTGGGCGTTCGAGAGCGTGTACTCCTTCGACCGAGTTGCATTCGATGATCGACCGCCAGACCTTCAACACCTTGCGCCTGTACGCCGCCGCGCGGCGGTGCATGCGGTGGCGGTGGATCCATGGGGAGAAGAAGGACAACCACGACCCGAACTTCCGGAGCGCGACTCGTGAGTGAGTGGTACGCGGATGGTTTGCGGTTTGAATGTACATCGTGCGGGAATTGTTGTTCGGGTCCTCCTGGCGCGGTGTGGATGAGTGATGAAGAATCGCGCGCACTCGCGGAACGGTTTGGTCTTCCGCTTGCAGTATTCCTCGAGAAATACGCACGAAAACTGGGCACGCGTTGGTCGTTGAACGAAGTGAGTGTGGGAATGAGTGGTGGCCGACGAGGATTCGATTGCGTGTTCCTTGATCGCACGAGGGTGCCCGGCAAGGCGCTGTGCAGCGTGTATGAATTGCGACCAACACAGTGCCGCACCTGGCCATTCTGGCCGGAGAATCTTGACAGCGAGCAGATCTGGGAGAATGTGAAACGCGTCACGCCGTGTCCTGGAATGGGCGCCGGGCAGTTGCACACCTTCGTCGAGATCTGCATCAAGCGTGATACCGATCGGCACGCAGGTGCGACGCCAACGCTCCATCCACCGGAGCCTGATGAGCGTTGAGCTTGTCGAGCAGTGGAGCAACGCCGCGGCGTTGCGCGAAGTGCGCGAGTTTTTTTTCGCGGCGCGCGTAACGATCGATGCGCGTGTCAGCAAGGAGCGTCCACTCTGCATCGCTTCCGGTGCGTGCTGCAACTTCGAACAGCATGGGCATCGGCTCTACGTGAGCGGACTTGAAGCAGCGTTCACACTGCTACGGCTCGATGCGTGTCACGGCATCACGCTCGATGCGCGCGCGATTGATGCATCAGTGACGCGCGGCGACTGCCCATTCCTCGTGCGAGGATTCTGTGGCGCCCATGCAGAGCGACCGCTCGGTTGCAGAATATATTTCTGCGATGAGCGCGCGCGTGTGTGGCAAAACGAGCTCTACGAAACGACGCACGCTGGCGTGCAAGCGCTGCACGACACGCTTGCGATTCCCTATCGCTACATGGAGTGGCGCGCAGCGTTGGCGATGCTGCGGAGCATCGAAGTCGCGTAATGAAAAACCCCCAAGTCCGAAGACTTGGGGGCTTTGATGAACTGATTAACTTCGGAAGACTCAATCCTCGTCAGAGGTATCAACCGCGAATGGGTTGGCCTTGTCGAGCATTGCGCCGAGCGTAGCTTCTGGCCTCGCGACTTCGATCGCGACGTCACTCTCGTTGAATTCGCTGCCTTGAGCCATTGCCGTGGCGAGCCGAGTTGCCACCGTCGTCATTCCGCCACCGCGACGTTCTGCACCGAGTGTCTCTGCTTCGTCTGCAGCATCGGTGTACATCGTCTCGCTGTCGTCGTAGATCGGCTCTTCGACGAGGCGAAGCACTTTCGCCTTCGCGTATGGATCGAATCCAGTACCAGCTGGGATGAGATGGCCGAGCAAGACGTTCTCCTTAAGACCAAGGAGATTGTCAACAGCACCCTTGAGCGCAGCTTCGGTGAGAACCTTAGTGGTCTCTTGGAAGCTTGCACCAGAGAGGAAGCTCTCCGACGAGAGGCTTGCCTTGGTGATGCCAAGGAGAAGCGTCTGTCCACTTGCGGGCTTCGGCTTGCGTGTCTTGCATACAGGCTTGCCTGCAGCTTCGGCGCGCATGTTTGCTTCCTTGATCTCATCGCGATGCACGAGTGCACCAAGTGGAAGATCCGTACCACCGCTCTCTTCGATGCGAAGCGTGCGACTGAGGTCGTCGTTGATTTGTCGGAAGACAAACTTGTCGACGACATCGTTCGGAAGCAACGCCGTATCGCCTGGTGACTTGATCTTGACCTTCGAAAGCATTTGTCGAAGGATGACTTCGATGTGCTTGTCGGAAATCGGCACGCCCTGTGCGCGATAGACCTTCTGCACGCCATCGAGCAGATAGGTGTAAAGCTCTTCTTCGCCCTTGATGCGCAGGATGTCTGCGGGCACCGCGGGTCCATCGGTGAGTGGATCGCCAGCGTTGATGAAGTCGCCGGTGTGCACGAGCAACTGTCGACCTTGCGCAACGTGATGATCGTGCTCAAGACCTGCATCGCTGATGACGCGAATCGTAACCTTACCCTTGCGCTTGTCGTTATGGAGTTCCACGCGACCTGGGATTTCTCCAAGCACTGCGGCATCCTTAGGAATGCGTGCTTCGAAGATTTCGGTGACGCGGGGGAGACCACCGACGATATCTGCCGAGCGAGCCGTGTCCTTTGGAGTACGCGCAAGCATCTGGCCTTCAACAATCGCTTCGCCGTCCTTCACTTCGATGCGCGCCTTCGCGGGCAAGTGATGGAACGCGAGAATGTTGCCGGTGGCATCTTCAACGTTGATCTGTGGATGACGATCACCAGTGTGCTCGGTCACGATCAGCTCGATGCCGCCGCCCTTCTTCTCTTCAGTGCGAACGGTGACGCCATCGGTGATGTCCTTGAACCGGACAGTACCGCTCTTCTCAGCGAGAACTGGCGTTGCGTGCGGTGCCCACTCCACAAGGAGTTGACCCTTACGCACTTCGTCGCCATTGCGCGCCTTGATGACTGCGCCGTACGCAACCTTGCGCTTATCGAGTTCGCGACCCTTGGCATCCTTGATGAAGAGTTCACCACCGTTGCGCTTGAGGACAACAAACTCGCCAGGTGCGCCGCCAGGAACAGGCACTTCATTGCAGTCGCGGATGGTGACGAAGCCGGCAGCGATTGCCTTGTATTCGTTTTCACCAAGGTCGCGAGCCGCTGCGCCGCCGGTGTGGAAGGTACGCATTGTGAGCTGCGTGCCTGGTTCACCGATGGACTGCGCTGCGATGATGCCGACAGCCATGCCGACTTCGACAGGCTTGCCGGTGGACATGTCCTGTCCGTAGCACTTCGCACACACGCCGCGTGGCGTTTGGCAAAGCAATGCTGAACGCACGACAACCGTAGTGATGCCGAGTGCTTCGAGTTTCGCAGCAGCCGAATCGTCCACGAGTTCATTGCGCTCAACGATGACTTCGTCTGTCATCGGGTTGACGATGCGCTCGAGAGAGGTTCGGCCGCGGATGCGCTCAAAGAGTGCAACATCGACTTCTTCACCCTTGAACACGGCTGACTTCGTCACGCCCTTCGTGATGCCGCAATCCTCTTCGAGGATGATGACGGACTGCGCAACATCGCAAAGCTTGCGAGTGAGGTAACCGGAATCTGCGGTCTTCAGCGCCGTATCCGCGAGGCCCTTACGAGCACCGTGGGTGGACGAGAAGTACTCGAGCATGGAGAGACCTTCGCGGAAGTTTGCGCGAATCGGTGTCTCGATGATTTCGCCGTTTGGCTTCGCCATTAGTCCGCGCATACCAGCGAGCTGCTGCATCTGATTGATGTTGCCGCGTGCGCCGGAATCGCTGAAGAGGAACACTGGGTTGATGTACTTCGCGCCCTCTGCAGTACCGAGCGGAGTCTCTGCACCTGTAAGTGGATCGCGTCGATCGTTCTTGAGTGTTTCCAACAACACCTTCTGCAGATCGTTTCGGCACGCTTGCCAGAGATCGAGCAGGGCGTTGTGGCGTTCACGCGTCGTGATCGCACCGCGGTCGCATTGCTTCTGAATGTTGTCCGCCTTCTTCTGCGCTTCGTTGAGCAAGTTCTCTTTCGTCGCAGGAATACGGAGATCAGAAATTGCGAACGACAGACCTGAAAGTGTGGAGTAACGGAATCCCGTTGCCTTCATACGGTCAAGGAGATCAATCGTCTCACTCTTGCCGCGGCGAGCAAACGTGTCATCAATGACGCGCGCCGCACCCTTCTTGCCGAGGGCGCAATTGTAGAAAGGCATGCCATCTGGAAGGATCTCGCAGAAGAGCAATCGACCCATCGTCGTGATGATGCGACGATTGGCTGGCATTGCCTCGCAAGGCTTCCTCTGCTCATTCACGACTTCGGTGAAGCGCTCAAGGCGAACTTCAATCTGATCATGGAATGAGATGCGATTTGGATTGCCGTGTGGTAGTTCGAACGCGAGCAGGGCTTCTGAGAAGTCCTTGAATCGGCGTGGCTTCACAGTCAGCGTCGTGTCGACATGGCCAACAGTAAGGAAGTACACACCCATGACGATGTCCTGCGAAGGACTGACGATGGGGTTTCCGTTTGCTGGGCTGAAGATGTTGTGAATCGACATCATCAACACGTGCGCTTCGGTCTGCGCTTCAAGCGAAAGCGGAAGATGGACTGCCATCTGATCGCCGTCGAAATCTGCGTTGTAGCCTGTGCACACGAGCGGATGGATCTTGATCGCGTTGCCTTCAACCAACACTGGCTCGAACGCCTGAATACCCATGCGGTGAAGCGTGGGTGCGCGGTTGAGTAGGACAGGGTGGTTGTGGATGACTTCCTCAAGCACGTCCCAGACTTCAGGATCGCGACGCTCAAGCATGCGCTTCGCGCTCTTGATGGTGTCAGCGAGTCCACGATCCTTCAACTTACGAATGATGAAGGGTTGGAACAACTCGAGCGCGATCTTCTTTGGAAGGCCGCACTGATGGAGCTTAAGATCGGGACCGACGACGATGACCGAACGCGCTGAGTAATCGACCCGCTTGCCGAGCAGGTTCTCGCGGAAGCGACCCTGCTTGCCCTTGATCATGTCGGTGATCGACTTCAATGGACGGTTGCTTGAACCCAACACAGGGCGGCGGCAACGGCCGTTGTCAAACAACGCATCGACAGCCTGTTGCAACATGCGCTTCTCATTGCGCACGATGACCTCGGGCGCGTTGAGATCCATGAGCTTCTTGAGACGGTTGTTGCGATTGATGATGCGGCGATAGAGATCATTGAGATCGCTGGTCGCGAAGTTGCCGCTCTCGAGGAGGACGAGTGGGCGAAGATCGGGTGGGATCACCGGCACAACATCGAGCACCATCCACGCAGGATCGTTTGGCGACAGACGAATCTGCTCGACAAGCTTGAGACGCTTGCTGAGATCCTTCTGGCGCTGCTTCGACTTGGTCGTTGCGAGTCCTTCACGGATCTCCTTCGACAAATCATCGAGATCAAGTTGCGTGAGCAATTCGCGGATGGCTTCTGCGCCCATCATCGCGGTGAATGCATGACCGTACTTCTCGTGCGCTTGGCGGAATTCTTCTTCGGTGAGCACTTGACGCTCATCGAGTTCGGTGTCGCCCTTGTTGGTGACAACGTAATCTTGGAAGTAGATGATCTTCTCGAGATCGCTCGTCTTCATCTGCAGCAGGGTGCCCAAGCGGCTCGGCATCGCCTTGAAGAACCAGATGTGCACAACAGGCGCAGCGAGATTGATGTGTCCCATGCGCTTGCGGCGCACGCGACTGTGGGTCACCTTGACGCCACATCGATCGCAAATGATGCCCTTGTACTTCGTGCCCTTGTACTTTCCGCAGCCGCATTCGTAATCCTTCTCAGGACCAAAAATACGCTCACAGAAAAGTCCATCTCGCTCGGGGCGATAGGTTCGGTAGTTGATGGTCTCTGGCTTCTTAACTTCGCCAAAGCTCCAACTTCGAATATCACTTGGGCTCGCCAGAGTGATCTTCACAGAACCGTAGTCGTTCACGCGGTCGTAGACGCTTTCGGACATCGCTTCTTCGCCTTCTTCAAGTCCGCGCGGCGCACAAAAGGCGCGTTGCGGATAGTTACTGTCATTCAAGACTGGACTGAGTTACTGCTGTTGCAGACGGTGCTTGCTGAGGGACTTTCGGACTCATTCAATCAGAGCAGTGCGGACGCTTCAGGCGTCTGCTTCTCTAGTTGAATATTCATACCGAGACCCTTGATTTCGTGGCAGAGGACGTCGAAGACGACCGGCATGCCGGCCTCAAGAACGTTGGTTCCCTTGACCATCGAGTCATAGATCTTGGTACGACCTTCCACATCGTCACTCTTGACGGTGAGGAGTTCTTGCAGCATGTACGCCGCTCCGTAGGCCTCGAGCGCCCACACTTCCATCTCGCCGAAGCGCTGGCCGCCTGTGCGCGCCTTGCCGCCGAGTGGTTGCTGCGTGATGAGGCTGTAGGGACCAGTTGATCGCGCGTGGATCTTGTCATCCACGAGGTGATGCAACTTCAAGATGTACATGAATCCGACAGTCGTGCGTTGGTGGAATGGCTCGCCGGTGCGGCCGTCGTAGAGTTGAATCTTGTAGTTCTCAGGCATGCGCGACAAGATCTCGCGCGGCGCGCCAGGATTCTTACCGGTTGCTTCGAACTCTTTGAGACGCGTCTCGACGTGCTTGTTTGCTTCTTGCACCGCTGATTGAATCTCAGACTCTCGCGCACCATCGAAGACTGGAGTCACAGCTTGGAAGCCCAAGATCTGTGCAGCCCAACCAAGATGTGTTTCGAGGATCTGTCCAACGTTCATACGGCTCGGCACGCCGAGTGGGTTAAGCAAGATGTCCACGGAAAGACCATCTTCCATGAACGGCATGTCTTCTTCAGGAACGATGCGCGCGATGACACCCTTGTTGCCGTGTCGTCCTGCCATCTTGTCGCCCACAGAGAGTGTGCGCTTGGTAGCGAGGTAGACCTTGACCATCTCGAGCACGCCCGAGTTGAGTTCGTCGCCGCGCTTCATATGTTCGATCTTGCGAGACTTCTCCGCAGCGATCGCTTTCACGCGTGGCCAGAACTGATTGAAGAGCACCTTGGCTTGCTCGCGAAGTTCGGCAGAACCCTTCATCCACTTCTCGCTGAATCCGTCGATCTGCTCGAGGATGACATCAGGGATGTCGCTCGCGCCGACCTTCTGTCGAGTGGTGGGATCGACCATCTCGCCGCCGAGAATGCGATTGAGTTCGACGACCATCTGCTTGAAGAGCTGAATGCGCTTCTGGTCCATGCCTGCTTCGAAGTCAGCGACTTCCTTGCGGAGTTGCTTCTTCTGCTCATCATTGTCGTTGCGACGACGGCTGAAGCGGCGTGTGCCAATGACGATACCTTCGGTGCCTGCTGGCACTTCGAGCGAGTCATTCTTCACGTCTTCGCCGACGCGACCGAAGATTGCATGGAGCAACTTCTCTTCAGGGGAGAGTTCGCTCTTCGACTTCGGTGAGACCTTGCCTGCAAGGATGTCGCCAGGACCCACGCGCGCGCCGAGACGGATGACACCGTTGTCGTCGAGGTTGCGAAGTGCCTTCTCGCTGACATTAGGAATGTCGCGCGTGAACTCTTCCTTACCAAGCTTCGTCTCGCGTACTTCGACATCAAAGCTGTCGATGTGAATCGAGGTGAATACATCGTCGATGAGCAAGCGCTCGTTGATGACGATGGCATCCTCAAAGTTGTAGCCGTCGAAGGTGTTGAACGCGACGAGGATGTTCTTCCCGATCGCGAGTTCACCTTGCTTCGTGCTTGCACCGTCTGCGAGGATGTCGCCGAGGTTGACCTTCTGTCCCATCTTCACGATGGGCTTCTGATTCTGACAGGTGCGCTCGTTGAGACCACGGAACTTGCGGAGCTCGTACTCGTCAGCGTTCTCGATGATGATGCGTTCGCTATCGACAAACGTCACCACACCAGAGCGTCGTGCCTTCACGATCATGCCGCTGTGGATACCGACGACGCGTTCCATACCTGTTGCAACGCACGGTGGATCCGTTTTCACGAGCGGCACTGCTTGTCGCTGCATGTTAGAACCCATGAGCGCGCGGTTTGCATCGTCATGCTCGAGGAAGGGGATGAGCGACGCGCTGACGCCGACGATCTGCTTAGGACTCACGTCGACGAATTCAACTTCGCCTGCGGGAACGTGCGCAAGATCACCGTCGATACGCGCGAGCACAGTGGTTCCAGCAAGTTTGCCGGTTGCGCCTGGTTCGAGTGTGTCGGAGGTTGCGAGCACGCGCTTGAGTTCTTCGTCTGCACGAAGACGCTCAATTTGCCCAGTCGCCTTGCCACCCTTGACGGTGCGGTATGGCGTGAGCAAGAAGCCGTAGTCATCGATCTCAGCGTAGATGCCGAGCGATGCGATCAGACCGATGTTCGCGCCTTCAGGCGTTTCAATCGGGCAGATGCGACCGTAGTGGGAGATATGCACGTCGCGCACTTCAAAGCCTGCGCGCTTGCGATTCAAACCACCAGGCCCGAGTGCCGAAAGACGGCGCTCATGCACCAGCATCGAGAGTGGGTTCGTCTGATCGACGACCTGCGAGAGTTCGCTTCGTCCGAAGAAGAAGTCGATCGCTGCAGAGACGGACTTCGAATTCACGAGGTCCGCGATCTTGCCAATCTCGCTCGGATCCTTCGTCGACATGCGCTCTTGCACCGTGCGGCGGAACTTGAGGAAGCCCTTGCGCATTTCTTCGGTCGCAAGCTCATCGAGCGTGCGAAGGCGGCGATTGCCCAAGTGATCGATGTCATCGACGTGCGCCTTGTTGCGCTTCGAACGAAGATCGAGGATGTAGCGAATGACCGCGAGGAAATCCTCAGCACGCAAGTGCTGCACGCTCTCCTCGGGCAACTCGCCCTTGGACTTTCCGTCCTTGGGAGCGTTGGAGTAGGTTGCGTCATGCTCAAACTTACGATTGATTCGGAAGCGTCCGACGCGACCAAGTCGGTAACGATTTGGGTCGCGGAACTTCTCGTCGAAGAGATTCTTCGCCTTGTCGATCTGTGGCGGATTACCTGGGCGAAGGCGATTGTAGATCTTCAACAACGCCGCCTCATGCTCGGTCACGTCGGCGAGGAAGTCGAGCTTCTCTTCGGCGATCGTGTTGAGGATGAGCGGATCGGAAGGATCGGTGATGACGCGCACGCTGCGGAGATTCGAAGCCTGAATCGTGGGCACGTTGTCACCGAGGACTGCGCCAGGACGGCACAATTCTTCGCCGGTGTCGGTGTCGATGATGAGTTCAGCTGCGTAATGCTCGGGCTTCAGTCGTTCAACCTTCACATCGTCGACTTCGTAGAAGAGTTCGAGGAGTTGATCGGTGGAGGAGAAGCGTGGATTGTCGTGATCATCAAGCGCGCGGAGGAATGTCGTCGCGGCAAGCTTGGTCGACTGGTCGATGCGCATCGCCAGTTGATCCTTCTTGTTCACTTCGAGTTCGATCCACGAACCGCGCTCTGGAATGATGCGCGCCGAGTGGAGCGGACGATCACCGTACGAACTCGCGATAGAGAAATCGACGCCCGGGGAACGGTGCAACTGGCTCACGATGGCGCGCTCAGCACCATTGACGATGAACTCGCCGCCGCCCATGAGAATCGGTACTTCACCGAGATAGATCTCCTCGGTGGTGACTTCGTTGGTTGTCTCGCGAATGAACTTCACGCCGACCTTGAAGGGTCGGCCGAAAGTCAATCGAAGTTCGCGGCACTCGTCAGGCGTGTAGCGCGGCTCTTCGAGAATGTAATGCGTGTACTCAAGGCGCATCGAGCCGTCATAGCTCTTAATACCCTTGATGTGAGTCTTCGCACCTGGAGGTGCGTCCATCTCGAAGATTTCACGAAGAAGCGACTCGAGCCCAATGAGCTTGCTTCGCTTCTCGGGATCGACATCGAGTTGAAGGAAGCGCTTGTACGCATCCTGCTGGACTCGGGTCAAATCTGGCACACGGAGCGCATCGCCGCGCTTCGAATAATCTCTAATACGGATGGTCGGATTCGGCATCGAAGTTTCCTAAGAAAGACGCTCGAGGCGTGGCACTGAGGCTGCGAAACAAACGAAACACGACCCAGCCGGCGCTGGGTTGTGTGGAAATATCTAAAGATGAACGCGAAAATGAGGTACCAAAGTCGCAAAAGTCCAGCAAGTGTAGCGAAAGAGCCTTGTTTCCTGCCAGTAATGCGTCGCGTCATTGCAAGCGCAGCACGGAGGACCGGTGGGCAAGCGGTGCTTGAAGGGGAGTTTGCACTCCCCTTCAAGACCCGCGAATCAATCGTTTACTTGACTTCGACCTTGGCGCCAGCAGCCTCAAGTGTTGCCTTGAGCTTGTCAGCTTCATCCTTGGTGACGTTCTCCTTGACTGCCTTAGGGGCAGCGTCAACGAGACCCTTCGCTTCAGCAAGACCGAGGCCGGTTGCTTCGCGAACAGCCTTGATGACTGCAATCTTCTGTGCGCCAGCCTCGAGGAGGGTGACGGTGAATTCAGTCTGGATGAAGGCTTCTTCAGTCTTGCCAGCAGCAGCAACCATGACGGCGCCTGCAGCGGGTTCGATGCCGTAGGTGACCTTCATGTAGTCAGCGAGGCTCACAGCCTCCTTGAGGGTGAGGGTCGCGATCGAGTCGCCGAGCGTGGTGATCTTTGCTTCGAAGGTTTGTGTGTCGGACATGGTGTGTGCTCCAAGGCATTGCAATCAAGAGGTGCTGCGACGCGCGGCATTTAACCCCCGAGGGGGCCAGTGGACTGCAGAGTGGTCTTTGTAAGAATCGCGGAAGAAGAAGTAATGTTTGAAGTGACGTGAAGAGACGAGAAGTGGTTAGCCAATCTTCTCAATAGTTTCGCCCTTTTCGAGGCGTTCTTGAACAGTCTTGACGATGCCCAACAGACGAGCGCCTGGTGCCAATGCGACACCGACGACCGTACTGAGTGCTTCGCCACGGGTTGGCAACTTGCTGAGTTTTTCAACGCCAGCTTTACCGTCGTAGTAATCGCCATCGAATGAAGCGCCACGGAACTGAAGATCCGGGATGCCATCGGCGAGCTTGACGATCGCGCGAGCGATATCGACTGAACTCTCCGGTCCGTAGAGCACCGCTGACGAACCCTTGAGCGCTGGCGCAAGAACTGAAAGTGGATGCCCCTTGAACGCGGCTTTCGCGAGGGCAGTGCGCACAACGGTCGTGCGGATGCCGCTCTCGCGGAGTGCGCTGCGGAGTTTGGTGGTGGTGGTGGAATTGAGACCGCGGATGTCGATGACAACGCCGCCCTTCGCCGTAGCGAAGCGCCGGTTGTATTCGGCAACGAGCATGTCTTTAACTTGCTTGCTCATATTCGTGTCCTGCGCAATGTGCGCCCGTCAGAGAAATCGTGAAGTAAATTAGATACCTGCAACCGCAACTTGCACACCTGGGGTCATGCATGCTGCGACTACACACTTGCGGACATAGACGCCCTTGGCTGCCGAAGGGCGCGCCTTGGTGATGGTCGCGATGAAGACATTCAAGTTCTCTGTGAGATGTTCATCAGAGAAGCTGAGCTTGCCGATCACGCCATGCACATTGCCGCCGTCATCGTTGCGGTATTCCTGCTTGCCTGCGGTGTATTCCCTCGCCGCATTCACGACGTCAGGGGTCACCGTGCCAGCCTTCGGCGAGGGCATGAGTCCCTTTGGACCAAGCACCTTGCCGAGCTTCGAAACCACACGCATCATGTCGGGGCTTGCAATGGCAACGTCGAATGAGGTCCAACCCGCTTCGATTTTCGCCACGAGTTCCTCAGCACCTGCTTCAATTGCGCCTGCAGCCAAGACTGCGGCGACCTTGTCGCTTTGGCAGAAGACAATGACGCGCGAGGACTTGCCGATGCCGTGTGGCAGGGCAACCGAACCGCGAATGAGTTGGTCTGCTTGCTTTGGATCAATGCCGAGCGAGAACACGACATTGATCGTCTGATCAAACTTCGGGTTCTTGAACTGGCGGAGTGCCTTGATCGCGACTTGCGCAGTCTGCGCGCCTTGCGGCATCGCATCCTTGATCGCATCGTTCGCTTTGAATCGCTTGGAGAGTGTGTTCGCCATGATTTACGCTTCCACCGTAATGCCCATCGATCGTGCGGTGCCAGCGATGGTTCGCATCGCAGCCTCGAGATCAGCGGTGTTGAAATCCTTGAACTTCTCTTCCGCAATCTGCTTGAGTTGCGCCTTCGAAATCTTGCCGACCTTTTCAGTATTCGGCTTGCCAGAGCCCTTTTCCGCCTTCGCTGCAGCAGCGAGGAGTACGGAGGTTGGCGAATTCTTGATTTCGAATTCGAACGTCTTGTCAGTGAAGACCGTGATCACGCAGCCGACGACGCGCCCATTGAGAGCCTTCGTTGCTTCGTTGAACTTGGTGACGAATTGTCCTGGATTGACGCCGTTCGCGCCGAGGACTGGTCCGAGCGGAGGAGCAGGCGTTGCCTTTCCTCCCGCGGCCATAACTTTGAAAGACTTGAGAACCTTCTTGGCCATTTGTTCTACCTCCCACGATCATTGATCACTCTGCGGACAACGCATCCGCTTCGGTAATCTGCGCTGATCGCGCATTCCCTTGCTTTGTCGCAAGGGCAGTCGTGGTTCTATCGGTTCGGAATGGAGAGCCCCGCACTGTAGCAAGCCCCCCGATGCCTTGCAAGTGGTGGTTCGCGCGATTTTTGGGGGCGTGGTTCAGCTGGAGCGTCGGCTTCGCAGATTCTGTGGGACCGAATTCTTCCGAGATGTCCTAAAACCTCTCAGTCTCCTTCAGAAGTGGGAGAACCCTCAAATTTTGCAGCGAAAGAGGCAAGTGCCGCGCGCGAGATCTCGGTTCTGGTCCTCAGGAGCGGCGCAAGTGCCGCCGGTAACCCTTGTGGAGGGGCAGAAACGTCATCTCGTTGGCTCGCTCGGTCCCAGGCGGCGCACTGGTCTTCAAGTTGCTCGGATGTCGCTGCATAGTTCAGTTCGTGCTCGTCGAGTATGAACTTTGCGAGGACCCGATTCTGCTGAGAAAGGGCTTCGTTTGCAAGCATTCCATGGAAAATCGCGGTGCATTGCGTTGCTATTGAATCGGGGTAGAGTTCTGGGAACAGTCGCTCGCGTGAAAGTGTGGAAAAACGTTCGGCGGCAGAGCTGTTCAGCAGAACAGCGCACTCACGGACCGCTCGCGTGTGCAGCGCTTGAATCTGGGTTCCAATTTCACTAGATCGAATCAACGCCTTGCGCGGATCCGCGAGCCCAGTTCCGCCGTGCGCGGATTCAAACAGAATCTCTCGGATGCGTTCGCCTGCGGCGAGTTGAGCATTCGACCACTCGCGCAGTAGCTCAGTGAGAACGCGTTCATACTCGGCAAGGAAGAGTAGACAAGCGCTTCGTTCAGCAGGCGTGAATTGCGTTGGCGGAATGACCTCAAAGACCTCGCGCAGCTCGAAGTTGATCCAGTGGCTGCTCGACGGTACCCCGTGGCATCTCCGCCGAATCGCGAATCCCCTACATACCTCGAGGTCTCTCGTTTGTTCTGGAGAAAGCAGGGGCGCGAAGGAATCGATGCACTGGAGTTCGAGGTGCTCGGCGTGGGCGCGAAGTTGCGCGCCTCTAGCATCAGTAGCGCGCAAGGCCGCTCGAAACTCAGCGGAAGTCATGTCAAACGTCTGTAGCGTCGTCGACGCTTCTGCCGCGAGTTGTAGGTACTGGGGCGCATGTTGGTCAAAGAACGTGTTATGCCGCGCGGCAAACTCTTCGTAGAGGATTTGTATGCCTGATGCTTGTTCTGGTGTTGCGGCTAGGAGAACAAGCCATCTTTCGAGGTCTTGGCTTGTCAGCACAGTCGATAGCGGGAAGCTCGTGTGGGCATACCCAACGCCATCCTCCACGTACGCTCGGATTGTCTTTGGAGGCACCGTCTGCAGAAGAAACGCGAACGAAAGGATTGCGATCGGTAGGTATTGCATCGTGCTTCCTCGCAATTATGGGCAGGAAGGTCCCTGACGCGCGCGACCTGATCTTCCGCCAGTGGGTCTTTTTTCTCTCAGTTTTCGCCGAGATCTTCGATCGCGAGTCGGACCATAGCTTCGACGCCGGTGGCGATTGCTTCGTCGTTGAAGTCGAAGGTGGGGTGGTGGAGCTTTGCGCTGGGATTTCCTGGCTCGTCGAGGCCGAGGAGGTAGAAGCAGCTCGGGACCTTTTGTGCGTAGTAGGAAAAGTCTTCGCCTCCCATCACCGGCGCTTCCATCGGAACGACGTTGCTCGCACCGAATGCCTTGCGCGCGATGCGCTCGAATGTATCGACGCTCTCGTCTTCATTCGCTGTGACGGGGTAGCCGCGGTGATAGATCGCACGTGCGGTGCATCGATGCGCGCGTGCAGTCGCTTCGGCGATTTCAACGATGCGTCGCTCAAGATGATCTTGCGTTGTATTACGAAGCGCGCGCGCCGTGCCTCCTAACTCGACTCGCTCCGGAATCTGATTGAACGCGGTGCCGCCGTGCATCATCGTTGTGCTAATGACTGCAGCATCAAGCGGATCGATTTCACGACTGACGACTTGACCGAGCGCGGTCACGATTGCTGCAGCGGCGAGCACTGGATCGCGACCGTGATGCGGCCATGCAGCGTGCGCGGCGCTGCCTTCGACCACGATTTCAAAGCGATCGCTTGCCGCGAAGAGCGAACCCTTCCTCGTCGAAACCTTGCCGCGAGGTACTCCTGGCCAACCGTGCAAACCATAGATTCGGCGGACGGGCTTCCCAATCCTAGAGCCATCAAGGGCGCCGTCTTCGACCATGCGCTTGCCGCCTGCACCGCCTTCTTCAGCAGGTTGGAAGATCATCGTGACTGGATTTGGAAGTTCGCCTGCGGCTGCGAGTTTCGCGAGGACTCGCGCAGTTCCAACCAGCATTGTCGCGTGTCCGTCGTGGCCGCATGCGTGCATCCGCGAGGGAATTTTCGAGCACCATGCGCGCCCGGCAACTTCTTGGATGGGAAGGGCATCGATGTCCGCGCGAAGTGCAATCGAGCGCGCGTTTGTGCCTGTGATGTGCGCGAGCGTGCCTGTTCCTCCA
>Ga0209553_1000838_pt1 | contig 15618 bp, 15 predicted proteins | sample LauGreFBDMM110DN_2_FD_188217 | JGI IMG/M metagenome (GOLD analysis project Ga0209553, IMG submission 188217) | Freshwater lake microbial communities from Lake Michigan, USA - Fa13.BD.MM110.DN (SPAdes) (version 2) | ecosystem: Environmental > Aquatic > Freshwater > Lake | place: Lake Michigan...
GCTTTAGCAAAGCCTTGACGCAAGAAGGTACTGGCAAGAACATCACCGTCAACGCTATCGCACCGGGCTATGTGGATACGGATATGGTGCGGGCCGTACCGCCGCCAGTGTTAGAAAAAAAATTATCGCGCACATTCCGGTGGGCCGCTTGGGCCGCGCCGATGATATCGCGCGCGGCGTGATGTACCTAGTGGCCGATGATGCCGACTTCATTACCGGCTCGACTATGTCGATCAACGGCGGCCAACATATGTATTGGGTGTGTGAGGGCAGAGAAATGAAAAAGCGGAGATCCGAGGATCTCCGCTTTTTTGATCTCGAATGTGATGCTGCTTTAGCCCACCGCGCTGCGGCGCACTTTGCGTTCGATCAGGCCCAAGTTGATGGCCACACTTTCAAAGATGCTTACGACTTTGCGCAGTTGTTCTTCGGTGTGGACCGCGCACAGGCTGCAGCGCAGCAGCGAGTACCCATACGGAGTGGCGGGTGGCAGCGCCAGGTTGACATACACGCCAGCCTCGATCAGACCGCGCCAGAAGGCCACGGCCACTTGCGGATCGGGGGCTACAACGGCGACCACAGGCGACAGATCACTCGCGACCTTCAAGCCGATCTCGGACAAACCGCTGTGCAATACTTTAGCGTTTCTCATGAGTCGCGTCCGCAGCGCACCGCCCGATTTCACCAAGCCCAAATTGACGGTGGCGGATGCGACGACGGAAGGCGGCAACGAGGCGGTAAAAATATACGCGCGGCACACCAAGCGCAGCATGCCGAAATCAGGATAGCTCGACACCACAAAGCCGCCGACCGTTCCGACCGATTTCGAGAACGTGCCGACAATGAAATCGACATCGTCTTCGCAGCCGACTTCTTCCGGCAGGCCACGGCCATAACGACCGAGCACACCCATGGAGTGTGCTTCGTCGCTGAGCAAGAATGTGTTGGCGTGTTTCTTTTTGACGGCCACGATCTCGGCCATCGGGGCTTTGTCGCCCAACATCGAGTAGATGCCTTCAATCACGATCAGCTTGTTGCCTGGCTTATCGACCAATCGCGCCAAGCGCTTATCTAAATCGGCGGCGTCATTGTGCTTGAAACGGATGATCTCGGCCTGGCTGGCGCGCACGCCGTCGTAAATCGAGGCATGGCAATCGGCATCCATCAAAATGTAATCGCCGGGACCCATCAACGTCGACAGCACGCCCGCATTGGCCAGAAAGCCCGTCGAAAACACAATGGCGTGGTCTTTGTTGAAGAACTCGCACAGGGTGTTCTCAAGTTCTTTGTGACCTGAATACGTGCCATTTGCGACGCGTGAGCCTGTCGTGCCGGTCCCAAAAGCATCGAGCGCATCATGCGCAGCTTTCAAGGCTTCGGGCGCGAACGTCAGGCCCAGATAATTGTTGGTGCCGCATAAAATGGTGCGCTTGCCAGCAATGATGGCTTCAGTTTGCGAAATTACGTCGTCCATTCTCACCTGGAACGGGTCGGCGCCATCGCCAGCCAGAATCGCGTCGCGCTGTCCCATGAGGTTCGAAAAACGGTCAAAAATACCAGGCATCGTTTTATTCCTTTGTGTCGTACCCAAGTGAACCCGGCGTTGCAGGGCCGTTAGCCCCGGTCAGCCTTCACGATCTTTTCCACAGCGAGTGCGAGGTGTTTAACGGTGGTGATATCGGGCAAAATATTCATTGGTATCGAGATATCGAAACAGTCCTCGACCGTCGCTACGAACTCCATGACCACCAGGGAATCGAAATTCAGGTCTTCGCTGAACCGAGTCTCTGGCTTGAGATCCACTCCGGTCTTGTTGAGGGGGCCCAGAAGTTCATGAAGTGCGGCGAACGTGTCCGCAGATGGCTCACCGTTCGCAGTCATGACTTGAGGACCAATTCGACAAAACAAATGCGGGCCGGGCGTTTTCTTATTTCGCAAGCGCGAACGCCTCAGCTCCACGGCCCTATTGGGCGGGAATGACAGGAAAATGACAAATCAACTCAGCTGTAACTCTTTAACAAACCTCGTGAAATCGCCCAATTGACGGTGTTTTTGAACCCATCCGGCAGGCTCCAGCGGGGGCTCCAGCCAGGGACTGTGGGGCCATGGGCCACCCAATTCGGGTGTAGAAGCTCAGGGATTTTATCCCAACTTAAAGTAGAGGGATTCCCCGAGATTTGCGCGAAAAGTGACCAAACCCCGCCAGCGAGATAAAGCACAGGGCTGGGCAGGGCAATCAGCCGGGGCGTCACTTTCAGGGCTTGGCCCGCGGCATTGACCACACCGGCCCAGTCGTGACCGCCGGGCTGGCCGTCATCAATCTCCAAGGGTTCGCCCGGGTCATCGCGCAAGGGCAGCAGATTCAAAATGGCCGCCACCAGATCATCAACATGAATCATCGACAGTCGGGCCTGGGCGTCGGGGGGAACAACCGCAAAGCCGCGCGCCGCCATGGTGAAGATGCGCAAGGTCTCCAGATCGCCCGGCCCATAAACCGCAGGGGGTCGAAGGATGCTGATCGACATTTTAGATGCGAAAGGCCGCAGTGCTTTTTCGCTTTCGCGCTTGCTGGCGGCGTAATTGGAAAGCCGCGGTTCACGCGCGGCCAAGGACGAGACATGAATAAAGCGCGGCGGCTCGGGCAATTCAGCAGCCATTCGGGCCAAGCGGCGCGTGCCTTCGGCATTTTGTGCCAGAAATTCATCACGGTTCAGCGCCTTGATTGCGCCCGCCAAATGAATCACGGCGTCACAGCCTTCAACAAGGTGCCGTAACTGCAACTCATCGCTCAAAGATCCGGCCACCCATGTGAGTGAGCCGGGCAGATCATCATCGCCTGGCGTTTGTGCACGGCGTGTCAGGGCCCTCACGTTAGCGCCGTCGCGGCGCAGAGCGCGCACTAAATGCTGACCGATAAAGCCTGTGGCTCCGGTCACGCCAATGGTCGCGGTGGGTTGCTCGGTCATGGTGTGGCTTTAAGTATCGAGGGCAGTGATCTCGCCCGCTTCAAACATGGTTTTGGCTTTGCCGCGCGCAAGTTTACCAGAGGTCGTTTTGGGCAAGCTGCGCGGCGGCACCAACACCACATCGCACAAAATGCCAATGGCCTCTTGCACGCGGGCTTTGATATCGGCAATCAAAGCGCCCCGTTCCTCCACATTAGCGGGTCGGCACTGGACTAAAATGGTTGGCCGCTCGTTGCCTTGGCTATCGACCAGGACAATGGCAGCGGAATCACCCGAGCGCATGCCATCCATGTGCTCGACTGTCCATTCGATGTCTTGTGGCCACACATTGCGCCCGTTGACGATCATCATGTCTTTGGCGCGGCCTACGATGAACAGTTCATAGCCCAGCCAGTAACCCAAATCGCCCGTGTCCAGCCAACCATCGATCAGTGTTTCGGCGGTGGCCCCGGGGTCGTTGTAATATCCGGTCATCACGCTGGGCCCTGAGAAGTAAACACGGCCAATCTCGCGTTGGCCCAGAACGTGCGCGTCGTCGACATCACGAATTTCGACATTGTGATCTTTGATGACTACACCGCACCCCACAAAGGTGCGCCCCATCGGCGAGCCGTCGTTGGGAACGGGCGTCGCTAAGTGCGTGGCAAGGCCAATTTTGGCAATGTGGTCGAGTGTCATGCCGGTGAGCGGGCGTGAGAACGATACGCCCAAAACACACTCAGCCAAACCGTAGCTGCCATTGAAGGCTAACTCTCGAAAACCGTATGGTTTGAAAGTCTCGCCGAACATCTGCATCACTTGCGGCTTAATCATTTCGCCGCCGATGCCTGCAATCCGCCAACTCGACAAATCAAGCCCCAGCGAGCCTTCGGGCATGGTTTGGACGCGGCGGGCACATAACTCGTACCCAAACGACGGCGAATAAGACATCGTCGCGCGATTCTCGCTGATCAGTCGTAGCCACGTCAGCGGACGGCGGGCGAAGTCTTCGGTCGCTAAATAATCGGTCGAGGTCTGCGAAGCCAGCACTGCCAGCATGAAGCCCACCAGGCCCATATCGTGAAAGAAAGGCAGCCATGATACGGCGCGCTGATCGGCAAAATTCTCAACGGCGTGGCTCATGGCCGAGCAGTTTTTCATCAGCGCACGGTGCGTGACGCACACGCCAGTCGGAAAGCGCGTCGAGCCCGAACTATATTGGATGTAAGACAATTCATCAGCACGCGCTTGATGCAACTGACCACTTGTTTCGGTCCATGTCGCCACATCGGCATAGGTGCTGATGCGCTTGAGCCCCCTGCCTTCTGCCGCTTCGGTGATCATGGGCAAGTAATCCGGCAATCCCAGCAACATGCTGGGGGTGGCCGAGACGATTTGGTTGCGAATTTGCGCCACATACGCCTCACGCCTGCCAAAGGCTGTCGGCAAGGGCATCGGCACCGGAATAATGCCAGCGTACTGACAGGCAAAGAAGTGGACCAGAAAATCAGGCGTATTTGCGGCCAGCAAGGCCACGCGCTCACCCGGCTTGATGCCTGAGGCTGACAACCGCAAAGCATGGTTGACGGCAGACTCTCGTAAGTCCCGAAACGGCATGACGTGCGACAATTCGCTGCGGGCCGAATAGAAGTTAAAGCCTGTCACACCGCGAGCGGCATAATCCAGCGACGCTGTCAGGGTCTCGAACTCGCCCAGAATTTTGGGCAGACCTGGATTGGCTGTGGGCGTCGGTCGTAGCGGCGGGGAGGCTGACGTAGCAGTTTTCGGCATGGCCGCGTTTCTCTACATTACGTTGTGAGGGGTCAATTCACCGAATGTAACATTTATTGCAAAAATAATCACAACGGCTGCAGGCTTTTATATACAGTCGTCTCTTGCTCATACCAGACCAGGGGGGGGAGGATCATGCTCATTGATCGCGGGTTCATTCGTCTAGATGAGGGGTTGGTGCATTATCGGATGTGTGGTCAGGCTCAGGCCAGTCGATTGCCGCTTTATATGATCCATGCCTCGCCAGCTTCGGCGGCACCTTTGGTACCACTCATGACCGAGTTTGGACAAACCCGCGTGTGTTATGCGCCCGACACATTGGGCAATGGAGATTCAGCTGGTCCGTCGCCGGATGCACCCGACATGGACTACTACGGCGACAGCGTGGCGCGCATTCTCGACAAGCTGAAGCTCGACAAAGTCGATGTCTATGGCAGTCACACGGGCGCGCACATTGCCTGCGAGTTGGCCATCCGCCACCCAAGCCGCGTGCGCAAGGTGGTGTTCGATGGCATTGGCATGTTCACGCCCGAAGATCGCGTCGATTTTTTGAAAAACTATGCTCCGGAAATGAAGCCCGATGTTTTTGGAATGCAGTACACCTGGGCGTGGCACTTTATACGCGACCAGATGTTGCACTTTCCCTACTTCCGCCGCACCCCGGAATTCCGCCGTGGCGAAGCCATGGCCCCGCCGGAGGTCTTGCACGATATTGTTCTCGATGTACTCAAAGGACTAACGACCTATCACAAGGGTTATCGCGCAGCATTTCGACATCAAGACTTTGAGCGCATTTCACTCATTCAATGTCCGGTTTTTTGCGTCGCCAGTACAGACGATCCTCTTCAAGGCGGTGTCGACCGAGCTCATGCCCTTGTGCGCGCAGGCGCTAAAGCCATCCTGCCCAGCGAACGCGTCCCGGGCGGGTTGCAGAAGAAGGCCGCCGCCATCATGCAGTTTATCGACGCCTGAGGGGGGCGGCCAATTGTCATGACCGACGACATGCGAAAGAAAATTGAAGCCGCAAAGGCTAATGGTTATCGCATTGACCTGACGCCGCACATTGGCTGGGCGCGTGTCTCCTGGCGGGGGCAAGTGATCGCCGAGTCTGATCAGGCTTTGGTTTTGAACGAAACCCGTCACAATCCCGTGATCTACTTTCCCCGGGCAGACGCACAGATGTCGCTGATGCAACGTACGGCCCATCGCTCCCATTGTTCGTTCAAGGGCGATGCCAGCTATTTTAGTTTGGTGGCAGGTGAAAGTCGGGCCGAAAACGCCGTCTGGTCGTACGAAAACCCAATCTCTGAAGTTGCTGGCATCAAAGATCATCTGGCGTTTTATACCAAAGCCATGGGGGCAGACTTTGGGATCGAGGTCGAGGCCTAGTGGTCCGATCCTAACATTCGCTCCACGAGTGTAGTCACACCCCTGTGATTGGCGCTCACCCCCGCAAGGGTGTTTACTCCGTCTCAACACTGACCGTTTCATAAGACGCCTTTCAAGTGGTGCTATTGGTTCCCATGTCCCCGCCCCCGATCCGCCGCGATGTTGTTGTTCGCTTGGTCCTTGCCGCTGCCAGCGCAGCGTGCCTGGCGATGACGTCGGCGCATGCGCAGGATCAGTCCAAGGCCGCGAAAGGCAAAGAGAAGTGCTGCGGCGTTGCGAAGGCTGGTGAAAATGGCTGTCAGTCGTCAAGCGTTGCGCACACGTGTGGTGGATGCTCGTTGGTTGATTACAGTGGCGAGAATTGGAAATGGGTCCCCATGGGCACCTGCACGCAAATGGGCGGCCAAATGCAATCCTTCGACGGATTTGGGAAACTCGCGTCCATGACGCCTCAGCCTAAGCAGCGCTAATCGCATTACCTTTCCGTCATCTCTGCTCATCACAAAAGTTTTATTCGAGAAGCGTCCACCATTTCCTGTAACACTGTGTCCGCTGCGTGCTATGATTGGCCTCGACGCAGGACAGTGGGAAAACGCTCGCTGTCAACCTTTCGTTCCAACACAGGAGACTTCGATGTCTGAACTCAATTTGAAAGCACTTGCCGCCGCAGTTGCCGGTGCAGTTGCCGTCGCCTCTTTTGCCGCACCTTCTTTCGCCCAAGGCATGGGTGACAGTAAAGGCAAAGAAAAATGCTATGGTGTATCCAAGGCCGGTGAAAATCAATGCGCGTCAGCCAACGGCTCGCACAGTTGCCAAGCTCAATCCAAAGTCGACCTCGACGGCAACGAATGGAAGTACGTCGAAGCTGGCTCTTGCGCCAAGATGGGCGGCAAGATCCAAGCCTTCCAAGGCAAAGGCACGCCAATGAAGAAAAATGGCGGTTGATCCGCGCTTCTTTCTGAATTGATGACCGGCGCTTTCACAACATTGATCACATGAACGCGTCTGCGACGTTCTCTCTGAAGCAAAGCCCGATTCCCGCTGCGGCAGGGATCGGGCTTCGTCTCCAGCACTTAAATGAAATCGCCTCGCAAGCCGATGACGCGCCGCCTGTCGCTTCGTGGTTGGAAATCCACAGCGAAACTTTCCTCAATGCGGGCGGACCTCGGCTGGTGATGTTGCAGGAGGTGCGTAAACGCCATCCCATCAGTTGTCATGGCGTCGGTTTGTCGCTGGGCTCTGCCCAAGGCCTCGACCCCGCACACCTGAAACGACTGGCAAAGTTATTCGACCGCGTCAAACCAGCACTGTTATCCGAACATCTGGCCTGGTCAGTTGTTGATGGTGCCTATCTGAACGATTTGTTGCCGCTGCCTTATAACGATGAAATGCTCGCTGTTGTCAGCGCCAATGTTTCGCGCGCACAGGATTTTTTTGGTCAGCAATTGTTGGTCGAGAACCCTTCATCGTATCTCAGCTTTAATGCATCGACGATGCCCGAATGGGATTTCTTGGCGCGGTTGGTGCAAAACACCGGCTGCGGCCTTTTGCTTGACGTTAACAATGTCTACGTCAGCGCCGCGAATAATGCATTCAGCGCTGAAGACTATCTGGCGTCCGTCCCTTGGGATGTGGTGGGCGAAATTCATTTGGCGGGCCATAGCATCGAAGTTGAGGGTGACGACCGCGTGCTTGTAGATACTCATAGTACGTATGTTTGTGATCCGGTGTGGGGACTTTATCGCGACGTAATCGCGCGCATCGGGGCCCGACCCACACTCATCGAGTGGGACATGGACATTCCTGCCTTGTCCGAATTGCAACACGAAGCGACCCGCGCTCAAGCGGTGATGGATGCCCGTCAACCACAGGATCAAGCCTGTGTGGCTTGAGACGCAACGGTCCTTTCGCGCCACCGTTACTGGCGTTGATGATGCTATCGCGCCCCAGGCGCACAGCGCGCATGGGACGCTTGCACAACGTGTCGCGGTTTACCGAAACACAGTTCAGCAAAGCCTGATTGATGTTCTCGCCTCAGCATTCCCCGCTGTTCAGCGAATTGTCGGCGTGCGATTCTTTTCTGCCTTAGCCCGTGACTTCGTACGGAGCCACTTACCCGATGTTCCGCAGCTATCCGTTTATGGCGTAAAATTTCCCGACTTCATCGCAACGCACAAGCGTTTATCTGACCTGCAGTATCTCGCTGATGTCGCCCGTTTGGAGTGGGCCCGCGGTGAATCCTACTTTGCGGCGGATGCCGCGCCGCTCGATCCGGCTGGACTGGCCGCGATTGCGCCTGAGCGCCTCGCATCGGTCATCTTTACGCTGCATCCGGCGACGCGACTCGTTGTCTCGCCCCATGCCATTCACCGAGTCTGGATGGTGAATCAACCCGACGTGGTTGATGTCCCTGCGATTGATCTCGGAATTGCAGAGCGTGTGATCCTGACGCGCCCACACTACGCGGTGATGGTCCGTTTGATTGCGCCCGCCGATGCCGCATTTGTTGCAGCTTTGAATCGCAAGCTCTCCTTGGGCGCGGCTGCAGGCGAAGCGCTGAGCGTTGATCCTGCATTTAATCTTCAAGCCGTGCTGCAAGACCACTTTATTCACGGCACCTTCTCGACCGTTCAGACAGAATAATTACTCAGCCGCGCGCGATTGTACCACAGCGCGTGGCGCAATTCGCGGCATTTCTGGGAACACCCACCCTGTTGATATTGTACGCCGCGCAGGCGAGGGGATCATCAGCGGTTTATTATCGCGCGCTAAGTCTTGCGCGGCCCTGGCATCAATCTGCCAGCCTTTGTCGCGCATCGTGTGCAAAATTGAATGGAACGCGCCGACGAGGTGATCATGCTCGGTCTGTACTTCCCAATTTCGACCCACCGCCGCTGCTTTTGGATAAATTTCCTCGCAAATTTTACGATCTTCGCGGATCGCCCGTTCATTACGCTTGATATTGGTTTTGTCAAAAAACCGATGTGTCATAAACCCACGGAAGAACAGCAGCCGGTTGAACACGTGCTCATCATCAATCGGTGTGGCAAAATGATAGAATACGAAATTCATCTTCGAGCCTTCGCCGCCGATAAACACCTGCACACGACGACAAAATCCAGGCAGTTTGAAGTTGAGATACGAGGGCACGCCTTTGCCTTTCTTGCGTAACAACCGCCATAAGCCGCGATTGGGCTGTGGCTTTGCGATCAGGTGGCTACCAAAGCCATGCTCGGAATAGTTTTCCACCACATGGTCTAACGGGCGGGCGCGGTGTTCTTCACCAAAGGCTCCATGCACGAAATGAGAGTGGACGTAATCAAGGTCGATCTCCACCGCACGTTCAAAGCTGCAATTCCAAGTCTCATTAAAATCGATCTGGCGATAGCGCGTGTCACCCACCTCGGGAATTTCGAAGGGCGGCGAGGCCAGCTCAGGCTCATCGCCCAAGAACACCCAAATCAATCCGTTTTGTTCCAGCACGGGGTAGGCATCGACCTTGGCAGGCTCCGCGATGTCGTGTGGTTCCATCTGCGCAGGAATGCGCACGCATGTACCTGAGCGGTCAAATCGCCAGCCGTGATAGGGGCAGGCCACAGTGCCGTCGTCGCGGCACTTTCCGCCCGCCAGATTCGCTCCACGATGCGGGCACACGTTGCTCAAGCAAGCGGCTTTGCCGTTCTTGTCGCGAAACAGCACGAAGTCGCACCCCAACATGCGCACTTTGATGGGATCGGCGCCCAGGTTTACACTGCGCTCGGCGACGTACCACACATTGGTGAACATGGTTAACCCTCCCGTTTCCTCTGAACTCTCGTTTTCCTAGGTATCGCTTTTGACAGGGAATGCCCAGGCTTTGCTGATCTTGCCGTCTTTGAATTCATAGACGCCCAGTGTGATCTGGGTCTTGCGACCTTGCGGTGTGTCGAAGCTATCCTTTTCCTCAGCGACAATGTAGTTGCCAACCACCATTGTCCGGCCTTCGCCCTTCTCGACCTTTTTCATCTGTTTAAAGACTTCGCTCTCGCGGTGATTGTCGTTACCGAAGACCAACTCTTTGATGATCCGCACGCCTTCGGTGGTCTTTTGGGTCAACAATTCATCGGCTTTGCGGCGGGCAGAATCCTACTTCTGCAGCACTTCACTGATGTGTCACTTGTTGGCCCTAAAGACCTGAACTTCAAAATTTGCTCGACCGGTATTCATGCCCGCCCGGTACCCCATTCCCCGTGATGAAGCGGACTGTCGTAGAAAATTGTTAAAGATCGGCAAAGAAAACAACGGCCCGGAATCAATTTAAAAATGGGCTATTTTCCAGCGATCACATTCTTGAATTGTTCGCGCAGCTTGGTCTTTTGGATTTTCCCCGTAGGCCCCAGCGGAATAGCATCGACAAAGGCGATGCCATCAGGCAGCCACCACTTTGGCACTTTGGTCTCTAAGTAGGCATTAACCTCTTGAAGACTAGGCTTTTGTGCGCCCCGCGCCACGCAAATCAGATATGGGCGTTCCAGCCATTTGGGGTGGCGAATACCAATCACAGCCGCATGGGCGATCTGGGGATGGCCCAAAGCGGCGTTTTCCAAATCGACGGAGCTGATCCACTCACCCCCGGATTTAATTACGTCTTTGGCGCGGTCGGTGATGTGCATGTAGCCATCGGCGTCAATCGTAGCGATATCGCCCGTGTCGAACCAGCCATCGGTGGTCAGGGCCGCCGAGTCGGACTTGAAGTAGGATTTCGCAATCCACGGCCCGCGCACTTGCAAATGCCCGGGTGTGCGACCGTCGTGGGCGAGAATTGTACCCTCGATATCAACAATGCGCATGTCCACGCCATAGACCACGCGGCCTTGTTTCAGTTTCTGCGGCATTTGCTCGGCACGCGTTTTTTTCAAAAACTTAGGCTTTAGGTTGTTGACCACACCCAAAGGCGACATCTCGGTCATGCCCCAGGCATGGTTTACTTGAATGCCGAACTCGGCCTCGTAAGCCTCGATCAACATTTCAGAAGCCGCCGCCCCGCCAATCAAAATGCGTTTCAATGCCTTTGGTTTTCGGCCCTTCTCGCGCATGGTGGCCAGCAGACTCATCCACACGGTCGGCACGCCCTGGGAACAGGTGACGAACTCGCTGTCCATCAACTCGAACAGACTGGGCCCATCAAGTCCGCGCCCAGGCATAATCAAGGTGGCACCGCTCATCGGGCACGAATAGGGCAATCCCCACGCATTGACGTGAAACATGGGAACGATTGGCAGCACGCGATCATCCACATTCAAGCTCATGGTCGCGGCCATGCAGCAGGCGAAAGAATGCAACACCAACGAGCGGTGACTATACAGAACGCCCTTGGGGTTGCCGGTGGTGCCCGACGTGTAACACAGCGAGGCGGCGGTATTTTCGTCGAACTCGGGCCACGCGTAGTCTTCATCGTGGGCCGCGATCAACTCTTCGTAGGTCAGCACGTCAGAAAGTTCGGCGCGCGCCGGGCGATGGGCCGCATCGCTCAACACCACACGGGCCAGCAGGCTTTTTCTGCCCTTGCAGGTTTCCGCAACAGCGTCGGCAAAAGTCAGATCGAAGAACAGCAGCCGGTCTTCGGCGTGGTCGATGATGTAGCGCATCTGTTCGTTCGACAAACGCGGGTTGATGGTGTGGCAAATGGCCCCAATGCCAGATACTGCGAAATACAGCTCCATATGCCGCCAAGTATTCCACGCGAGCGTTGCCACGCGGTCGCCCGGTTTCACACCCAAAGCAATTAGGGCGTGGGCGAGGCGTTGTGTGCGACGCGACATCTCGGCGTAGGTGGTGCGATGGATTGGTCCCTCGACACTGCGCGTAATGATCTCGGTGTCGGAATGAAACTGCGCGGCATAGGTCAGCAGCGGGGCCACCAATAATGGCCGGTCCATCATCAGCCCTGGCAGTGCGCCGGGCATTGCGTTCATGTCCGCCTGCGACATCTCACCCTTCCCGAAAACAATGCTAACGACAGTGTGTCGGTGCCTCTAGTGGTTCTCGGATTCTATATGGGCTTGGCCAAGGGGCAAAGGAAGGGCGGTGCGGAAACTCACCTGCTTCAAGGCAAAGCTCGACTGAATGCTGGCAATGGCCGGAATGCGGGTCAGGTGTTCTTTCAAGAACCGCTCGTAGGCGGCTAGGTCTGCCGTCACAACGCGCAATAAGTAATCTGCCGTGCCGGTCATGAGGTAGCATTCCATCACTTCCGGCAATGCGCGAATGCGGCCCTCGAATTCATCCAAGGCGCGTTCCGATTGCTCTTTTAACGTCACGGAAATGAACACGCTGACTGGCAAGCCGATCACGTTTTGATCGATCAGCGTCATGTAGCCTTTGATAACGCCGCTGTCTTCCAACTGGCGCATGCGCCGCAAGCACGGCGAGGCCGACAAACCCACACGCTCGGCCAACTCGACGTTACTCAGCCGCGCGTTTTCCTGAAGGATGCGAAGTAGGCGGATATCGGTGTCATCTAGCGTTATTTTAGGCATAAATCACCATTTTATAACCATATTATAAATGTTTATTGCTAAAATAGTATTATACTAGCAACGAATAGCAAGGACCTGCCCTTTAGTCCAACGCTACCATAGCCACGCACATCATCAGAGGGGGCGGTCGATGGTTTCAGCGCAACATTTGGCGAATCTCAAAACGTTAGAGAAAAAGATTCTGTGGCTGGCGACGTGGATGATCCACAACGCCAACAATATTCGTCCTAGCGTCGATGGCATTAAGGTTGGCGGTCATCAGGCTTCGTGCGCGTCTCTCGCCACCGTCATGACGGCGCTTTATTTGCACACGCTGCGCCCGCAGGATCGTGTCGCCGTGAAGCCGCATGCAGGGCCAATTTTTCACGCCATTCAATATCTGCTGGGCAATCAAAAGCTCGAGCACATGCAGAACTTTCGCGCCTTTGGTGGCGTGCAGCCCTATCCGTCGCGTACGAAAGATAAAGCCGATGTGGATTTTTCGACCGGGTCGGTGGGCCTGGGTGTCGCCGAGACGCTGTTTGCATCTTTAGTGCAAGATTACTTGCGCCTGCACGAACTGACACCCGCCACCGCTGCGCAGGGGCGCATGATCGCATTGCTGGGCGATGCCGAATTAGACGAAGGCAACATTTATGAAGCGTTGCTGGAGGGGTGGAAGCACGAGGTCAAGAATGTGTGGTGGATCGTTGACTACAACCGCCAAAGCCTCGATGGCGTGGTCAACGACCAGCTCTTTAAACGCATCACGGGTTTTTTCCAAACCGTAGATTGGAATGTCATTCTTCTCAAATACGGTTTGAAGCTTGAGGCCGCGTTCAAAACACCCATCGGCCCTGCGCTGAAAGCTTGGATCGATGATTGCCCCAACCAACTCTATTCCGCGCTGACATTTCAGGGTGGGGCGGCGTGGCGCGAACACCTCAGCCGCGATCTGAAAGCCGAGAAGGGGCTTGAGGAGTTTCTGAAGTCTCATGACGACGCTGGCTTGCACGCGCTCATGACCAACCTCGGTGGTCACGACATGGAAGCGATTATTCACGGGTTCGAGCAAGCGGCGAAAAGCGACACGCCCACCTGTTTCATAGCCTACACCATCAAAGGGTTTGGGCTGCCGCTGGCGGGCCACAAAGATAACCACGCGGGCATCATGAACGATGACCACATTGCGAAGCTTCAATCCGAACTCGGCATTGCGGCGGGCCAAGAGTGGCGGCCGTTTGCGGGCATCGAGAAAGACGAGAAGGGCTTGCGCGCGTTTCTGGATGCGGTGCCGTTCAAGTCCCGTGTGCGCAGTGATCAAAAAACCAAGCCCGCTGCGATTGCTGTTCACGAGCTTGTCCCGCCCAAGGCCGAGCGCATGAGCACGCAAGAAGCCTTCGGCAAAATTATGAACGAGTTGGGTCGCGGTCAAACGCCGCTAGCTGCGCGCATCGTCACCACGTCGCCCGATGTCACGGTGTCGACCAATCTTGGCGGCTGGGTGAATCAGCGCAGCCCGTTCCATACCAAACGGCGCGAAGACATTTTCCGCCAGATGCACGTACCTTCGCCACAAAAATGGGCACAAGACCCCAAAGGTCAGCACATTGAACTGGGCATCGCTGAAAATAATTTATTTCTGTTGCTGGGCGCATTGGGTCTTGCGACGGATTTATTTGATGCGCGGCTGTTACCCGTCGGCACGCTTTATGATCCGTTCATCGCGCGTGGCCTCGATGCCATGACCTATGCCGCCTATCAAGACGCGCGCTTTATGTTGGTCTCAACGCCGTCAGGCATCACGCTGGGTGCCGAAGGTGGGGCGCATCAATCGGTGTTCACGCCGCTGATTGGCATTGGTCATGCCAACCTTGCGTATTTCGAGCCGGCCTATGCTGATGAGTTGGCCGCCATCATGACGTGGGGCTTTGATCATATGCAAAGACCAGATGGCTGCTCGATTTATCTGCGTCTGTCGACGCGGCCCCTCAAGCAGCCCGGGCGCGTCATGACGCCCGATCTGCGCGGTGATATTTTGTCAGGCGCTTATTGGGTCAAGCGCCCAGCCCCTGGCTCAGACCTGGTGCTTGCTTATTGCGGTGTGACCGCGCCCGAGGTTCATGCGGCACTTGAGGCCATGGCTGATGATGTTCCGGGGGCGGGTGTGTTGGCGATCACCTCGCCAGATCGACTGTACGCTGGGTTTCGGGCGGCAGCCCAAGCGCGTCGCGCAGGGCAACAAGATGCCGAAAGTTTTATCGAGAAGCTGCTGGCTCCGCTGTCGCCTTCTGCCGCCATTGTCACGGTGCACGATGGCCACCCGGCGGCGCTGGGGTGGCTTGGCAGCGTGCGTGGGCATCGCTGCCAAGCGTTGGGCGTGGATCGCTTTGGTCAGGCTGGCAATATCGCCAGCCTCTTCAAGGAATATGGGATCGATACCGAAACCGTGATCGATGCCGTGGCTGATCTGATTCTGGCCGAATCCCGGACTATGGCTCCACGGCTAGCAGCAGAATAACATTCTTATAGTAGGCATGAATAAAGGAAAATTTCCTTTATTTGGACATTATTAACGGTCGTTCTTCCCTTTCGTGCGCCATTCAGCTATGAGCCCGCCACCCCGCGTGGGGCGACACCTTGAAGGGCTCGCGACTATGGCCATGCGCGCAGAGCCTTTGCGGGCCTTTAATGTCTCAAGTGTGGATTTTTTCATGATTATCTTTTGCCATGTTCCGATAAACAATTCCATGGAGGGCTGATCATGACGAAGTCAGAATCTGAAAAACTTGGCATTCAAGGTTTGGGGTGGATTGTGCGCCGCTCACAACAGCCCGTTCCCGGTCTCACGCCGTTTTATCAAGCCGCAGTGGGTTTAAGGCAACTGCGTCCCGCCGCACCCAGTGGCAATGTGATGTTGTGGTCGGGCGATCTTGTGATGTTCGAGCTGAGCGCGCTGACGGTTGGCCCGGATTCCCTCGCACGCATGGATCTGT
>Ga0209553_1000841_pt1 | contig 15605 bp, 33 predicted proteins | sample LauGreFBDMM110DN_2_FD_188217 | JGI IMG/M metagenome (GOLD analysis project Ga0209553, IMG submission 188217) | Freshwater lake microbial communities from Lake Michigan, USA - Fa13.BD.MM110.DN (SPAdes) (version 2) | ecosystem: Environmental > Aquatic > Freshwater > Lake | place: Lake Michigan...
CAAGTACCACCATTCCTGGCGTGGACACAAAAGAGAAACAAATTGGATTTATCCTATTTATATTGTTTTGTTGTTGCTGTTGTTTAGTGGTGATTGGGCTTGCTGTGACGAGCGGTGGAGCTGGTGCGCAAGTTCCCACCGGTCCATCTTCTTCTAATTTTGCACAACAAAGACTCGGGTCCATCGCGTCTTCACTTTAGGATTTGTGATGTCTGGCTAATGACGCGCTGCATAGTTCGCACCTGCAGTGGCCGCCGTCCGGGTCGCGTTCTGACCAGCCGGGCTCAGAAGGAATGCAGCTGCACCGATAATTATGATACAAACTATACATGCGATTATCCCCCAAATACCGGTCAGACCCTTGAACACGGAGTCCACAAGGTCGTTGACGCCTTGCGTCTCCTGCTTCGCCGTCTGCTTCACAGCCGTGTCGGTGGTGTTTTCGGTGATGACGGAAGTCAGAGCCTTGGTCAATGCGTCGGCGACGCCCTTGGCTGTAACATTTGAAACAATGTTCTGGTCAGCTACAAAGTCGCAGCCAGATTGATCCTTTGACGAACACGGACCTGGAATTCTATATGCTGGATCGCATTCATACTTGAGTTTAGGTGAAGCTAGATTCTGGATATTATTGGCGTTTGCGAAAATATTCTGAACGGTGCTCGACTTCATGGTATTTTCTATGATGTTGGTAACCTTGTTCTTCAAATCAGTGGTGGCCGATGCGCTATTCGCGACGGACGGCGCCAAGAAGCCGCTTTTCTGCGCGGCGGCGTTGTCTATCGCCGTCTTGGCATCATTTTGTAATTTTGCGCTGAGGTCGTTAATGTTTTGGGTTGTCATCTGACCAGACGCCACCACGTTAGAATTTATCGACTGAATGAAGGCTGCTCTGCATTTGATGAATTCGGCTCCAGAAAAGTCCATGTTTTGACTGTTCAGAGAGGAGGCCTGGACTTGCTGAGAGTTCTCAGATACGAAAGAGTTTGTCGTCTTGTTGAAGAACTCGTTCGTCTGCTGGACGGAGCTCTTGGACTGATTGCCACCCATTTACTTTTACTCGAGAAATATTTCTCAGATAATAAAAATGAAGTTTGGCGCCAAAGACATTATAATAGCGTTCTTACTGGTTTTAGTTGCGATTGTTATTTTTGGGCGTAAAATGAGTTTCGCCGACGCGATGACATCCCCAGCCCCAGGAAGTCAGGCCAAAAATGACGCTACCGGTATGCCATCTGGCGCCATCCTCCCAAAGACGGCGGAAGAGACGTGCTCCACGAAATACGGGGATGGATGGATTGATTTTTCCCCAATGTTGTGCAAAAAGATATAAGTCAGCCTAAGAAAGATAGGCGAATTAAGCAGCTGGAGCCCCTCCCATAATCTGCTGCATAAATCCTGACTTCCCCCTCATCTCTGCGGTCTTCTGACCTATAATTTAAACTCGGAAATTAATTCATCTAAATTTCTGTAGTACCTTGCGAGATCCTTTTTGAATCGCGCATCCTGCTTGGCCTTGGTCTTGACCAAATAAGCAAGATTCGCCTTTGAGTACTTTGTCCGCGCCTGATTGTCTGTCGGTTTGCGTGGCGCAACCTTCTTGACCTTCGGGGGGGAATCCGAAGGATCCGCCCCGGGTCGCTTGTCGATAAAGCTCAAGGCTTGCATCACAGAATCCGAAAGATCGTCTTTTTTTGAATGCTTGTCAAAGAACGTCACAAGCTCTTTATTCGGGCCGTCACCCGCGATGAACTTCCGGGCGCGTTCAATCGAAGCCTTCTTGCGCTTGGCATACATGGCTCGACCGGGTCCAGCACAGTCCGGAACCTTGTGACGCGCGTCCCAAATAACCACTGACCTTCCCGGATCCTTCACGAGGAAGTACGTGTGAAGAAGGTTCTCAACCGCCTTCATGCTCCGGTTGCGATCTGGTTGCTTCTCTATGATCACAGTGGTGGCGTCTAGGATCCACGGCTTTTCGTTGAGGTGGCGCACCAAACACGGGAATATCCCGTCGGCATGCATGGGCGGCACACCAGACACGTCCCACTGATGAATCTTCTTGTCCAACGGATCAATCAAACACAATGCTAAATTTTTGATACCACAGTCAATTGAGAGGAGCATCTGATATTAAAGATTATTAGGTTTTTAAGTCCATGAAGTCTATTTGTGAACAAAAAAAGATTTCCATAGAATCTCGGATCGCCAAGTGTCAAGTCAAGCGTCCGGATCCGGGGCCGACGACGCCACCCGACCAGGACGTCACCGGCCTCATATGTTGGTGGTGCGTTCATGCCCTCCCCCAGCGTCCGTGCATCCACCTTCCCGTCAGGTACGACGAGAAGCTCAACAGATTCACAACCTTGGGCAACTTTTGTTCTTGGCAATGCGCCAAGTCGTATGCACTCGATATGAATTCATCCAAATCTGGAGAGATTCAGTCTTTTCTGGCCATGATGAGATTACGCGCCTTTGGGAAGTTCGTGCCCTTGTGGCCTGCTCCAAAACGCCAGTTCCTTGCGTGTTTTGGAGGGACCCTGAGTATAGAAGAGTTCAGGTCGTATGGTGGGCTCGTCGAGCCTCCACAGCTCTATTTTCCAGTTGAAAAACAGCTTCACCCAGTTTACAACGATTCTAAAAGTGAATCGAGCGTCGGTGTTCACATGGCGGCGAGTGGAGCCCAGAACACGACGAGGCTCATGGCGATTGAAAACTCGAATGGACAACAGGAGACTCTGAAACTCAAGAGGGCGAAACCACTCGCACGAGCGGCTAGTAAGTTAGAGAGTTCCCTCGGAATTACTCGTAAGAGCAAGTGACCACTATGTGGGCGTGTTGTGCGCCTCGTGTCAAGAAGTTTACGTTTAAAAACGGTACGCTTATAAAGGCTTCTGACCCGGACGAGGCTCTTTCTATTTTGAAATCAATTAGTATTCAGGAAGTTTCAAGAGTTTTTAAAATTGATTCAAAATATTGGGCTGTTAATTTTGGGGAGAAGGTGCAGGTGAGAATACAGGCGATGGAGCGGGAGAAGGCGCGGAAGCAGGGGGAGTGGCTGCTGTATCTTGACCGTCGAGATCCGCAACTGATTGGCGCATCATCACGGGCGACGGGGACGGGGGCATGTTCATCATGAGAGACGGGGACGGGGGCATGTCCATCATGGGCGCTGGAGACATTGCCATGTCAGCCACTGAGAGAACGGGCGCGGGTGCTGGTGCTGGGGACAATGAGAACTTGGGCTCTGGCGCTTCCGAAAGGAGGCCGACCGCCATCATCATGGCGTCGAGCTCCGACATGGCCATCCCCACCACTACAGGCTCCTCGTGTTGATAGTAAGACACACGAGGCTTTGGCCCTATAAAGAAGAGTATGACCCACGCAAACACGAGTCCGAGAAGGACTGAGATACCGTGCATTAATATTACAAATTATAAAAATCCCAACTTTGTTCTCTGTTTGGACGTGGCTCTGGAAACTGGCACGTCCTGATCGGTGCTCCTGACCCATTCCGCCCCCACATGGGCTCTCCATTGAATAGAAAACTTGTCGAGCGCCTTGCGACAAATCACACACGGAAGGGAAGTCCCGTGCCCTCCGTCTCTTCGGACTCTCGTAACTACAAAATCTCCGTACTTTCTGTGAATCCACGCGGAGAAATTAGAAGACCCGACGCCGCTTCTCGAAGCCTGAAGCTGCAGGCTTCGTATCATTTTTCGTTCTGCACAGCAGTGACAATCATTGGCTATTGAAGGCCCATACGGGACACCGACTGGTCTCACAGATGATTGTGGACATTTCGTATTGTGTTAAAAGCGTGGAACCCTTTTAACCCATAATGCCCTCGTGTCACAACTGCGCATATCACAATCCTCAAAAGAACTTGTGCTACGTGTACGGATTGCCACCGTGGAATGCCCGTAAATATCCTTTCATGTGCGGACCAGAGGGCAAGGCGTTTCGTCCGATTCAGTGGGTGCCACGTCAGATTCCAAAAAAAGATGAGATGTACAAGCCAGACTCTGATGATGTGAACGACGTCTAGTTCAAAAACAATGGAACACGCCCTCCGTGAATACGCCCGGAGCGGCTTTGGTCGCGCTCTTGGGACGGGTGCTGCCGCTCGAAACTGTGAAAGGTCCGTGTACAACTGGGCGGTTCAGGAGACGCGCAAGGTGCGCGACGACCCGTCATGGGAGAACAAGGTGTTCCGGTGGCGCTACAAGCAAAAGGTGTACGGCCTCCTCAAGGAGCTCGAGAGATCTCCAGTGGCGGCTGCAGACCTCCAAGTCGTTGGTGACGTCGTCAAGCTCGAAATCCACGTCACGTCGCAACTTGCCCGGAGACTTCAGCTCAAGGAGCTCGACACAAAGAACCTCGCGAGGTACTCGGCCGACGTGCTCTGGCCAGGGGGGCCATATGCAAAGAAGGCCTTTGACATCAAAAGCAAAGACCTTGCGATGGAAGAGGCCAAGACGAAAGAGGAGGATTATTCAGGAATGTTCACCTGTAAAAAATGTTACAAGAAAAAAGTCACTTATACACAGGCTCAAACTCGCTCAGCGGACGAACCAAGTACGTTTTTGTTTTGCCTATTCGCGTTAACTTTTGTACTGACGCGCCGCTTCAGTGACGACATTCTTCTGCTGCCTCGGATGCGGAAACAGGTGGAAGGGTTGAAGAGTACGAAAAATAGAATTGATTTTTATACAGATTACCACCCTTGAGCGCAAACCATCAAGTGCGTAAAATCCAGATAAAAACATTTAACATGAAATAAAACAGCTAGGGAATGTCTCTCGTCCGCGTCTGGACTGATATAGGTGCACGTAAACCAGCCGCCCTTCTCGCAAAGATTGTAGAAAAGGATGGTGTGATTCTGACCATCAGGTACCTATCCGAATCTGATGATCATGTTTGGCGTTACGAAGATGAATCATATGAAATTGACGATGACTCAATTGCTGAATACCTAAACACAGATTGCGAGGGAGAAATTGGCTTTGTCGCACACGAGGACGGCTTCCGCAAGGTGGATGCAGACGAGGACTACGTTCCTTCAGCCGAAGAGTCAGACGACACAGAGTCTCTAGATGATTCCGACGAGGAGGACGAGGAAGATTTTGACGAAGACGACGGCGACGAGTCAGAGGCTGAGTCTGAAGAAAGTAATGTTGGGGAAGAGTAAATGAAGTTTGATCAGAACGCCCTTTTCGTAATCCTTTTTTTGATCGCGATGTGGATGCTCTTTTTCAGGACCCCAAAGACTGAGAAGTTCTGTGGCGGATGCGGTGCGGCAATGGTTGCTTAAAAACAAATTATTCTTTAATAAGAATGTCCGTGACTTCTAAATTCATCACTTCTTTTGATTCTCAAAATCAATCACACGTAAAGTGGCTGTCGCGTATGATTGATGTTGCAGAGAACATGTCCGACCCTAGTAGTAAGAGCACTCTCGTGCCCGAGGTGAACATGAATCCTATGAAAATTGAGCTTGGACAGATGGAGGCGCTCGAGTGGCCCCACATCCACTTTTGTCTCTGCGCCGTGTATGCCAAGGCGGTCCTGAGAGGCAAGGCTTTCATTCCTGCGACAAAGTGAAAAGCTGGTCGAACCTCATACGGTAAAACTCAGGAGGCGCCTCAAACTTGAGTTGGCTTCCAGAGAATGAGTAGCTTGATTTCTTTTTCAAAATTGCATCGACTGTGACCATGTCGAGTGTATTCTCGGTGCACCTCACCTTGAGGTCTTCATAGTTCCAGTCTTGAATATAAATGTGTTTGAGAACATCTCCTACACGAGAATTTGGTAAAATGAGTGACCCAGGCTGACTTGTATCCGGCCACTCATTTTCTTGAATATAATGCGTCTCGATCATTTTTCCAATAAAAAGTGCGTCGTCCCACTGACGGAAGCTCACGATAGATGTACGAGTCGTCTCGTCAATTTTGAGCGTAAATGCATCGTTCGCATGTGAATGAATCGTGTAGTACCTCACTGGCTTCTGGTTTGTGGCGGCGAGTCGGCGCGGCTTTGCAGGAGGTTTCAGAACGATCGACATACCTACTAAGTGCACAGAGTCTTTAAAAACGTGTCATGTCCATGCCAGTCTCTTGAATTTCGAAACAAAATCACGACATATTCTAAGATGGCCTGCACCGACCGTGAGTGCTCTGTGTGCTACGGCGATGACGGCGTCTTCCAGAAGCTGTCGTGTGGTCACGACTTCTGCTGCGGCTGCATAAAGACTTGGTACCTGAAGGGAACTGGTACTGGGTGTCCGATGTGCCGTGCGCCCATTTACTTCAAGGGATTCCACAAGGTTCGGGACCAGTGGGACGAGGATGCATGGGAAAACAAGTGTGAAGAGGTATTTGGAGAGGCGCTTGATGAGCGCTTCGCCGAAGCCCAGGAATTTGCAAGTGAATTTCCCGAAAAGTGGCACGCCAGAATATTCAGGGAGGTGATTGACGACTTTATCGAAGTTGAGAAGACGTACCGCTTCCTCAGGAGCGCTGGAGCGGGTCCCGACGACATGCAAGAGGCTTTTGAATGGGGAGACTACTACTCGGACAGGCACATGGACAAGTGCTGGTTCCTAGACGAGCCCCCTAAAGAATTCGCATCGCGGTACCCCATCATGGAGAAGAGCCGAGCAGCCGCCACAAGATCCAAGAGATCAAGAGCTCGACAAGATCCCTGGTTCACCATAAGTTTTTATATTCAAAACTGATTTGTGATTCCGTTCACCAGTCCACCCGCGTTGAACCCGAGTCCCAGCGCCACACCGAGCGCCATCAGGATAAAGCCCAGAATGAGCAGCGTCTGATCGCGCTGAGACTTTGGCTTTTTGTTTTCCCGCGTCACCAAGATGAGGCCCGGAATGCCAAAAGCCATACCAAGCACAACGGCACCGCTCACAGCGGTCAGAAACCCAGCGCCACCCGCTGCGCTCTCCTTGAAAATATTTGCGTACTTTCCCATTTTAATTCTAGTCGAGATTTAATTTTTGTCCATTCCTAAGGAGTTTCGACCCTCCGAGCACCAGAAAGAAAGGGACGAGGACAAAGGTCACAAGCCGAGCCACGTCTGGATTGAGTCCTAAATTTTGACGGGCGCGGCGATAAATCGCACCATCCGGGGTCTGGACAGAGATGTGTTCGGCTCCAGAATCCTCGATCCATTCTGATTGGTAATTGAAAACCATAAGAAATGCGAGAGCAACCAGGACCGCCCCGATATTCTGATTTGCCGTCCCAAATTTAAGAGAAGGATCGACCCGGCTGATGAAGAAAATAGTCGCGACGATCGAGACGTATTTCAGCGCCAATCCCGTTTCAGGTCCGAGGCGGCTCAGAATTCCAAACCACGTCTTGCTCGTAAAGACAAACCCGACGAGAGCAAATGCGAATGCAAGTCTCACGTGTGCAGCATGCATATCTTTCATTTCCCAAGATAAAAAGAGCCACCATTTACTGAATAGAAATGGAGGCGATCGAGGCTGTTCTTGAGTTGGCAAAGGAGCGCGACGAGATTGCGTCTGAGCTTGAGACGTACGAGGATTGGTTCGAGTCCCTGGTGGGCAAGGAGGTGACTCTGACGCTCAAGTCCAAGAAGAGGACGCGCTTTCTGGAGTGCGTTGTTGCCGAGTTTACCCCCGGGGAGGGGTGGGTCCTTCAGTCGGAGGATGGGGACGACACGTACGCTGTGACCTTCGAGGACTTTGTGGAGGGGCGCGTGTGGATCAGGACGACGAAGCACGTAACCTTTGCCGAATAAAATTATAAATTAATATTAAATGTCTTACGCCGTAGATTCAGTTGCCGATGTTGAGGTTCGCAAGGAGCAGAACCCTCAGGGGCCATTGGTCAAGAAGGCTCTGATCCTCTCCTTTATCGCCTACCTCGTGACCAAGAAGATTGATCAGGCTGCGCTCATCACCGCGTTGTTCATCGCCATCATGTTTTTCCTCGGGTAATTTCAATGGAATTTACGTTCTTGATTCTGTTCGTTATGGGTGTGTTGATCCATCAGCGGTTCTTTATGGGGTTCCCATTGATTCCAACCATAGTTGGAGTCCTGAGCGTCTCTTACATTTTCAATTTAGTTTTAGGGGAGATCACTCTTCCTGCTCAAATCGTGAGTATAGTTGGGCGCAAAACTCTCGAAGAGCTGGAGTAATCTCATTCTTCCACATCTCCTCATCACGATCAACAGGATGGCTCAGCACCTGATTGTTGTACTGCTCCACAAGCCGAGCATGTACAAGACCCAGCATCTGAAGGTACACCTGAATTTGAATAAACTCATAGTCCACGACGCGGCGGAACAGGCGGTTCGTGCGGTTCTTAATCTCCACGAGAGTCCTGGACCCATCATCCTTCTCCTCGATGCGATCAATTTTGCCACAAATTACAAACTTCGTCTGACCCAGAGTGCACACGTCCAGGTTGTAGAAGGCGTCGTCGCGAACCAGACGGGCCCCCGTCTCCTGCGTAACCTTATCGGACGTCTTGTCCTCTGAGCGCGTCCCATGCGTCGTGTACACCTTGGATCTCAGGTGCTCAATCACCTCAGCCTTTTGCTCGGCATTCAATTTCGCATCAGAATTGACCTGCTCCTTGGCCTTTTCAAACGTCTGAGCCACCTCGGTTGAATCCTTGGCTTTGACTGCTAAGGCACTTGCGAGGACCTTCTGGGCGCTGTCGGAGACTGAAAGCGCCTCCAGGGCCTTGTCGTTCTTCGTTTGACCTAGGAACGTCTCTGGACTGTACTTTTTCCAGTAGTCGTTGAACACGTCGTCACGAGCTTTATACTGATGACGACCGATGATGGCCGCCACATCACTCGCCTTGAGAATAACACGTTTACTTGCCATTTTAATATAAAAGCATCAACCTTTTATCTTGAAATGTCCTACATCGTGGCCTCCGCTCGACCTATCATTGTGTCTAATCGCCACCCCCCACGTCGTACGAAAATCCGTGCGAAGGATGTGGAACTGGCTATTCAACAAGCCACTAATTTATGCTTCAATTTTGAGGACACACCAGCGTGTAGGGTGGCATGGGATCGTGTTGAGGAACTTTCCTCCGAGTATGCCCGACAGCGCGACGCCCCTCTAGAAACTCGCGAGTACGATGTTTAGAGCATATTGACTGTCTGAACCCTTTGGGAGACGCACCTTTTTTCTGAATTCCTTCTGAAGGTCTTCTTTGACCTCCTGAACTATTCGCTCCTCTTGTTCATAATATTCATCCGTAACCTCTGGCCATTCCGTTTTTAGACCAAAATTGTAAATTTGTATGGACTTCAATCTGGGGACGTGACGCGCTATTATCGCGTCAATTTCGGCACTGCTCAAATTATTTCTATATTTATGAGCACGTGCACGTTTTTTGAGGAGGGCTTCCATCCTACTATAGGGTGGCAAAAAACGCGTCTTGTATGTGCCACGTGTCTGAATTTTACTGTTAAATACAAGTAATGGAACACGAAGCCTCAAAGCGTGAACAAAAGCGCGACTCGGCCCGTAAGAACAAAGAGCGCGCCATCTATACGAAAAAGGCTGTCCGAATCAAGGAGGCTCAGCGCGAGAAATTCGTGTCTCGGCACGGTCAGGGTTCAACGAGCGACTAAAAAGACAAAAAAAATGGAACCAGGCCTCAAGTTTTTCGCTGAAGAGATTGAGCCCTTGTACCCGCCCGGCCCCGGTCTTTACCGGACGGTCTCGACATACCAGTACGGCGACCGTCTCGAGTGCCAACCCAAGCAGAACGAGCTCTACATCGTGTGCAAAGACGGGTCTATCCAGTCAGTCTACGACCCGGAACAGCCTATCGGCTGGGAGCTCATCGAGCGTGGCAACGAGTACTTTTATCGCGTGACGCAGGTTGGGTTCATGCCCAAGAAGTGCATGGTCCGGTACCACTCTCGAGATCCAGAGCCCCCGAAGGGCAATTCACGCATTGGGTCGTCGGTTTTCGCCGCCATCCACGAGGCTCTAGACGACGGCGAACCTGAGGTTACATCCTCCTTAAAACTTGTTGACGTATAATAGTAAATGAACTGTGTACACGTCCGAATAGCGATCCGGCGAGTCCAGCGTCACCCGGTGGCACAGCGGACCATCAGGTCGGGCACACTCATCAAAAAGCACGTGGTACGGGCGGCGACACTCGGTCTCGTCCCAGATGCTCTGAACGATTTCGCATTTCATCATGCGAAAGTAAATGTAGACGAAGCCATCCACCTCGTGGTCGACCAGGCCACCATCAGCAGTCTCACGGCCGTTATGGCTATTGCGATGACTGTGGCGGCGTCACTCGGGTCAGATTGAATTTAATTTTTGAATGAGGATACACAACGTTGAATGAAACCCTGAGCCGTCCCACATTCCCATTCGTCTTGAACCCCTTGAAGGGAATTATATAGTCTTCACGAGGGTCAATAACTCCCCAGTCTGAGGTGTCAATCGCAATCGGCCCGTCAAAGTGTGGAATTTTGATATTTTTTCCATTGACAGAATCCTCGAATGAAATTTTAGTCTGAAATACGAGATCCGCCCCCTGTCTCAGAAGTTCGGGGTGCGATCCCACCCTGATGTGAAACACGAGGTCCCCGGGCTCGTCGTCTCTCTTGTGAGGTTGTTCCCCTAGACCACGAGCTATGATGGTATTTCCAGACTCTACACCTGGAGGTATTTTCAGTTCTAAATTGAGTTGCTCCACCTTTTTTGATTTGAAATTACACGATTGACACCCACCCGGCTTTGATCCGACCCCCTGGCCCTGGCACGGGGGGCAGGGCTGCTGGAAAGCCATGGGGCCCATCTGTATATTGACCATTCCACGACCCTGGCACTGCGGACACTTGGTCTGGCACTCAAAGCACTTTTTGGTCAGATTGATTCTGAGGTTCTTTGTCGTTCCTCTGTACGAATCTTCAAATGAAATATGGAGGTCGTGTGCGTGATCAGAACGCCGGACGGGGCCACCTTGTCTCCCAAAGCCGCCCCCTCCGAACATCTGATGGAAGATGTCGACCGGAAACCCTCCAGCCTGGGGTCCCTCTGCGGTCCCAAACCTGTCGAAATTCTCCTTTTTCTGGGGATCTGAGAGGATGTCGTAGGCGCTCTGGATCTCTTTGAATTTTTCGGCGTCACCCGTTGGTTTATCCGGGTGAAGTCGAAGAGCGAGTTTTCGATAAGCCTTCTTGACCTCCTCTTCGGTGGAACCCTTAGGGACACCAAGAGCCTCATATGGGTCCATCCTAATTTTAGTTTAGAATTACTCCTTTAGTTGTTGGCAAATCCCTGTAACATGCGATTCAGGTTGCGTTTTTCCGCAGCCCGTTTGGCGGCGATGGCGCGGAACCCACTCGTGGGAATAGTTCGTACTGCGATTGACGTGTTTCCATTTGGACCAGTGACGGGTACGAAACGGGCTTTATTTTGTTGCTTTCGCTCGAGAAATCCTCTGACGTACGCCTGTACTGTCGTCGCTCGTCGCTTATTTGTTCTAGCCTTGCCTCTCAAAAGCGTTTCCTTCCGACGTTGGTCGTAGGCATTGTTGTTCTTTTTTAGATCAGCCTTGATGGCGTTGATTCCTTTGCGGATCGTATTGTAATTCTTTTGGGTATTAGCATTCAGAGTATTTCTGTTCATATTGTTAAGTTTATTGATCAAACTCTGGTAATTTTGGTTCGATTTCTCCATGGAAACAATCAGACGCATAAGAGGTTTGAGAGCCACGGTGGTCATTAATACAAACCCAGATAAAAACTTGGCCTTCAAGAAAAGTAACAATGGCTACCGCTTCCAAGACTCTGATGAAGGCTCTCGACCGCGTGACCGACCTGAAGGCTGACTTGAAGGAGGCGAACGCCGAGCTCAAGGAGGCGGTCGAGGAGACCACCATGTACAAGGCGTTCCTGGCGGCCATCAAGGAGACGATGCCCGACAAGGTGCCTGAGAAGACGGCGGCTGCCAACGCCTTCAAGATCACTCTGGCGATGCTGACGAAGAAGGAGGAGGCTGACGCCGAGTAAATTCAAAAATGAAACGGTCCCAGAGCGCCTTGTGGTCTTCATCATCGAGTTGAAGTTTACAGACCGGACCATATTTGTATAATAAATAGTCAATGTCAGACACGCACACCGAATTCAAGAGCCAATCAAATTCACAACGCCAACATTCATAGTTTGTGAATTCCATACTTTTATAAATAGCCATAGTCTTGGCAACTGATCTATTTTCAAAATAAAATTCAATCAATGAAGTGACCCACATTCTGACATGTACAGAGACCTAAAATTAGTGTTCTGTACGCGGCAAGTTGTCCTATACAAGACCATCCCAAACCACAATGTCGCCCAATTCTCACATCTGTTTCAACAACGATGGCCTTCTGTGCGGCTACCAGGGCGAGTACGAAGGGGAGGAGCCCGTATTCACATGGACCTATTCTGATTTCGAGGAGTTTTTGAACGAATCAATCACCCCATCCATGTATCACTTCATGGCAAACTACGTTTACATCAAGTTCACCAAGGATGATCTCTGGGAGATTCAGGGTGGCGAGTACTGTACGGGCGACCTCGAGGCGGCGGCTGTCGACGAGTATTTTGACACGCCTCTCAGCGACCGCATCCGCATGCACGAGCAAGAGCTCGTGAACCTCCGGGCGGCCAAGCGGACCGCCGAGGACAAGGAGTCTGCTGCGATCGACGCGATGCTCTCGGAGAACAAGCCGTTCGACCACACGAGCCCGATCGACCAAGAGTACTGCGACTTTATGCGCGCCATCATCGCCAAGAACCATGCAGCCGCCGTCCGGCTCGAGAACGAGCTCCTCGAGGAGGGGCAGTGGCGTGGCGGCCACGAGGCGGGTGAGTCCGACACGGAAGGACCACCCCCTCTGATCGCTGATGAGGACAATTAATGTGTTTTGTAAAAAATCCGAGTCTTGTCCGAGCCAGTCCTTCCAAGAGGAGTAGAAATTCACTCAAAAATGAACGCCCCCCGGAAACTCTACGCCGCGGTGGACGTTCAGCTCGACGACTTTGAGTTGGAACTCTTCAACGCTCTTGAGTTTCAATTAATTGTCGAGACAAATCGGGCATTCTGGGATGAAGAGGACTGCCTCTCGAATCAGTGTCTTATGGGCATCGAGGAGGCGGTCGAACGGGGATTTCAGGAGATGATGGACCGTTACGACGCGACGCCGGTTTTCAAAATCCTCGCGGCGGCTCACGTCGTGATACAGAACGCCGTCTTTGCAGCCATGCACGTCCCCTTTCCTCGCGACCCTGACCGGCACATGGAGCGTGTCCTGGACAACATTCGCGAGATTTATGTGGATGTAGCCTACACGCCGCTTCGGATCGAGATGCTGATGATGAACCACCACGCCCAGGTCCTCCAGCGGACGTGGCGCAAGTGCATAACGGACCCGAACCACCCTGCGTGTCGCCGGAGACTCCAGCACGAGTTTGACGAGCTTATAGAAATGTGAAGCATATAGTGTAATAATGTTTTGGGTTTTTCTCAAATGTGTCGCCGTGTTTTTCGTCCCCTTGCCCGTCGGCCCGAAGCTGACCCGTCCCGATCCCACCAAGAACCTCTGGACATTTGAGTGCTCAGAGTGGAAGTCTGGATTTCAGCACTTCAAGATTTTCTATACTGAATCTGTGGCTGCAAAACAGCTATGAATCCGGACCCCAAAAGTTCTTCAAGTAATACGTCTTGGGGATTAGAATTGGTTGAGTAGGGATCACGACTTGAACTTCTGCATCCTTCTGGACGGGCTTCTTCTTTTTTGGAAAGAATTTGGAACCTATGATGCCAACCAGAATTCCAAAGATAAATTCGTGCATTATGCTATAAAAAAACGTGTCCTGTTTATCTTAGACATGTTCCAACGTAGGGAATCCATACGACCTAAAGAATCCAAGATGTCCCGCAAGTTTGAGATTGTGAACATGCCCTCGAGTGATGAGGCCATGTCGAACCACGTGTACGTCAACCCGTACGACGCCCGGGCACCGTACGTGACGGTCGGCGATGCTTACGTCTACCGGTGCTGCCCACACTCCGACATCGAGACTGGGCGGGTGGCTCTCAACGCCATGCAGCGCCGCATCATCAACGTGCACGTCGGAGACACCGTGGCACTGGCTGACTTTTTGATACCCATGCGCGAGTTTTCGATCAAGGCGGTGACCATCGAGGCGGAGTGGGCCGATGTGAAAGAGGAGGGGAGCCCTACAGAACTTGCTGCTCTGGCCAACGCGTTTCGGGTGCACCACGCCGGGCACGTCATCGCGAAGGGTCAGCGGTTTATCATGCGGTACGACGACAAGATGGCGCTCTGCACGGTCAAGAGCCATGTCAAGGGGTTGGTCACCATGCAGACGGAGATTGGGGTTGAGTTTCGCAACGCGGCGGTTGATGTGGTTTAGAGAATCGTTGTGTTTAATGAACATCTAAATGTATTTCTTCGTACTCGTCATATGGGCCTGGAACATCTACCTGTTTCGTCTGGCCTACATCTCCATTTTCCGTCCCTCTGTAGCCCTGGAGGACGCGTCTTCGAGTGACGAGGACACAGGAACCCCCGTCTTTTCCGAGCCCGAATGAATTAATAGTTGCTAATTTTAGTATGCGAATACTCGATGCTTGTATACTCGCGACGTTTACAGCATACATTGCCCTCTTCGCCTTCTTTATGTTGAATATAGACGAGATTTGGTAAAAAACGTGTGTTGATCACGCGAGTGAAACATTTTCTAATCAAAATGCAAGTCGATGAAACCTTGCAAGTGTCCAAAGTGTCTTGAACGCGTGAACGGACCTGCTACACACGTCGAGTGGATCATCAAATTTAGAGAGGGAATTGCGAGTGGACATATTCAACACATAGGTGATACCAAAGATGGCAAACCAATATATCGGGAACGATAATTACAAATCCGATTTTGATAGCCGCGTATACCAACCCCAGAAGCGCCAGAGGTGCAATCCAGTCGCGGAGGACATTTACCTCCTCCCCGACGGTTCCTTGGTTCGCGACGAAGACAAGATTATCAAGATTCAGCGAATTTTCATAGAAAATTACTACAACCCGGATGGCAAGGGGGCTAAGATGATTCTTTCCAAGTATTAAGGGTTTTGACCGTTTAATAAACACCAAGGATGTTGAGTGCACGGAACCTCGCCCAGCGTCGCTACATAGATTTGCTCACGTCCAAGATTCCCATAGTGATAGGCTCTGGCCCGGCCGGAACTGGCAAGACCCTCTTGGCGTGTAATGTTGGTTCGAAAACCCTCCAACGTGGGGGCGTCTCAAAGTTGATTCTGACTCGTCCGGCAGTGAGCGTCGACGAGCAGCATGGGTTCTTGCCCGGAACTCTCGAGCAGAAGATGAGTCCGTGGACTCGGCCTATGTTTGATGCCCTCTCACGGTACTTTCGGCCGAAGGAGATTAAGACGATGATGGAGGATGGTAAGATTGAGGTTTGTCCCCTGGCCTACATGCGAGGTCGTACGTTTGATGATGCTTGGATCATCGGGGATGAGATGCAAAACTCCACCCCGAGTCAGA
>Ga0209553_1000842_pt1 | contig 15591 bp, 12 predicted proteins | sample LauGreFBDMM110DN_2_FD_188217 | JGI IMG/M metagenome (GOLD analysis project Ga0209553, IMG submission 188217) | Freshwater lake microbial communities from Lake Michigan, USA - Fa13.BD.MM110.DN (SPAdes) (version 2) | ecosystem: Environmental > Aquatic > Freshwater > Lake | place: Lake Michigan...
ATTCGCAACAAGCGCTAAGGTTCGTACCTTGGGCGTGTTGCAAACGCAGGATCTCACAGCTCGCTTCGGTGGGCATGTGGCGGTCAATGCTGTCTCTTGTCGGTTTCAGCCTGGCACCTTAACGGCCATCGTTGGCCCTAATGGTGCAGGCAAGACCACCTATTTCAATCTGATCTCGGGTCAATTGCCCGCCACTGAGGGAAGAGTGTATTTGGATGGCCAAGAACTTACCGGTATGAGCGCCTCTGCCAGAACCCGTGCCGGTTTGGGCCGCGCATTTCAGCTGACCAACTTGTTTCCTAATTTGACCGTGCTTGAAAACGTGCGTTTGGCCGTTCAAGCCACTGAAGAAGGCGCACATTTGCGGGGACTTAATTTGTGGTCGATTTGGCAAGATCATGCCAAGCTCACACTGCAAGCTCAAGACATCTTGGAGCAAGTTTCCATGATGACTCAGGCCAATGCCACTGTGGCCAGTTTGCCGCACGGCGATCAGCGCAAATTGGAAGTGGCTTTGCTCATGGCGCTTAAGCCGTCTGTCTACATGTTTGACGAACCCACTGCGGGCATGAGCCAAGATGAAGCGCCGGTTATTTTGAACCTCATTCGCCAATTGAAAAGCGACAAAACCAAAACCATTTTGCTGGTGGAACACAAAATGGATGTAGTGCGTGAATTGGCAGATCGCATCATTGTGTTGCATAACGGTCGACTGGTGGCCGATGGCGAGCCTGCAGAGGTCATGGCTTCTGCTGTGGTGCAAGAAGCATATTTGGGTATCAAGCCAGGCGCTGTCTCTGCCCCAGAAGATTCGAAGTCAAAGGTGATGCATTCTGAGGATAACGTTTGATGTCTGCTTCTGCATTGCTCGAATTGAAAGATGTGCACACGCACATTGGCGCGTATCACATCTTGCATGGTGTGAATTTGCAGGTACCGCGTGGCGAACTCACGCTGTTGTTGGGCCGCAATGGTGTAGGTAAAACCACCACCCTCCGAACCATCATGGGCTTGTGGCAAGCCTCTCAAGGCACTTTGCATTTCAATGGGCATGACATCACGCACATGACCACGCCCGACATTGCCGCACTCAACATTGCGTATGTGCCCGAAAACATGGGCATATTTTCAGACCTCACGGTAGAAGAAAACATTTTGTTGGCCGCGCGCAAAGCAGCACGTTCAAACCAAATGGACGCAGCCCGCTTGGCTTGGATTTACGCCATGTTTCCCGCGGTTGAAAAATTTTGGCATCACCCCGCAGGCAAATTGTCAGGCGGTCAAAAACAAATGCTGGCGGTGGCACGCGCCATGGTCGAGCCGCGAGATTTGCTTATCGTGGACGAACCCAGTAAAGGCCTTGCACCCGCTATTGTGCAAAACATGATGGATGCATTTCAGAAAATGAAAGCCAGTGGTGTCACTATTTTGTTGGTGGAACAAAACATTCATTTTGCAAAGCAACTGGGCGATAGTGTGGCCGTGATGGACAACGGCCGCGTGATTCATGTGGGCAGCATGGCTGCACTCAGTGCAGACCCCGAATTACAGCAATCTTTGCTGGGCTTGGCACTGTGATGATCCATCTAAAAACCAATTTAGATCTCAAACCTTTGTTGCTGGTGCCGGTCATTGCCCTCTTGGCTTTGCCACTCGTAGGCTCCTTTGATACTTGGCTTACCTTGAGTGTTGCTGGATTGGCCATGGGCATGATCATCTTCATCATGGCTTCGGGCTTAACCTTGGTCTTTGGCTTGATGGATGTGCTCAATTTTGGGCATGGTGTGTTCATTGCGCTGGGTGCGTTTGTGGCCACCAGCGTGTTGTCGGGTATGGTCGATTGGACGCAGTCACAAGAACTCTGGCGCAACTTGGTGGCGGTAGGCGCTGCCATGATGGTGGCCATGATCGCTGCGGCTGTCATAGGTTTGGCGTTTGAGCGCTTTATTGTTCGGCCCGTGTATGGTCAGCACCTGAAGCAAATTTTGATCACCATGGGCGGCATGATCATTGGTGAAGAAATCATCAAGGTCATTTGGGGGCCTTTGCAAATCGCTTTGCCCTTACCCCAAGCCATGCGCGGTTCCTTGCTGTGGGGCGATGCGTCGCTTGAAAAATACCGACTCATGGCCGTGGTGGTAGGGTTGATTGTGTTTGCGCTTCAAGCTTGGACTTTGAGTCAAACCAAGGTAGGTTTGCTCATTCGCGCGGGTGTGCAAGACCGTGAAATGGTGGAAGCCTTGGGCTACAAAATTCGCCGGCTTTTTGTAGGTGTGTTTGTGGTGGGCAGCGGCTTGGCAGGTTTGGGCGGCGTGATGTGGGGTTTGTATCAGCAAAACGTGGTGCCACAAATTGGCGCTCAAGTGAATGTGCTCATTTTCATTGTCATCATCATGGGTGGTCTAGGTTCTACCGGTGGTGCACTCATCGGCGCTTTGCTTGTGGGCCTGATGGCCAACTACACCGGCTTCTTGTTGCCCAAGTTGGCTTTGTTTTCTAACATCGCTCTCATGGCTGCCATTTTGTTGTGGCGGCCACAAGGGGTATACCCCGTGGCCAACCGTTGACGTCAAAGGACCAACATGTTGAAACGCTTGTTGTCAAATGATTTGCCTCGCAGCCCGTGGTTGGGTTGGATGCTGGCGGCGGTTTTACTGGGATTAGCATTTGCACCATTTTTATTTCCTGGTGTTAAAGCGCTGTCCGTGGCGGCCAAGATCTTAGTGTTCATCGTCTTGGTGGCCAGTTTTGATTTGTTGTTGGGCTACACCGGCATTGTCAGTTTTGCCCACACCATGTTTTTTGGCATTGGTGCCTATGGTGTAGCCATGTCATCCAATCATTGGGGCGCTAATTGGGCTTCATTGAGCCTGGGTGTCATTTTGGCACTCGTGCTGACCTTGGTTTTGGCCTTGCTCATTGGCTTATTTTCTTTGCGTGTGCGAGCCATCTTTTTTGCGATGATCACTTTGGCGGTGGCTGCCGCTTTTCAAACCTTGGCATCACAATTGTCTGAATGGACAGGGGGTGAAGATGGCTTGAGTTTCAAATTGCCAGCCTTGCTGTTGTCAAGCACCGAGTTCAGCGATACGCCTTTCTGGGGTGTCAATTTGGATGGTCGCTTGCTTTGCTATTACTTGTTGTTTGCAGCTGCCCTGATTCAGTTTCTGATGCTGCTGCGAATTGTGAATTCGCCGTTTGGGCGCGTGCTGCAAGCCATTCGTGAAAATGAATTCAGAGCTGAAGCCATTGGCTATCGCGTGGTGGTTTATCGCACGCTGTCCAGTGTGCTGTCTGCTTTTTTCGCATGCATGGCTGGTGTGATGTTGGCCCTTTGGCTGCGCTACAACGGCCCTGATACGTCCCTCAGTTTCGAAATCATGATGGACGTTTTGCTGATCGTTGTGATCGGCGGTATGGGCACCGTTTATGGCTCAGCCATTGGTGCAGTCTTGTTCTTGTGGGCTCAAAGTTATTTGCAAGATTTGCTCAGGTGGGCCAGTGAGGCGGCGTCTGCCTGGCCCTTATTGTCGGCACTGCTGTCTCCCGATCGTTGGATGCTTTGGTTAGGCTTGCTGTTTGTGTTGTCGGTTTATTACTTTCCTACAGGCATCGTAGGTCGATTGCGTGCCAAGGCCGTTGTGTGATTTGGCTCAATGGAAGTTCATTTTCAGTTTAAATGAGTGCTTTCCCTCTTGTTGAAAGCATGACTTTTGAGCAAGATATTGCCATTCAAATCAAAGAGTCATTCCAATGAAATTTAACTCATTTTCTCTTCGCACCCAATTGGGTATTTTATTGACAGCTGGTGGGCTTATGGCCAGCCCAATTGCATTCGGGCAATCCACTGAAGTGAATGTCATTTGCTCTGCGCAAGCGGCATGGTGCAGCATGATTGCTGTTACCTTTGAAAAGAGCCAAGGCGTCAAGGTCAACATGACCATGAAAGGGTCTGGTGAAGCCATTGCCCAAATCATGGCTGAAAAAGCCAATCCCAAAACCGATGTGTGGTTTGGCGGTACAGGCGATCCTCATTTGCAAGCAGCTGAACAAAATCTTACGCTCGAATACAAATCTCCCACCCTGCCTAGATTGCACGATTGGGCGCAGCAACAAGCCAAGCAATCTGGCTATAAAACAGTGGGCATTTACTCTGGCCCCTTGGGCTTTGGTTACAACACCGAGTTATTGGCCAAGAAAAAATTGACCATTCCCAAAACTTGGAATGACTTGCTCAAGCCTGAATACAAAGGCGAAATTCAATCTGCCAATCCAGCCTCCAGCGGTACGGCCTACACCATGATTGCTACCTTGGTTCAACTCATGGGTGAAGATCAGGCCTACGAATACTTGAAAAAGCTGCACAAAAATATCAGCACCTACACACGCTCAGGCACTGGCCCCATTAAAGCAGTCGCACGCGGTGAAACCACTGTGTCCATTAGTTTTGTGCACGACGGACCTGGTGAGAAGGCCCAAGGCTTTCCCATTGAAACCATCACTCCGTCAGATGGCACAGGCGCTGAAATTGGCTCCATGTCCATCATGAGAGGCGCGCGCAATTTGGCAGCAGCCAAGCAGTTTTATGAGTGGGCTTTAACGCCGTCTGCTCAGGCTTTGGGTGCAGCAACTTTGCAATTCCAATTGCCCTCACACAAAGAAACCAAAGTCGACCCCCGTGTCCCTGATTTCAAGAAAATAAAGCTCATCAACTACGACTACGCTAAGTATGGCCAAACTGCAGAGCGCAAGCGCTTGATCCAACGCTGGGAAAAAGAAGTTAACAGCCTGCCGCAATAATGAATTCAGCGCTGCGCACCAAGCGAGCCCTAACCCTGTGGGTACTTTCGGGCCTGCTTAGTTTTGCTTTACTGCCGTGGTATTTTCTCCAACAAGGTTCCCTTTGGTCGGCTTTGCCTCACATTTGGGGCGGATCAGAAACTGCCAGTGCGCTCTTGCAAGTATTGCAGCACGACCGTCCTTGGTTGTGGTTTGGGTTTGCAGGGCTCTTCATTTGTTTGTTAGGGCTCATCATTCCAGTCTTAGCGCAACCCAAGCGCCAAGGTTTTTTTTTGGTGGCCGGCGCCTTGCTGGGTTTGATTAGTTTGATGGCCAGTGGGTTTGCAATAGGCGCATTGGGTTGGTCATTTGAATTTTTAGAGCAGTGGGCTGGCCCCTTGTCGCAAGGTCAATACGGCATGGGTTGGGGTGCTGCAGGCGTCTTGTTGTCGCTTACCATTTTGTTGGGTGCAGGCTTGGCCCGCTTAGGGTATTGCAGAGGCGATGTGTTCATTGCCAGCGCGGTGGTGGTGTGTGTTGCATTGCTCTCTTTGTTTGTGGTGTATCCCGTTAGTCGTTCTTTGGTGTCGGCCTTTTATGCCGAAACGGGGGAACTTAGCCTGTTGGCCGTATGGGATCGCATTGGTACCCCACGTATTTGGAGTCTTGGCTGTTTAAGTGCTGGTCGTCAATGTGGTGTGGCCTGGAATACCTTGGGCTTGGCTCTGGCCACAGCCACCGGCACCACTTTTTTAGGAACACTTATTGCCCTTTGGGCAGAACGCAGTGGCACTCGCATGGGCAAACCCCTGAACGCCTTGGCGCTCATGCCCATCATCACGCCGCCGTTTGTGGTGGGCTTAGGTTTGATCTTGTTGTTTGGCCGATCTGGTTTGGTCAATCAAGCTTTGGAATGGGCTTTCGGCATCCCTGCGACACGGTGGTTCTACGGCGTCTTTGGCGTTTGGTTGGCGCAAATGTTCGCCTTCACACCGATCGCATTCATGATCATGCGTGGTGTTGTTCAGGGTGTCAGTCCTTCTTTAGAAGAGGCCTCGCAAACATTGCGTGCCACGCGCATGCAAACTTTTTGGCACATCACCTTGCCGCTGCTTAAACCAGGCTTGGCCAACGCTTTCTTGGTTGGCTTCATTGAAAGCATGGCTGACTTTGGCAACCCCATTATTTTGGGCGGCCAGTTTTCGGTTTTGTCCACTGAAATTTTCTTTGCTATCGTGGGCGCAGCCATTGACCCTGGCATGGCTGCAGCCTTGTCGCTGGTACTCACCGTTTTTGCCTTGGCGGTTTTTGTCTTGCAGCAGCAAGTGCTAAGGGGTGCTCAATTCACCACCGTCTCGGGCAAAGGCGATGCAGGTGTACCTTTGAACTTGCCGCCCGCCGTCTTGAATGTTTGCAGAGGTGTGGCGGGTCCTTGGTTGATCTTCACCTTGGTGGTTTATGTGTTTGCATTTGCTGGTGGTTTTGTTCAAACGTGGGGGCGCGATTACACCTTCACCTTGCATCATTTCAAGACAGCCTTTGATGTGCAATGGGGTGACTTCGGTTGGGTATGGGCGGGCACAGCTTGGAACTCGCTGTTCAACACCTTGAGTTTATCGGCTATGGCAGCGCCAGTGTGTGCAGGTCTTGGCTTGTTGATAGCGTGGCTCTTGGCGCGCACTGATTTCAGAGGCAAAAATGCATTTGAGTTTGCAGCGCTCCTGACCTTTGCCATCCCGGGTACTGTTTTGGGTGTGAGTTATATTTTGGCTTTCAATGTGCCGCCCGTCGAATTGACGGGTACTGGCTTGGTCATTGTGTTGTGCTTTATTTTTCGCAACTTGCCAGTTGGTGTAAGAGCGGGAACCGCTGCTTTCAAACAACTCGATCGTTCGCTTGATGAAGCTTCCGTCATGCTGCGTGCCAGCACGCTCACCACCCTTCGCGAAATCATTTTGCCCTTGTTAAAGCCTGCCTTGGTAGCCGCTTTAATTTACAGCTTTGTCCGTTCAATGACCACGGTATCTGCTGTCATTTTCTTGGTCACCGCCAAGTACGAATTGGCCACCACTTATATCATTGGCCGAGTTGGCAACGGGGACTATGGCGTAGCCTTGGCTTATTGCACGGTCTTGATGGCCCTGATGGGGTGCATCACGGTGATCATTCAACGTTGGGTTGGAACTCGCGAGTTGGGTCGACGAGAAATGAGGGTATGAACATGAACGCTGCTTCTAAATCAAATGTCACGGGCATTGAGTTTCGACAAGTCTCTAAACGCTATGGCGAGGGCGATGCACCACTGGTGGTAAAGGGTATTGATTTTGTGGTGCCAAAGGGTACCCTCACCACCCTGTTAGGGCCCTCAGGCTGCGGAAAAACTACCACCTTGCGCATGATTGCTGGTTTGGAAACTGTCAGCGGTGGACACATATTCATCGACGGTCAAGAGGTGACCAACTTGGGGCCTACAGAACGAAATGTCAGCATGGTCTTTCAAAGTTATGCATTGTTTCCCCACATGTCCGTCATTGACAATGTTCGGTATGGCTTGAAGGTCAGTGGGGTATCTATCGCTGAGGCAACTGAGCGTGCGCATGTTGCGCTTGAAAATGTAAGCCTGAAAGATTTTGACAATCGGCTTCCAAGCGAATTATCGGGCGGCCAACAGCAACGGGTGGCCGTTGCGCGTGCATTGGTGCTTGAGCCATCGGTCTTGTTGTTTGATGAGCCGCTTTCTAATTTAGATGCGCGACTCAGGCGTTCTATGCGAGACGAAATTCGCGGTTTGCAACAGCGCCTAAATTTGACAGTGGCCTATGTCACACACGATCAAAGCGAAGCCTTGGCCGTCAGCGACCAAATTATTGTGATGGATGGTGGCACCATAGCGCAGGCAGGTACGCCAGAAGACTTGTACGAACGCCCTGTTTCAGAATTTGTAGCGGGCTTCATGGGAGAGGCTATGTTGTTCGAAGGTGTGGCCGATGCACAAGGGCAAGTCACTTTGGGGCCACTTGAATTTCAATCGCGGCAGCGTGTGAGGGAGGGCGCCATTACAGCGGCCATTCGACCTGAAGCTTGGACAGTCATATCCCCTCTAGGTGCGCACTTAACCGGCATATTGCGCAAAAAAGCTTACCTAGGCAGCACCCTTGAGTTGACATTTGAAACCGAGTTGGGCTCACTCTTTGTTGTTACAACTGATCACCTACAAGATTGGGACATAGGCGCGTCAGTGGGCTTGTCTCTCTCGGGTCGAGGTGTGTCGGTGGTCGCGCGCAATTAATTTGAAAGTTTTTTCAAGAGACCACATTCGTTCAGTCTATTGCTTCATTTGCTATTCCTTGGCCCCTAAGGCGATGGCCAATTCTCGACCGTTGGCAAGAACAGCAGCGCTGGCTTGTGCGGCCTGAAGCTTAGTCGGCCAGCCTTGCATGTGTTGTTCACTGATGGCTGCTAGCGCATCTAACCACATGGGCTCGTCGTTCATGCAAGGAATGTAGTTGAAGGTCTTGCCGCCCGCATGTAAAAACGCTTCGCGGCCTTCAATGCTAATTTCTTCCAATGTTTCTAGGCAGTCACCTGTAAAGCCAGGGCACACCACATCCACGCTTTGGGTGCCAGCTTCGGCCATTGCAATGAGCGTTGGTTCGGTGTAGGGCTCTAACCATTTGGCCTTGCCAAATCGCGATTGGAATGTGACCTTGTATTGATCTTTTGTCAGGCTTAATTTTTCGGCTAAGAGTCGGCCTGTTTTGTAGCATTCGCAATGGTAGGGATCGCCCAGTTGCAGTGTCCGTTCAGGCACACCATGAAAGCTCATGACAAGTTGTTCTGCTCGGCCATGTGCTGCCCAATTTTTTTGAATGCCTGCAGCCAAAGCTTGAATGTAGCCTTCGTGATCGTGATAATGATTCACAAAGCGAAACTCGGGCAAGTTGCGCGTTTTTAAACCCCAGCGATAGACGGCGTCAAAAACGGGTGCAGTGGTTGTGGCGCTGTATTGAGGGTAGGCGGTCAACATCAAAATGCGCGTGACCCCTTCTTCTCGGAATGCCGTCAATTGAGATTCGATGCTGGGTTGGCCATAGGTCATGGCGTACTTGACGGACACTTCATGACCGTTTGATTTTAATTTTTCAGCCAAACCCAAGGCTTGTTTTTCGGTCCATACCCTCAATGGCGAGCCTTCTGCTGTCCAAATGCTGGCGTATTTGGCAGCAGATTTGGCAGGCCGAATTCGCAAAATAATGCCATGCAAAATAAGCCACCAGATAGCTTTGGGAATTTCGACTACGCGGGAATCTCCCAAGAACTGGGCCAGATATTGGCGCAGAGCAGGAGCTGTGGGTTCTTTGGGGGTGCCAAGGTTGCAGTAAAGGACAGCTGTCTTTGCAACTTGTCCATGTTGGTAAGGGGGTTCTTTTTGAAATGCCATGCGTTATTCTCTCCCACCATGATCGACTTTTCAAAAATTAAAGCCATCTCCCTAGATTTAGATGACACTTTGTGGCCCGTTTGGCCCACGATTGGTCGCGCTGAGGAGACATTGGCCATGTGGTTGGCTGAAAAAGCCCCTGGAACCGTGCCTTTGTGCGCTATTCCAGGTTATCAACGTCAAATTCGCGAGGCCATGCCGGCCATGCGGCCTGACCTGGGCAATGATTTGTCAGCCTTAAGGCGTGAAGCGATTCGGGTGTTGCTTGAAAGAGCAGGGGAGGATCCCAGTTTAGCCGAGCCAGCCTTTGAGGTCTTTTTTGAGGCTCGACAAAAGGTCATTTTTTTTGAAGATGCGCTTTCGACCTTGAACTTTCTCAAATCCAGATACCCCATGGTGGCGCTCTCAAATGGCAACGCAGATATCCAGAAAGTTGGATTGAATGGCTACTTTGTGGCCGCTTTTAACCCCATCAACTTAGGTGTCGGAAAGCCTGACCCCAAAATGTTTCACGCAGGTGCTCAAGCTTTAGGCGTGTTGCCCGAAGAAATCTTGCACATTGGTGATGACCCCCATTTGGATGTGGTGGCGGCGCAGCGTGCTGGCTTTCAAGCCGTTTGGCTGAACCGCGAAGAAAAACTGTGGACCCATGAAGTTCACCCGGCTCCTTTCACAGTGAGTAGCCTGAAAGCACTTTGTGATGCATGGCCTCATTGAATTGAGGGGAGAAAAAATGACTTTAAAAAATGGACGACATCGGTGCATTTTTAATGTTTGGGATCAAAATCAAGGCACTGCTTGAATACCTGAAATGATGGCGCCTTCCAGGGTTGCTGGGTAGGGTCCTTCAACATAGTCGCCACACACCGTGATGCCTTGGCAAGGCCTTGCGCTGGGTCTTTGCAAATCGGGTGTGCATGCAAAAGTCGCTCTTTTCTCAACCACCGTTTGAACCACTTTGAAGGCTTCGATGCGCAAAGTGTATTGACCCAGCTGAATCAAAAGAGCGCTCAATTGCCCCATCACTTGATATGTCACATCTTCTTTGCTCAGCTTGTTGGCACTGACCACGAAGGCCAGTAAACCGGGCGTAGCTGCTTCGGTGTAAATTTGACCGCGGTCAAAAGCGAACTGAGCAGGATAAGCTTGAGCGGTTCTGAGTGCCAACATCGGCTGTGGTAACTTGAAATCCAAGGGCCCTTGAACATAGACCGTTGCAATGGTTTCATGCTTCAGCTGATGGGCTGTTGTTGCCCATGCTGAGTTGAATTTTTCAAGCAAATGAGCGGCATCCCATGCAGGCGTTGCAATCACCAGATGGTCAAATTTGTTATCGCCAAGTTGCCAACGAGAGGCCTTACTGGGATTTATGCCTGAGTCAACAATGCTTTCTATCCTTTGTCCAGATTGGCAAGAGGCACCATTTTTTTCAAGCCACTTGATGGCCGCATTCGGAAACAGCTGCCCCAAGTCAAGTCTGGGTAGCAACAAATCGGAACTTCCCGCAGGTCCAAAGAGCGCATCTTTCATGATGCGCAAAAAAACCTGACCACTGGCTTCATGCGCAGGGGTGTTAAGTGCTGAAACGCACAGCGGTTCCATCAAATCCTGCCAAACAGTGGGCGTCATTTTTTGGCAAAGATCGGCTACCGTGAGATGTTCTGCGCATTCAAAGTTCATGCCTTGCCATTGCCATGCAGTTTTGAGCAACTGCCACTTGTCAACCGCGCTCCAACAAGTATTGAAGGCAATGCCTTGCAACAGATTCAGAGGAAAAGACTTGTTGGGGAGCGACAGTCCTGAGCCATCGGCGTACCTTAAATCGAGGGGTTTTCGCCAAAATGCCTTTTCTAAATTGATGCCAACGGTCTGCATCATGGAGAGCGTTTTTTGATAAGCACCAATCAGGATATGTTGGCCATTGTCTAACAGTGAACAGTCTTCAGAGTGTGTTTGAATTGAACGCGCACGTCCGCCCCAAAATTTGCTGGCTTCTAGCAAAGTCACTTGATGGCCCTTTTGTGTGGCCGTAATGGCTGCAGCCAAACCTGCCCAGCCTGCACCTACGATGGCAATTTGTAAACGTTGGCTCAAAGTCGTCCAAGGGCTTGCACTTTCCATGCAAGCCAAAACTTACGCAAAGGTGTGAGCGCGATGCGTTGGTGCAAGACTTGAAAATTGTCGGCCTCTATTTCACGCAACAGGGTTCTGTAAATGCTCGCCATCATCAGGCCTGGTTTTTGGGTTTGTCTGTCTGCTGATGGCAGCATGTCAAAGGCTTCTTCATACAAGCGATGCGCGCGGGCTGCCTGAAATTTCATGAGTGCTGTGAAGCGATCGGAGTATTGCCTTTGTATCAAATCTTGTACTTTGACATCAAATTGTTTCAGCTCATCAATGGGCAAGTAGATGCGGCCACGCAGGGCATCTTCACCTACATCGCGCAAAATATTGGTGAGCTGAAAAGCTAAACCAAGCTTGTGGGCATACTGCGTTGTGGTTGCGTCGGTTTGGCCAAAAATTTGGGCGGCTACTTCTCCGACCACGCCCGCCACCAAATGGCAATACCTTTGCAAACCAGCATAGTCTAAGTAACGGGTCTGAGTCAGGTCCATTTGGCAACCTTCAATGACCGACAGCAAATGATGCGTTTCAATGCCGTAATCTTTCACGTGCGGCATCAGGGCTAGCATGACGGGGTGAGTGGCTTGGCCGTCAAAAGATTGAATGACTTCTTTTTGCCACCAAGCCAATTTGCTTTGAGCCACACTCGGATCCGAGATTTCATCGACCACATCATCCACTTCACGGCAGAACGCATAAAAAGAAGTGATGGCGGCGCGTCTGTTGGCCGGTAGGAAAAGGAATGCGTAATAAAAGCTGCTGCCAGAACTGGCCGCTTTTTGTTGGACGTACTCTTGAGGTGTCATGGTGCTTTATTCTCCCATTGTCTGGGGCGCATCCAAAGGGCTCGCCACAACATCAGGGGAAAGTCCCAAGCGCGCAGGCGAGGCCGCTTGGTTAAAACTTCGGGTCCGAGTGCGCTGACTTTTTCCAAAATTCGCAAACCGCCTTGAACCACCAACCGCAATTCCCAGCCGGCACGGCCGGGCACTTGATGCACCAAGGGTGCTCCCTGCATCATCAGCTGATGGGCATGTGAACAGAGTTCTTGAATCAGAAGAGGCGTCTCTTTGTGCGCTTGGTCTTGCGGTAAATAAAATCTACCTCGAGGGATGTCTTCACTCAAGTCTTGCCAAAAATTGATCAACTGCAGTGCGCTGCAAATGGCATCACTTCTCAGTAAGGCCTGTGTATCTTCGACGCCATAGAGGTGCAACAAAAGGCGCCCCACAGGATTGGCGGAAAGCTGGCAGTAGCTTAACAATGCTTTCATGTTGGGGTAGGTAGTGCCCTGAGCTGTGGCTTTGACATCTTGTTCAAAGGCTTTCAATAAATCATCTAGTAAAGAAACGGGCAATTTGAATTGCTCAATCCCTTGGTGCAAAGGTGAAAAAATTTCAGCTTCAGCACCTGATGCCTCATTTGTGGCCAGCAATTCATGCCGAAAGGCCATCAATAATTTCAAACGCTCTTCGGTGCTGAGGTGGCCTTCATCGGCAATGTCGTCGGCTGCACGGGCGAATGCGTAAATGGCGGCGATGGCTGGCCGTAGGTGTGGCGGACACAGAATAGAAGCCACCGGAAAATTTTCAGGGTGGGTGATGGGAAGGACTTGGACTTCCCGACGGTTTGCTTGTTTGGTCAGCATGGTTTCTTGTATTTTCGCTTGACAAGCATCATGGATTACCCTAGATTACTAACCAGTCAGTCATTAATTCGGATTCTTCAATGCCACAGCATGCCGCGCGCCTAACTTCTCTGTCCATTTTGTTTTTTGCTCTGATTTTGGGCATTGTTGCTTGTTCTCCCAAACAAGAAACGCCAGAACCCATCCGCTCTGTGAAATTACTGACAGTCGGATCGTCTGAATTGAACGTCCAGGGAGAGTACGCTGCCGAGGTGCGAGCGCGAACAGAAAGCCGATTGGGTTTTCGGGTGGGTGGCAAGATTTTGGTGCGTCAAGCTGAAGCGGGGCAACGCGTTCAGGCCGGACAGGTTTTGGCCGAAGTGGATGTTCAAGACTATGCGCTTGCGGCACAAGCTGCACAAGCTCAGGCGATAGGCGCGCGCGCTCAGCGTGATTGGCCGCCTTCAGACTACAAACGCTACGAAGCGCTGCTGGCGCAAAATTTCATCAGTGCAGCTGAATTGGAAAGACGCTCCGCCAGCCTAAAGGCTGCGCAATCTTCCCTAGATCAAGCCCTTTCACAGGCCCAATCGCAAGCCAATCAAGCTGGCTATGCCAAATTGTTGGCCACCACTTCTGGTGTGGTCACGGGCGTAGAAGCCGAGCCAGGGCAGGTGGTTTCTGCCGGTCAGTCAGTGCTTCGATTTGCACACGATGGGCCTCGAGATGCCGTGTTTGCGGTGCCTGAGCATGTGGTGGGACGCCTCAAATTGGGTCAAAAAATGTCGGTCACGGTGGGCAGCACAACACAAAGCTTTCAGGGACGTGTGCGAGAAATCGGTGCCAGTGCCGATCCTGCCACCCGAACCTTCACAGTCAAATTGGCATTGGAAAAAGCAGAGTCATTGCCACTGGGCATCACACTGAATGTGCAGGCCCCCCAATTGGCAGGAAGCCAATCGGATGTGATTAAACTGCCGACCAGCGCACTGCGCCAAGAGGCCAAGCAAACCACCGTATGGGTCTTCGATCCACAGACTTCCACGGTGCTTTCTCAAGTGGTTCAAGTTGCCACTGCGGATGGCAATGAGGTGGTCATTGCCTCGGGTTTGAAGGCTGGCCAACAAGTTGTGAGTGCGGGCGTCCATGTGTTGTCGCCAGGTCAAAAAGTGACTGTCTACAACGCGGCCGCTCTGTCAATACCTGCTGCCAAGTAAATCATGCGCAAAGAACCAAAATCGGGTTTTAACCTGTCCAAGTGGGCGCTTGATCATCCTGCTCTCACACGTTATTTGATGCTGGTATTGATGCTTTTGGGTGTCTTTGCTTTCTTTAATCTAGGTCAAGACGAAGATCCTCCTTTCACGTTTCGCGTGATGGTGGTCAGAGCCTACTGGCCAGGTGCTACAGCCCAACAAGTGGCAGAGCAAGTGACCGACAAACTGGAGCGAACGCTTCAGGAAGTGCCTTTTGCAGACAAGATTCGCAGTTACTCCAAACCTGGTGAAGCGCAAATTATTTTCCAAGTCAAAGACTATTCCAAGCCGTCTGAGGTGGCCAACGTTTGGTACACCGTGCGCAAAAAAATCGGGGACATGCGCGGCACTCTGCCTGCTGGTGTGGTGGGCCCTTTCTTTGTCGATGATTTTGGCGATGTGTATGGGGTCATTTATGCTTTGAAAGCAGACGGCTTTACACCGGCAGAGGTGAAGAAGTTTGCGGACGAAGTTAGGCAAAAAATCTTGCGCGTTAAAGACGTTGCCAAGGTCGAGCTTTTTGGCGTTCAAGATGAAAAAGTATTCATTGAAATTTCTCAAAAGAAACTGGCTGCAATGGGCATTGACATGGGGGCTGTCATTGCGCAGTTGGGTCAGCAAAATGCCATTGAATCAGCTGGCACTTTGAATCTGCCGAATGATGCCATTCAACTTCGAGTGAATGGGCAGTTCAATGACTTAGAGTCTCTCAGGCAAATGCCAATTCGCGGTATGTCAGGGCAGCAAATTAGGTTGGGTGATTTGGGAACCATTAAGCGCGATTACATCGACCCACCCCAAGTCAAAGTGCGGCACAACGGTGAACAAGTCATTGGAGTGGGTGTGTCCATGGCCAAGGGCGGCGACATCATTGAACTGGGCCAAGCCCTCAAAGTCAGTATTGCTAGCATTGAAAAGTCACTGCCCGTTGGCGTGAAGTTGGTGCAAGTCCAAGATCAACCTCAAGCCGTCTCAACTTCGGTCAATGAGTTTTTGAAAACTTTGGTAGAAGCGGTTGCCATTGTGCTGGCCGTCAGTTTCTTGGCGCTTGGTTTGCACAAGCGCCAAGGTACACATCCTTTATGGCGCCGGTGGACTTTGGACATTCGACCTGGTTTGGTGGTGGGCATTACCATTCCGCTGGTGTTGGCAGTCACTTTTTTAGCCATGGATTATTTCGGCATTGGACTGCATAAAATTTCATTGGGCTCACTCATCATTGCGCTGGGATTGTTGGTAGACGATGCCATCATTGCCGTCGAAATGATGGTCCGAAAAATGGAGGAGGGCTATGACAAAGTCCGTGCCGCCACCTTCGCCTATGAGCTCACAGCCATGCCCATGCTCACGGGTACCCTCATTAC
>Ga0209553_1000843_pt1 | contig 15578 bp, 16 predicted proteins | sample LauGreFBDMM110DN_2_FD_188217 | JGI IMG/M metagenome (GOLD analysis project Ga0209553, IMG submission 188217) | Freshwater lake microbial communities from Lake Michigan, USA - Fa13.BD.MM110.DN (SPAdes) (version 2) | ecosystem: Environmental > Aquatic > Freshwater > Lake | place: Lake Michigan...
TCATTCTCTTCCAGTAAATCCAACGATGTAGTCGTACTTTTTTGCATCATGACATCCTCTTCAGGCATTGTTCTCGTTTTTCGCTTCCATGCACTTTTACGCAGATCCTTGGCAGCATTAATAGCCACCTTGAAAATCCACGCTTTAAGATTGATCACATCGGGCAGGGCATCTTGTTTTTTCCAACACCGCAAAAACGCATCTTGGGCGATATCTTGGGCATCATCTTTATTTCCAAGAATAAACCAAAGGGTGCTGGTCAACTCGTCCCTTATTTGATTAAAGGTCGACAATAACCGCTCGCCATTGGATTGCTTTTTATCCAACTTCAATGGGGCACTTCCATCCTCGGTGATGCTAGGGTGCTTCATGGTTCACACTCCTAAGACGAGGCAGGAAACAAAAAAGATTGATCAAGAGGATTGCGCTTTGTATTTTCATACTTTTACCAACCACCCCCCACGAAAACTTTTATGCCAACAACACTCTAATATCTTTGCAATTTTAAGTTATTTTACTTATGACACTAGCACAATCGCTTGACTACAGTTACAATATCTGAAGGTATATTTGTAAGTAGAAATACTTATTCCAAAAGGAGTTGGCAATGAATACCACACAAGAAGCGCTCAAGAGCCTGCTTGAAATTGGTGAAAGCAAAGGATTTGTTACTTTTCAGCAAGTGTTTAATGCTGTTACTAAAGAAAAAGCTGACCCCGAACGACTTGATAAATTATTGACCCTGCTCGAAGAGCATGGCATCGAAATCATTGATGATGAAAACGATGACTAGTTCTCTTTAGGGTGCGCTTTTTGCAATTGTTCCAGTAAAAAAGGGATCGTTGGCCTCTCCGCAGGCGATGATGATTTAAACGCATAAACAACATCCCCCTTCGTATCCACTACAAAATCCCCACCCAATTGAAATAAATCGTCCTTGGAGTAACCCATGGATGGCAACCATCCCGTAATTATTCTTCCCATAAACTTCCACAACACTTTAGGCGACAGAAAATCCTTCAACCGGGCCGAACCTAGTTCAAATATCTTGTATACTTCTTTTTCTGAATCGCTTACCAAAGAAAAAGGCAACTTTAACTCTTGAGAAAGTTTGAGTGCCTCGGCGGGTGAAGAAAAAGTGATTGCGACAACTGTCGCATTGATATCCTTGAACAATGGGTATTGATCACGGATATCGCCCAGATGGGCCCTGCAAAGCACTCAGCCCAAATGCCTCAGGAAAACCAAAAGGAAGGGTGCGGGGCCAAAAGTTCGCAACTCCCTGACCTCGTTTTGAGTGTCCCGAAACTTTAATAATAAATGGTTCATTGGGTTCGATCACTGTTAAATATAGAAATTCGCCTTCGCTATTCAGCATTATAGCCCCCATCTTTACATGGATAAAACTTAAAACACGAATCTTTGATGCAATCGTTAAAGTTGGCACTTTCGTTAAGTCGATAAAAACCTTGCAGATACTCCATGCCATTACCTCGATTGAAGAGAAATGGTTTTAAGCGGGAACGGGAAACCCGGGTGCGTTTAAGTTGTAGAAAGGTGTCCGTTATGAAAACCAGAAAAAAACACATTGTAGGCGGGTTAATCGCTGCCTTATCTTTAAGCGTTACAGGCTGCATGCCTTTTTCCATGGGGCTATTCACCCCAATGCCTGTACCCCCTTGGGTTACCGAACGCATGGAAGAAAAATACACCCATCGGAATGATCACCGAACTCCGATCATGCCTCCAATCAAAGAAGGCGCTGCGCCTCCTCTTTGCGAAGATGCACCAGACGATGCACAAGTCATCAGGGCGATGCCACACATGGCACGAGGCTTCCCTTATGTGTATGAAGAGCACCGGGATGATGTTCAAATTGTGACCGAAAGGCTTGTGGATAAAATTGATCCACCAAGATTCTTCCCACTAGTTGGCCCAGCTCAACTTCATCACTGCCATTGGAAAGCCACCATCTATTACACCGAAGTTATTGAATCTGGGTATCCGTTTCCTGTGAAAATCAAACGCCCTAGAATTCAAGTCGTGTACATCGATAAAGACCACTTGCATCTTTATGCAGGAACACCTGAACTCCAGAAATCTTTCACCAAAGACCTGTCAGGTTACTAAACTAGGATTCGAAATCAGCGACCTTTTGGAGAGACAGACATCATGCGCAAGCAATGGAAAATATCAGCGCAAAGACTTTTAACTTTGAGTGCTTTCGGAATCCTGGCAGGGGTTTCCGCAACTGGTTTTTACCTGACTGGGTTTACAAACGCAGCAGAACAAACTAAGTCTGGCGTAATCATCGCCTCTACTAAACCTGCTGCAGGAAAACCTGCTTCTGAAAACAAACCAGAAGATTCACTCGCCCTTGCTGAATCCATGCGCATTCATATCGAATTCCTCGCTGATCCCCTGATCTCTGCAACGGATATCGCGCCTTCAGTAAGAAATGGCAAAATGATTCTCAAAGGTAATGTGAACAACAACACTGTTGCTAATAATGCCGTCGCCCTTGCAAGCAGACTTACAACCTGCAAAGTGATCAGCGAAATTAGAACCTGGCCTGTTTCTTTCAGTAAAACTGATAAATTATCAGTCGAAACACTGCAAGCTAACACCAATAAAGTTGTCAGTACCGAATTACTTACCTCCTATCCAAAATTAACCGCTGCTGTTTCCGCTGAAGGCACGGTAATAGTATCCGGCCCCGTAGTTACCCTCGAAGATAAACTAGAAATCAGCAAACGACTTCGTAAAGTTGCAGGCTGCCAAAGAGTTGTCAACAAGATGACTGTTCAACCCATGCGCATGGGTAACGAAACAGTGACGATGGTAAATAAAGATGGTACCAAGTGGATCGTAGGCAAAGATCAACTCACAACCCCCACTCCAGCCATTCAATTAACCCCAGCTTCAACTCCCACAAAAGAAATCACTCAGGCTGTTGTATCTACAAAGCCCGCAGACAAAATTGCACCCGTAATCGTTCCTACGCAAAATTCCGTGCAAACTCCGAAGCCCAAAGAAACCACTAACACCAGCAGCAAAGGGCAAAGGCCCGCGGTACTTCCAGAAAGCCTGGTACCAGTAACACCCGTGGCAAAGCCATTACCTACACCAGAAAAAACTGTTGATGTATTCGCCATTCCAAAACTTCCACAGGATTGGACCTCTAAGAAAAGTGAAAAGGTGGAAAAGAAGGAAGAAGTAAAACCTGCAGAAAGCCCTGCAAAAACTGTAACTAAAACCGTTGAAGCAAAACCAGCCAGCAAAACAACAGAAAAAGCAGAAGTGTTTCCAAGCTTTCCTAACTTGAACAAGAAACCAGAAAAAACACAAACGACTGTAACTACCCCGGTGATTAATAAAGATGTTCCAGTAGTTGCTAAACCAGAGCCCGTTGCTCCAAAGAAAGAACTACCAAAAGTAGCAGCGAAGAAAGATCAAGTTGCTCCTAAAGTGATAGTTGAGAAAAAAGAGGTCCCTAAAATAGTTCTTGAAAAAGAACCTATTAAAGCAAAAATCGATACCGTGACAAAATCCGCAACTCGAGTATTCATGCCAGCTCATGATCCCATGGGTTCCGCTATTGTAAAAGCAGATATGCTTGGTTTCCCCTTGGCAAGAAAAGAAGCCCCCACCTCTGAAACCCAAAAGCCTTTGCTTACTGATAAAGTACCAACCAGATATGCAACGAACTCTGATAAAGATGGTGAATACAACAGACCCTACCTTGCAGCAAAAACCCAGGTAAAGCCCGTTACCAATGAAAACATCGTTGCCGAAAAGACAACCTCTGTTGCAAGTAAGCCTGCAGCAAAACAAGATACAATCGCGGATATCAAACCCAATACTGCTAAAGTGATTGCGAACTCGGAAACTCAGGCCTCAACAGTCTCAAACGGCAAAAACAAAACCGTGCCCGCAACTACTGCAAGCAAAAAAGTGGAATCAAACGCAAAGCCCAATGTTACAACAGGCTCGATTACTTTTGATTCTGATGAAGGCGATACTAAAACAATCGCAAATACTAAAAAAGCTTTGACCTCGCTCAGAAAACAAGTGGAGCAAGTGTGTGGTAAAAAAGCTTCATCGGTCCAAGTAATCGAAAAGCCTGATGGTTCGAGGGTACTTTTAATCGATGTAGCTCAAGGAAGCAAGCAGGAAGACCTAGCTAAAACCCTGTTCAGCATGCCTGAAATTGCAGAAAACAATGTGACCATTGAATTCATAATCAAATAGATTGTGCAATAACAAATCATTCCCGCAAGATGGAGTGCCTATCCCGAAGGCGCTCCATCATTTTTTTCCCACCACAACTTTATCCAATACTTTTTGAATTTCCCGTTCCATCTTATCCGCTAGATCTTTAAGCGAATTAATGTCATCCATGATGGTTTTTGAATTGAAACGGATGATCCCCCGCTCATCAATCAGAATAAGCATGGGAAGAAATTCAATATCCCATTCCCGATTGATGCTGCCCAACCCATCCCAGAATGAAGGCCAAGTCATGCCAAACTGCTGCTGGGCTTTCACCAACGCAGTTTTATCTATGTCGGAATTAACACCCAGTAAAACAAAAGGCTTGCCTTCAAATTGCTTGAACAACTGCTTTTCGTAAGGCAAAAGCTCTTTGCATGGCCCGCACCACGATGCCCAGAAACTTAACAACACCACCTTACCCTTGTACTGACTCAGTTCCATTTTCTGGCCCGAAGCATCTTCCGCCTTTATTTCTGGCGCAATGTTTCCAACCCGCACCCCAACAGTCAAAGCCTTGGGTTCCTCTGCACATCCCATAAACAACAGCGACGCTAGCAACCAATATTTACTTTTCATCTCTTACCTCTTTTTTCAACTCAAGTGCTTTTACCGCCATCGCTATCATTTTCGATTGAGGCGAACTTTTCGGGTACTTATCCAAATCGCTTAAAGAGACCCAAGCCAATTCCTCATAATAATCGGAGGCCCCTTTTCCAGAAACCTTACCCATAAAAACTCTTACCGTTATTTTAAATCGTGTCACTGGATGAATCACTTTGCCTATCTCACGAAACTTTTTTGAAACCAAAGATGCATATTTCTGAGAAATAATTCCCAACGCCTTTACTTCGGTAATACCCTCATCCGGGGTATCGTGTGGCACTTCCCATAAACCCGCCCAGCGTTGCCCAACGGGCCTTTTACCCAATAGAATCCTCTTCTTGTTGACCAACACCGTGGCCAATTCTTGCACCTGTGTCACTACTATTTTTTTCTTCTTGATCGGCAACTCTGTTACAAGATCGCTTCGCTTGGCAATGCAAAAAGGGGAAAGAGGACACGAGTTGCACTTGGGGTTAGTCACCGTGCAAACCAAGGAGCCCACTTCCATCATGGCTTGATTGAACGCCCCGATATCAGTCTCAGGCAATATTTCCTCTGCAGCCTCCCAAAGGAACTTGTTTCCCAAGGAGGAATCCACATCGTGCAATAATGCGAAAAGTCTCGCCAACACACGCTTGGTGTTGGCTTCAAGAATGGGCAATTTAGTATCAAACGCTTGGGATAAAACTGCGTTTCGAGTGTATCTTCCCAACCCTGGCAAACGGGAAAGATCTTCAATATTAGTCGGGAAAGTACCACCAAAATCTGCAACGATCATTTTAGCGGCTTGGTGCATGTGCCTTGCGCGCCTGTAATAACCAAGGCCCTGCCAATGCTTCAATACTTCCTGCTCATCCGCAGAAGCAAGCGCATCTACGGTGGGAAACGACTTCAAAAATCTTTCGAAATAAGGAATCACGGTTGCAACTTGAGTCTGCTGCAACATGATCTCGCTAACCCATATCGCAAATGGATCTCTGGTTTTTCTCCAGGGGAGGTCTCGTTTTCGTTCCCCAAACCAGAACAATAAAGCTTTTCCTAAAAGCTTTTTAGAAGCAGGCAAAAGAGACGGCTTGGGAAGTATTGTTTCCAGCTTTTCTTTTGCCATGTACTACTTTTTTAACCGGAATTTTGCAAATAATGCTGCCGCTGCATCTGAAGTATTTGCTGTAGGCTTTGGTTTTTCTTCAGGCTTGGCTCCACCCTCCGAAGTTGCTCCCGAACCGCCTGCATCTTTTTCCGCACCCGCCTCAGGCGCAGCATCTTTCCACGAAGGTTTTGCCCCGGCAGGCGCTTTATCATCATCATCAAACAACAAATCATCCAAATCATCTTCAGCATCACCCGATGATTTTTTTGGCTCAACTTTTTCTTCTGGTTTTGCTGCTGGTGCCACAACTGCAGGCTTCGCTGCTGGCACCGCAACTGCGGGCTTCGCCGCTGGTGCTTCAATCTTCACTTCAAACAGCAATGGGCCAACTTTCACTTTATCTTTTGGTTTTAGTTCAACTTCTGCTGATATTTTGTTGTCATTTACAAAAGTACCTTCAGCACTTCCCAAATCTACAAGAAAAAGTTTCCCTTGTTTTACCAAGAAAGCGCAATGCTTATCAGAAACACCCGTAGCTGGTTTTAACTGGCATGAAGGATCTTTACCAATTCGAAATTCTGCAGCAGTTATGGGGATTTCCTTACCCATCATTTTTCCCGCTGTTAAAACAACCAAGCTGATTTTCATTACACTAACCTCATAAGCCAAATGTCATAATTCGATCTTCATCGTACAATCATGCTACATCATTGCATAACATCTCATAAAATGATTATCTATTTTAAGGAAAGAGAGTTTAACAATGCAAAGAAATTCACTCAGTGTTTTAATAATGCTCCTGAGCCTGCTCGCATCTTCAGGCTGTGCAGACAAAAAAAATACCACAAAAGCAGAAATCCCTGCTAATAAACCTACTCTCGTAATTGCATGCCCTGAAGGCATAGCCCATGATGTGCTAAAAGCCCAAGGCTTTGTAGTTTCTAACAGACTTGGCGCAGAGCTAAAAATCATCACCCGAAGTTCAGGCAAAATTCCGGATTCAGGCGAATTAAAAGCCGATATCTGGATCATCAAACCTGAAGAAATTGGGGAATTCTCCCAAGCAAATCTGCTAGCATTCGCCTCAGATTCAATCCAAGAACCAGGCGACAAAATTAATTGGTCTGACTTATTACCCCTCTATCGTGAAAAGCTGTTGATTTGGCAACGAAAAATAGTTGCACTACCTCTCGCTGGAGAAGCCCGAGTTTGCCTTTATCGCGATGATTTATTCAACAACCCCACCCACCAAAATGGTTTTAAAACGAAATACAACACCCCTTTGAAACCACCCAACACTTGGCCTGATTACCATAAAATCGCACAGTATTTTTCTGAAGCTAATTTCAATTCAGGCAAAAGCCTGCCCGGTTTATCTTCCTCTGAAGAAGATTTCGAGAAAGATTTTCTGAGTTTTGCTGCTGGCTACACCAGGCAACCCGTCAGCCCCTCCGAAAAAATCACTCCAGAAATCGAGAACGCAGTATTTTCGTTTCAGTATGATTTTCGCACAGGGAAACCATTGATTAATACCACAGGATTTGTCAAAAGCTTAGAGAAATACAAACTATTGCAAAAATTCCGGGCAAACTCTCCCGAGACCGAATCTGGCGCTACATTCCTACAAGGTAACGCTGCCCTTACCATTGCAGATGCAAGCCTGGTTTACAAAACCCAAAGCAACCCAGCCTTGAAAGACAAATTTAACATTTGCTCCATACCTGGCTCCGATGGTTATTACCCAGGCTCTTCCACCGAGTTCAGGCCATTACCCATAGGTAATAAAATCCCCTACCTTGGCACTTCCAGTAACCTTGGTTGCGTCAATGCAAAATCCGCATCAAAAGAATTAGCTTTCAAATTCTTAATCGGACTTGCAAGCCCTGAAATCGCAGAACGCATTTGTGTTGAACCCACCATTGCAAGTTACACCCGCTATTCCCAATTAGATAAGATAAGACTCGATGCATTTGGTTTAGATTCGCAACGAACTACAAGCTTGCGCGAAACCATCCGAGCAAATCTTTCCCACATCGATATTAAAAATCCCGCATTGTGCAGCAGGTTGCCTGGCTACCAGAAACGACGAACCATTCTTGTTGAAGAAGTAAAAACTTACCTTAATAGCCCGAATGGTTCTGCTCAGGAAACAATGAATAAAGTTGCACAGCGCTGGATAGAAATAGACAAAGCATGGCCTGAAAAAGAGTTCCAAGCTTTAGTGAAACAAAGCGTCGGCCTAATCGCAGACTAAGGTACCATCACTAGGAATCAAAGAATCCATTTCAAAATGTTCGTGCTGATTAATTTCAAAAATGCACATCTATTCGGCAAGCTCCACGTAGCCGAGTCCCGCGACCGATGCACACGGACAACATTACTCCGGTAATTTGTGCAGGGCGAGGCCACCCTCACGGTTGCCCACTAGGACCATCTTCCCGTCCAGCGAACAAGCGATACAGGATGCGACCGTTTTACCACCAATCCGGAAGCGTCCGATTTCGTCGCCGTTTTCCGTATCCCAAATGTGTAGCCGCACTCCGTCCATGGAGAGAATCCGCTTTCCATCGGGCGTGAAAAGAACACGCTTGATCTTGTTGTTGTGGCCATTGGACGCCCAGAGTTGCTTGCCCGTCTTCGTGTCCCAGAGTTGCACGGTTTTCGGGAAGGAGTCGTCGCCCTTGGCGATCTTCTTGCTGTCCGGGGCGAATGCCACATCTTCGCAATACTTGCCAATTGTTGAGACTTTCTTACCATTCGCCAAATCAAAGAGGATTGTGTTGTTGCCATCGGAGAAGCAAAGTAACTTGCCGTCAGGGGATAACGACGTGACCCGCGCCCCTGTCTTTAACAACTGTTCCTGTGGCTTTGCATCTCCATCAACATCCCAAACGAGGCAAGTGCCGTAGCGATCGACAGAAATGCCTTTCTTGCCGTCGGGAAAGAAAAACACGTTGTCCACGCGTTCTCCGTGACCTCGCACACGGCGCAGGAGTTTGCCCGATTCTGATTCCCACACCCACACGGTCTTGTCATCGCTACCGGCGGCCAGGATCTTTCCATCCGGCGAGAGTGCCACGGACCAGACCCACTTCTCGACACCGGGGCCGGTGGTAGCGCGGAACTCTGCTTTCCGTTTCAGTTCGCTTGCCACCTCCCACAGAAAGATGTTGCCCTTCATGTCCGATGAGGCTGCGCGATTACCTTCTTTCGAGAAGGCGACAGCGGAGACATAGCATCCATGTCCCTTGGTGGCGGAAAGCACAGGGAGTTCAGGCGGGTTGTCCTGGGCCTTACCTACCGATGTAACAAAGAACAATAAAGCAACGGAAAGTAAAAAAAAGATGCGCATCGAATCTCCTCTGTGGCCGACCGGTACGGCAAAACTGCTAGGGACACCTGAATGACCCCATTTGAGAAAAATCAAAGGGGGCAGGTCTCTTTTTTGGACTTACTACAAAACACAAAAAAACAAGCGGACTGTATCACGCCCTTAATCACAGAATTTTGACCCGCTGGTGTGCGACATCACGCATGTTGATCCAGCCGATCAATCCGTAGGTATCCATGAAAACGGTCATCGCTTCGGCGTCCCTAGGCGGTAGTGATCATGCTGTGCCGCAAGGTCAGTCGGCAAATCAGCACAATCAACCACCAAGTCTCCGAACAACTCACCAAATGTAGATTTTTTGGCACCATTCACCGGCTCTATGCGCACTCGTGTTCCTTCCGAAAGTACCTGAGAATCATCTGGCACTATGACCCCGTTATGGACTACGCCTTCAAGTTTCATGGGTTACCTCTTTTGCGATGATTGCCAATGGCTTGCAAGATAGCCTATACCCCGACCTAGCTGTGCTGATGGCAGGTTAGTATTTATTTTACACAACAAGTATATTTAATCACGTTTCTGCATCCTGATCAAGCGCATACGCTGGCTTATATCCTTTGGAAAAACCAAAGGGGTTAGGTCTCTTTCTAAATACCTAAGCCATGGCCTCAAGGAAAAAAGGCAGATGCATCATGCCTTCAATCGCTAGATCCTAAGATACCTTTTGTCTAATTCAAAGATGCGTTAGGCACACTACCAAAAAAGATACCTGCCACTTTTGGCTGAAAACCATTACTTGGTTAAAAGTTTGTCGAATAGAAAATCGCTCGCTTCAGTGTACTGCTTTGGTTTCGAGTAGCCTGGAACAATCAGATGACATTCATGGCCAACCTTATCAGATTTCGCCTTAAGTTTGACACCAAACACCGGATGATGAATGCCGTGGCCGGCATCCCGCGATGGAAGATCCATCTCTGCGCTGCAAGTCATAAACAAAGGAGGGTCATTGGAATCAAGGTGGTTGATTGGAGAAAACTCCACAAAGAGCTCTCGGTATTTATCGTAGTTCTTGATTACTTGCTCAATGCTTTTTTCACCGACTGCCTGTGGAATCATGGGATGACTTAGTACCTTCGGCCCCAACCAGCTTTCAATGACTATCGGGTCGATCGAAGTTTGGCCCACCGAAACCGCTGCAGCACATACTCGTGTTGATTTGCGGAGTAAAGGGTCATTAGAGTTCGGGTCAGCCAAGTCATCGTGCAGCAACAACCACATGGCCGTGCAACCCCCCGCACTTGGGCCAGTCAATGCAATCTTTTCTGTGTCAATGCCCCAATCATTACACTTGGTTCGAAGAAACTGAATCGCCCTTGCAGCATCGTGGACAGGGGCAGGCAAAGGGTGCTCTGGTGCCAATCGATAATTGATTGCAGCAAATGAAATGCCCTTATCGAGAAAGGGCTTGATAGCGGGCCCCTTTTTGCTCTTGTCTCCCGTTATCCAACCACCCCCGTGAATGTAAACAAGTAATGGTCGTGGGCCAACGCCTTTGGCTTTCCAAAAGTCGAGTACATTTCGTTCGTTCGGCCCGTAGGAAACATTTTCGTTTGTAGGGACTGGTTGTTCGAGTTGGTCACTGCGCATCAAACTGAGCCCAAAAACCGCAGCAATCATTGCTATTAAACTGATCTTCATGGTAAATTTATTTCAACGTAAAGAAAAGGAAGCTTCTAAAAACTATTCTATCCTTTAGTTTACCTTAAACCCGCACAGCAATGCGCCATCAATAGCAGCAAATTAATAGGCAGACGCAGACTAAGGTTTACTTCAGCCCAGGGAGTTTGATGACGAGGCCCTGATTGAATTTTGTTCCGGGTTTTCCTGTGCCAAGAATCATGGTGCAACTTTTAGTTCGGTTCAGGAATCTTGGGTGTCGGCTTTTCTTGAAAACGAGCAACAATGACTTATGCCACTTTTCAACCTTTAGTCAACCTTGAAAACACCACTAGCATCAAATTAATTGCCAGACTCTGGCTGAGCGTTTTGTAATGCCGTTTTTTTTTTGCATTTATCGTAAACAAACTCAGGATCTAGATCTGCTCCCGCCTCCCATTCAATGGTATCAAAAGCAACTGAAACTTTCCCAAAATTTTTGCAATCCCTAAGCCGTTTAAAAACACCAAATCCCAAATAGGGTTTCATATCCAATACACCACATTCACCGTTACTGAAGGTGATATCAAGCATAAAATCATCTCGTGGAACAACACCTGTTACTGATGGATACATTTTATATCCTCCTATTGCAACGGCTGAATCTTAAAGGGTTCCTCACCATTCATAACTAAATCCCAGTCCTTCATAAGCTCTTCTTGATGCAATTCAGCCCAAGCCAAGACTAACTTTATTTGCTTCCTCGGCAAATTTCCTTTAAAAATCTCGCACGTCCGAATATCCACTGTAGCTGTATATTCAGCATAATAGACATGAAAATGCGGTGGAGGATGTTCACCAGGTGCAAAATACATTCGAATTACAATCCCATAAAACATCGATATGGTCGGCAAAGTAATCTCCTATTGTACCGCCTTACGCAATTACTTCTCCTTAACCATCATTAAATCCTGTTCAGTAAACAAGTGGCACCCAAATTTATATTCTACACCTAAAGTAACTGAGTTTAAATTAACAAACATCTCCTTACTTTTCCACAAAGAAACACTCGCCATTAAATGTCACCTTGAAAAAACCGCATCTGGATTTTTTTCAATAAAAATAGTAGTGCACCAAGGCCAATGCCTCCACGAATTTAGAACTTAATCAATATAAATTAAGCAAAGCGGCGGCGAGCAGTACCATGCTCTGCTGACCCATGATGTCTCGAAAAACAGTAATGCGGTCACGGTTTGCTGCAGCGACTTTTTAGCCGCCAACCTTCTCGCCAACACGCGCTTCCCACCACTCGGGTAGGCCGGGATTGATCCACTGCCAACCCACGCCATGATACGATGGCTTACGCATCTCTACGACGACCACGACAACTGTCACGAGCAACGAAACAAGTGCTGTGACCAACCAACCTGGCCTCTCAAACGCAATCGTGGCGGCGGCCAAGGAGACGAAGACTCCAGCCCATATCAACTCGAGCGACCGAGCAATCCGAGCTATGTTGCAGAACAGAAAAAAATGGGCAAGTACAAAAGCGAGTATGAAACCCCACCACCAACCATACATCGACAAAACAATCGCCCCCATTGTACCCCCGACAAGTACGAATACATCAACTATAGAAAGCCGAAACCCAGGAGCAAAAGCAGATCGTTTCATTATAACAGGACAACTCCCCATGTTTCTGTGAAAAATGTGATTACTCACATAGGTTATTGATATTTGCAAAAGTTAGAAACCCCGCACATCAATATCAGTATATCAATCGCAGAATAAGAATTATTTCAATCCGGGGAGTTTTATGACAAGGCCCTGATTAAATTCTATTCCTAGTTTTCCTGTGCCAGCAGAGGTTGCAATACTCATCGCATCAGGATTAATACTCAAAGAATACAACACACCAGATGCAATTTCGTGCGCTGCAACAAGTGAACCATCCGAAGGCTGCCACTGAGTAAGAACGCCCTTGCCTTTTGGCGCTCCGCCAACTGCAAGCAATTGCTTTCCATCAGGAGTGAAACGAACAGAATAAATCCAACCTGGATGAGAAGCAGGTTCTTTGTCCGAATTAGGAAGGCCTTTGTTAACTAAATTGCGAATGAACTTTCCATCTTGCAGATTCCAAAGTTTAATCACCCGATCCCCGCCCGCTGTTGCAAGCATGGTTTGATCAGGACTGATTGCAATTGAGAAAACACCCTCTTTATGGCCATTATCTGCCTCTTTTTCTTTGTATGCCTTGATTTCATAAGCCATCGCTCCTGAAGGAATATCCCATGCCTTGATCGAACCCTGCATCGAACAAGAAATCAATCGTTTGCCTTCGTTGGCCCAAATCACACTGTAAACAGGTGAAGGCTCGGCTTTGGTATGTGCATCAATTTCTTTGACCACATTACCCTTGGCAATATCAAAGAGCCTGACTTTGCCATCATGGCAACCAGTGGCAAGCAAAAGGCCCTTAGGATCAAAAGCCACTACATCGACAAAGTTTGGATGACCAAAAGATTTTTGCGGAGCATCGCTTGCGATCTTCCACTCACTAAAATTACCTGCGGCATCAGCACTAAAAAGAACTTTGCCTTCCTTGGAAAAAGAAATGGCATTGGGAATGCTACCCAGATTAAGTGTCTGAACAACGCTACCAAAATCAGGGGCCAAGGGTTGACCTTGGGTAAAAGGAATCTGAAGCATCTGGATGGACCCATCTTCCGTGCCCACTGCAACAATTTGATCCTTTGCAAAGGTAATGGTTTTAACAACGCCAGGAAGTTTGATAGTGCCAATAAGTTTAAGATCGCTGGCTTGGAAAAATCGAACCTCAGGATCTAAGCCACCCGTTGCAATCACTTGACCGTTAGGCGAAAGAGCAACAACGCGCACGGCATTGCCGCCTGCTTCGATGGTTTTATCAAGCATGTTCGAACCAAAATTCCAAGAGCGAAGAATTTTATCATCGCAAGCAGCCCAAAGAACTTGGGCACCTTGACCAAATGCAAAACTACGAACCGGGAACCCCGTAACTAAAACTTTGGTGATCGCAAGGTTATGAAGATAAAGCGAACCATCGGTTCCCACCGCATGAACCGAAGTACCACTTGGATTAAAAGCAACACCTCCAGAAAATCCTGCCCCGTCAAAGAACTGCTGTTCCCTACCCAACAAAAGATCCCAAGATCGGGCAATGCCATCCATGCAAGTGGTGACAAGTTTGGTTTTATCAGGTGAAAAAGCAACCTTTGCAACATCTTTAGGATGGCCCAAAACCCAAAGATCTTTTCCATCTTCCGTCTTCCATACACGGACATTCTTGCCACTGCTAACAGCACACATGGTGCCATCCCTAGATAAGACCACATCATTCAAAGCATCAACCGCCAAGGCTTTGTGTTTGAGGGTTTCCTTCGCGGTGGTGACATCCCACTTATGTGGGACTTTATCTTCGCCAAAGGTCCAGATGATATTATCCGCAGCGGCATAAACTGCAGTTTGCAATGGGGTGGGACCAACATCGAGCATTTTCACAACACTGATTTCATGAGAGGAAAGAGAATCTTTACCCACAACCATGAGGGATCGGGGTTCCTGCAAGAACTGAAGATTCTTGGCCTGCTCGCCTGCGATTCTAAATATCTCTTTACCCAACGAAACATCATAAACCCTAGCTGATTCGGTAGTTTCTTTTTCAAGAACCATTGCAGCCTGCTTGCCATCCTGGGCCAATTCAAAAGAAGTAACCGGACCAACATTCCACTCGGCCAAAGGTTTATAAATATCTTGAGCAAGATCAGCAACAGCAAGGAAAACCGTTTTGCCATCTTTACCAATGACTGCAACAGTAGATCCATCTTTAGAAGACTTGATAAACTTCACAGGTACACCAAGAGAGTTTTTCTCGGATACGAGTTTGCCATCAGCATTCTTCAGAAGTATGAGTTTGCCATCCTCGCAACCCAAAACGGAAACATCCTTGTTAAGCAGAGGGGTGATCACATTGATGGGAGCAGCAACACGCACCGACCAATTTGAATTAGGGGACCAGCTAAATACGCCTTTATCTTTAACCACAGCTAAAGCCTTGGTATTATCTGAAGACCATGCCACTTCCAAGATGGGATCAGCCATTGGCATGTATTCCAAAGTGGTGCCATCGGATAAAAACAAAGCCAAGCCATAGCCTTCGATTGCAGTTAGAATCTTTTTCTCTTCGTTATCAAATGCAAGGGATAGTGGATTCCCAAACAATGGAAGCTTTGCAAGTGTTTTCAAATCGTTGGCATCAAGAATACGAATGGATTTATCAGCCATTGCAAGTAGGATTTTCTTGCCTTGGGCAGAAGTACGAATCTTATTTAATGGGGCATCAAGAGGTGCAGAGGCAATTGGGGTAAAATCCGAAGCCTTACTTAACTTCAGGGTTTTATCTGCGCCCAACGAAAGCAACCCAGCAGGAGAAAACTCGAGCTTGACGACTTCGCCTGCATGAACAGGAACCAGCTTGGGTTCAGCTTTACCTTCAGATTCCAGCACTGCAATTTTTCCATCAGCGAGGCCTGCGATGATTTGTTTGCCATCATTTCTAACAACCAAACTCCGCACAGGGGCAGG
>Ga0209553_1000844_pt1 | contig 15561 bp, 12 predicted proteins | sample LauGreFBDMM110DN_2_FD_188217 | JGI IMG/M metagenome (GOLD analysis project Ga0209553, IMG submission 188217) | Freshwater lake microbial communities from Lake Michigan, USA - Fa13.BD.MM110.DN (SPAdes) (version 2) | ecosystem: Environmental > Aquatic > Freshwater > Lake | place: Lake Michigan...
ACCTAGAGGATGGCCTGAAGGCCGCCTTCGTCGACATCGGCTTCGAGAAAAACGCCTTCCTGCATTACTGGGACATCGTGCCCACGGGCTTTGACAGCGGCGTCGAGATCGTCGAGCGCGAGAACAAGAAGCGCGGCCCGGAAAAACCGCGCATCACGCAGAAGGACATTCCGCGCGTCTATCCGCCCGGCAGCGAAATCATCGTGCAGGTCACGAAAGGGCCGATCGGCACCAAAGGCCCGCGCGTCACCACGAACCTGGTCCTGCCCGGACGCTACCTCGTGCTGCTGCCCAATTCCGACAAGAGCGGCATCTCGCGCAAGATTGAAAACCAGGAGGAACGCCAGCGGCTGAAGAAGATTCTCCGCAGTCTGACCATTCCCGAGGGCATGGGGGTCATCATGCGCACCGTCGGCGAAGGCCAGCAGGCGCGTTACTTCGTGCGCGACCTGGCGCTGCTGCTGGAGGAGTGGAACCAGATTCAGGAACGGATCAAGAAACAGCCGGCGGCGACCTGCGTCTTCCAGGAGCCGGACTTGATCGAGCGCACGGTGCGCGATTTCCTCACCGAGGAGGTGGAGCGCATCGTCATCGACCGCCCGCAGGCCTACGACCGGATGCGCGAGATGATTTCCAAGATCTCCCAGCGTTCCATGGCCAAGGTGAAGCTCTACACCGACCACCAGCCGATCTTCGACCGATTCAACATCACGCGGCAGTTGGAGAGCACCTTCACGCGCCAGGTGCATTTGAAAAGCGGCGGCCATCTGGTCATCGACGAAACCGAGGCGCTGGTGGCCATCGACGTGAACACCGGCCGGCACAAGGGCGGCAAGGACCAGGAGCAGACCATCTTCAAGGTGAACATGGAGGCCGCCGAGGAAATTTGCCGCCAGCTCCGACTGCGCAACATGGGCGGCCTGATCGTGCTCGACTTCATCGACATGAAATCGCGCCGGGACCAGCAGTCGGTTTACGGGCGGATGCGCGACGGACTGCGCCGGGACAAGGCCAAGACGCACATCCTGCCGATCTCGCAGCTCGGCCTGATGGAGATGACCCGGCAGCGTCATTCCGAAAGCGTGCGCGCGGCGGTCTATGATGATTGTCCGTATTGCAAGGGCCGCGGCAAGGTGAAGAGCGCGATCACCATGAGCGTGGAAATCCAGCGCAAGCTCAGTGAAATCCTCAAGAAACGCTCGCGGGACGAGTCGGACTTCCAGCTCCGCATCGTGGTGCATCCGACGGTGCTCGACCGGTTGAAGACCGAGGATGAGAAGCTGATCGTGGAAATGGAGAAGCGCTATTTCGGCAAGCTCCTCTTCCGCCCCGACAACGCGCTGCACGCCGAGCAGTTCAAGATCTACAACGTGGCCACCAACGAGGAGCTGGCCAGCAGCAACTGACCATACGTCAGGAAACAAAAAAGCGCCCCGTCGATCGACGGGGCGCTTTTCTTTTCGGGCGGGAAATTACTCGGTGCGCTTGATGGTGATCAGCCAGGCGCTTTCGTTTTTGCTGTCACCGGCGATGGCCAGGATTTCGCCTTTGGGCAGCGGCGATTTTTCGATGCGCGACATTTCCTTGCCCTGGCCGAACATCTTGACCTTGATCCCGGCCTTGCCGCTGTCCTTCACGTCGATGGAGCATTGCTTGCTCATCACCACCTTCGTGTAGTTCGTGCCGACGAGGGTGAAATTGGTGCGGTTCACCTCGAAAAAATTATTCCACTTGAACGGCATGGCCTTGAGTTTTTTGGCCAGCGCGTCATCGACTTTCTTGTGGTCGGGGTTTGGCGATTTCTCGTCGTTCGTTCCCCAGATGAGCCGGGCCTCCAGCTTGGTGTCGGCGGCCTGAACCAGCGACGGGGCGGCCAAGAGGGCGGTCAGGGCGAGGCCGACCCAAATTTTTGATTGCGGGATGATTTTCATGTCTGGGGGATGGTGTCGTCGTCGTCGAACTCACCATCGGGTTCGGCCTCGGGCTGTTCGTTGTCGTAAATCCAGACCAGGCTCATCTTGTTCGCCTCGCTGCGGAAGGTGAGGGCGGTGGTTTCACCGAGCAGATTTTCCACGTCGAACGTGTCGGAGGAAAGTTCGCGAAAATGAACCACGGCGGTCAGCATCAGGGCGGCGGACACGCCCACGGTGCCGAGGGTCGCGACGTAACGGCGGCGCAGCGCGGCCCACCAGGCGGAGGCCGGGGCGGTGGCGGGTGCTTGTTCGAGGCGCGTGATTTCACGCTCGATCTTGCTCCAGTAAAACTCGCGCGACTCCGGCAGCTTGATTTCGAGTTCGTTGCCGCGCAGGGCGGTCCGGGTGTTCCGCAGCTCGCCCAGGAGCGCGGACGCCTCGGCGTCCCGCTCCAGCAGCGCGGCGATTTCTTCCGTCTCGCGGCCGGTCAACTCGCCGTCGAGGAGCGCCTGCAATTTCAATTCCAGTTCGTGTTTCATTTCAATTCTTCCCGTTTGTATCCGGCCATCAGCACCGCCATTTTTCGTCGGGCGTAAAACAGCCGCGACATCACCGTTCCGATGGAGCACTGCATCCGCTTCGCAATTTCTTTATATTCCAGCTCTTCAAACTCGTGCAAAATCAACACCGTCCGGTGCTCGTGGGAGAGCAGGGCGAGCGCCCGGTCAATCCGCTGCCGCAACTCGCCTCGTTCCAGCCGCTCGGTCGGGTTGCTGGTCACCACCGGCATCTGCCGTTCCACGCCGCCTGATTCCTCTTCCAGCAGCTCGATAGAGTCGGCCCGCTGCCGTTTGTGCTTCCGCAACTGGTCGAGACAGAGGTTGATGATGATCCGGGTCATCCAGGTCAGGTAACTCGAGTCGCCCTGAAACTGTTTCAACCGTTGCCAGCCCTTCACCCAGGCTTCCTGGGAAAGATCAATGGCGTCCTCTTCGTTCCGCATCATGCTGAAGGCCCGGGCGTAAATCTTGTCACGGTGCCGGCCCATCAGTTCCTCGAAGGCCTGCATGTCGCCGCGCTGCGCGGCTCTGACCAAGGCCATGTCTTCGAGACTCGGATAATCTTTTTTCAACGCCATTATTTCGACGGGGGCTTCTCCGCGGTTATTCAGCCGGACTCACAACATTCCCTTGGTGCTCGGCAACTGGCCGGCGATGCGCGGATCTCTCTGGCAGGCCAGATCCACGGCCTTCGCAAAGCCCTTGAACAGAACCTCGCAGACGTGGTGCGGCTCCTCGCCATAGAGCAGCTCCAGATGCAGGTTACAGCGCGCTTCGTTGGCGAACGCCTGGAAAAATTCCCGCATCAGCCCGAATCGAAAGGCGCTCGAACCATCCTGCTTTTTTTCCGCCCATGTCACTTTGTATTGCAGCTTGTCCAACCCGCGCCAGACGAGAAAAGGCCGCCCGCTGAAATCGATCACGCAGCGCGCCAGGCTCTCATCCATCGGGACGTGCGACTCGCCGGTAAATGGATTGCGCGGATCAAACCCGGCGCCGTAGCGGCGGATTCCTTTTTTATTGCCGAGCGCCTCGGCAAAGGCCCGGCCCAGCGCAAGGCCGCAATCCTCGACGGTGTGGTGCGCGTCCACCTCCAGATCGCCCTGGCAGCGCAGGGTGAGATCCACCACCGCATGCTTCGAGAAGAGCGTCAGCATGTGGTCGAAAAAGGGCAGACCCGTCTGGATCGACGATTTTCCGCCGCCATCAATCTCAAGCCTGATGGCGATCTTCGTTTCTTTGGTGACGCGCTTGAATTGCGCCCGACGCTTTGGCATGACGTCATTAAACAGTCTTCACGCCGCCCGCAAAAGGAATTTCTGTGCGGTGTTCGGAAAGGGGCGGGAATTTTTCAGAGGAGGGGAGCGAACGAGCGAGACCAGCAGTGGTTCGCATCCGGGGAACGCACAAACTGACAATTTGCCTTTTCTTCAAGCGGCAGGTCGTTATCTTGCCGCCGGTTGAGTCTGGCCGGTGGTGAGTCGGGAGCGGTTGTTCCGTTTTCCACAACCTTGGTCCTCAATCTTTTTTTATCGATGGACGCAGCACACATTAGAAATTTCAGCATCATTGCCCACATTGACCACGGGAAGACGACGCTTTCCGACCGGCTCCTGCACCGCACCGGCACCATCGCCACGCGCGACATGTCGGAGCAGCTTCTCGACGCGATGGATCTGGAGCGCGAGCGTGGAATCACGATCAAGGCGCATCCGGTCACGATGCTTTACAAGGCGCAGAACGGCGAGACCTACGAGTTGAACCTGATCGACACGCCTGGCCATGTGGATTTTTCTTACGAGGTGTCGCGCAGCCTGGCGGCGTGCGAAGGCGCGTTGCTCATCATCGACGCGGCACAGGGCGTCGAGGCGCAGACGGTGGCCAACGTGCATCTGGCGATGAAGCAGAATCTGGAGATCATCCCGATCATCAACAAAATCGACCTGCCGCACGCCGATGTGCCGCTGGCGCGGATGCAGTTGGAGGACATTCTAGCCATCGCGGGCGACACGGCGATTCCGGCGAGCGCGAAGGAGGGCATTGGCATCGATGAAATTTTGGAAGCCATCGTCGCACGGATTCCGGCGCCGAAGCCGACGGGGGCGGCGTCGTTGCAGGCGCTGGGGTTTGATTCGTATTTCGACACCTACAAGGGCGTGGTGACGCATGTGCGGGTGTTCAACGGCGAGTTGAAGGCGGGAATGCACGTGAAGCTGCTGCACTCCGGGAAAACAGTCGAGGTGAAGGAAGTGGGCAGCTTTAATCCAAAGCCGTATGTGCGTGACCGGCTGGAGGTAGGCGAGACGGGTTATTTCACGGCGAACATCAAAAGCCCGAAGGAAGTGAAGATGGGCGACACGGTGACGGATTCGCGGAATCCGTCGGGGGTGCTGCCGGGGTTCAAGGAGATTCATCCGATGGTGTTCAGCGGAATTTATCCGATCAACACGGCGGATTATGAGCATTTGAAGGCGAACCTGGGGAAGCTGCAGTTGAACGACTCGGCGTTTGTGTTCCAGAGCGAGAGTTCGGTGGCGTTGGGGTTCGGGTTTCGCTGCGGGTTCCTCGGCCTGCTGCATCTGGAGATCGTGCAGGAGCGGCTGCGCCGCGAGTATGGCATGGACATCATCGCGACGTATCCCAGCGTGGTCTATCGCGTGACGATGACGGACGGCATAACCAAGGAGATCGACAACCCGGCTTATCTGCCGGAGGCGAATTTCATCGTGAAGATCGAGGAACCGATGGTGCAGGCGTTCGTGATTTGTCCGAACGAATACATCGGGGACATGATGGCGTTGCTCTCGGAGAAGCGCGGCTCGGTGGACCACACGGAGACGCTGGACGCGCGGCGGGTGATGCTGACGAGCCTGCTGCCGTTGAATGAGATTTTGATCGATTTCCATGACCGCATCAAAAGCATCACGCGCGGTTTCGGCTCGATGGATTACGAACATGCCAGCTATCGCGAGTCGGAAATGGTCAAGCTGGACATGCTCGTGAACGGCGAGTCCGTGGACGCGTTCTCGTGCATTGTGCATCGCGAGAAGGCGGAGACCCGCGGCCGCGCGCTGGCGGCGAAGCTGAAAGAGGTGATCCCGAACCAGCAATACGTCGTGGCCATCCAGGCGGCCATTGGCGGGAAGATCATTGCGCGCGAAACGGTCAGCGCGCTGCGAAAAGATGTGACGGCGAAATGCTATGGCGGCGACATCTCACGCAAACGAAAGCTGCTGGAGAAACAGAAGGAAGGCAAAAAGCGCATGAAAGCGTTCGGCTCGGTGAACATTCCGCAGGAGGCGTTCATCGAGGTGTTGAAGGCGTAGGGCAGGGTGGGGGACTATGACGTTATGATCTTGAAATGGTTGTTCTCGAGCACGGTTCGCGACGCGGGCCAGATGCGAAAGCATGTACACAAGATTCTGAGCGCGCAGAGCGATTTGCTTTCGGAGCAAGCCGTCGCAGCCGTGCAAAAAGCGATGGATGCACTGCGCGAAACGTGCGCGACGGGCGACAAGCACGCCGTGCGGGCCAGCATGACCGGCCTGGAGAGCGCCGCGAACAAATGGTTCAAGCCGTATCCGAATCACGGACTGCGCGAAAACATCGAAGTGCTGCTGGTGGCTGTGGCTGTGGCGATGGCGATTCGGACGTTTTACTTGCAGCCGTTCAAGATTCCAACCGGGTCGATGCAGCCGACGTTGTACGGGATCACGCAGGAGGATTTATCCGGGCAGTCGACTGCCCAGATCCCGAATCGTGTGGCGCGTTTTTTTGAATATTGGATCAACGGAGTTTCATACTTTCGGGAGGTCGCCAAAAATGACGGAGTGTTGAGCGTGGGCGCACCGCAACGCTTCGTGCTCTTCAATCTCAAGCAGAGCTACAAGGTCGGCGACGGACCGACGCAGACGATCTGGTTTCCGCCGGATGGACTCTTTGAACGCGCTCGCCTTGCCACCGGACAGCCGATTCATGCCGGAGAGGAGTTTTTGAAATTGAAAGTCATCAGTGGCGACCATCTGTTTGTGGATCGCGTGAGCTATAATTTTCGGACGCCGGACCGCGGCGATATTGTGGTTTTCAAAACCGAAGGAATAGTCCACCCGCAGGTTCCCCAGGATCAGTTTTATATCAAACGCCTCGTCGCGCTGGGTGGCGAAAAGGTTCAGATCGGCAGAGATCACCGGTTGGTCATCAACGGACAGCCCTTGACCTCATCCACCCCGCATTTTCAGGCTCTGTACACTTTTGGTGCTGCAGTCCCTCCGTCGAGCCAGAAGGAAAATCATTATGTCGGGCATATCCACGTGGATAGTCAGCAAAACGAATTGGCAAAGGGTTTTTTTGTGGATGGTGAACTCAAGGATTTTCTCGTTCGCCCCAATCATTTATTGGTCATGGGCGACAACACACGCAGCAGCCTGGACTCCCGCTACTGGGGAGATTTTTCCTCCGACAATGTTATCGGCAAATCGTTTTTCGTTTACTGGCCGATCGGGCGGACGACTTACAAGGGCGAGGAACGTCCCAGCCGGTTCGGCTGGTCGCACCGGTGATTACACCGCAATTGCAATAAAACCCAAATTAACAGTGCGATTGGCAAATATTTTGCACTTAGTAATTAAGCTTTACAATGTTTGTTATATGTAATATAGAAACCCGAGATTAACGGCCTGCTCGTGTGGTTTGAGAAGCGGAGACGGCAACCAGAACTCAGCCGGGATAACTTCCAAAGATGTTCGCCGATGGAGACCACGCCCACGACGCGCTCGCCGTCCAGCACGGGCAAGTGTCGGACGCGCGCGTTCGTCATCAGCCTCAGGCAATCCTCCACGGTGTGTTCCGGCGTGACCCAAAGGACTGGTTTGGTGATGATTTCGCCGACGGGCGTTTCCTTGGAGGGTTTTTCCTTGAGTGCGATCTTTCGCGTATAGTCGCGTTCCGACATGATGCCGTTGAGTTTCGGCCCGGACATCACGAGCAAAGCGCCGATGTCTTTTCAGGCCATGATCTCGATGGCGTCGTAGACTTTTGTGTCGGGGGGGGCAGACTTGTGTGCTCTTGTGCCGGAGGATCGCGCCGATGTTGCCGGTGGGTGTCATAAAGCATCACTGCTCCTTTCCGCGCCTGGTTCCAGGTGCCCTCTGCCCTGCCCTACCCCGTCGCGGTCGCAGCCATGCTGCGCGCCAGTCCGTCGGTCACGGTGCGGCACAGGCGGATTACTTCGCCCGCGCCTTCGTGCCTGAAGGCCAACAACTGCTCTACTACGTTCAGGAATATCACGCCGTCCCCACGCTCAAGCATGTCATCGCGGAGAAGTCGCTGGATGTCCCGGCGGCCGTGGCACTGGTAAAATTTCTGCTGAGCACCAGCCAGTTTCTGCTCGGCTTCGACCTGGTGCATGGCGACCTCAAGCCGGAGAACATCCTTGTCTTGAAACGCGGCGACACGCTGGATTTTAAGCTCATCGACTTCGGCAGCATTAGCGAGATTTTCTCCGTTAACTCGCGCGCCGGCACGCCGAACTACCTGGCTCCGGAACGGTTTCACGCCGCGCCCATCTCGGAGCCGATGGAGATTTACGCGCTGGGCGTCATCCTGCACGAGGTGTGACCCGCGCCTATCCAACGGCGAGATCAGCCGTTTCAAACTCCGGTCTTCACCGCGCGGAAGAAGCCGGGGCAGTTGAATCCAAATCTTCCGCCGTGGCTCGAGTTGGTCATCCTGCGGGCCATCACCGTCAAGCCGGAGGAGCGCTACCTGCATTATTCCGAGATGAAGTTTGAACTGGAAAATCCGGTGAAGGTGAATCCGTGGTTTCAACGAAGCGCCCCGTTGCTGGAGAGGAATACCCTGCTCTTCTACAAAATTGGGTTTTTCATCCTGCTCGCGCTGAACATCTATCTGGTGCTGCGGCTGGTTTACAGATAGCCGGGCGACCCCGCCCAGGTGCGGCCACTTCAATCAGGAATCCGCGCTTCGTCGTTTGACCTGCGGGTTTATCGTAAACCCCCAAAGGTGGGGCGGGCAGTCCTCTCCCCGCCGCAGTGTTTGGAAATGCCCGGCACTGTGAGCCGCCCGGCGGCGCGCGTTCTCGCCTCAGAAAAAACCGGAGCCACTGGCGCGGCTCCGGCCTTTGTTCTTTCCGACCCGGTGGCCTGGCGCCACCAATATTTTTAGGAGCAGCCGAGGCTTTCGCCACAGTTGAGACATTTGTAGCAGGCCCCGTTGCGCACCGTGATGTGGCCGCACTTGGGGCAGCTCGGCGCGTCCAACTGGTTCACGAAACCCGAGGTGATGGATTTCGCGGAGCCGTTGCCCGGATAAGAGCCCGCCGGCTTGAGGCTGATGACCGTGGCGTCCTCGGCCAGCGGGAGGTCGGTGACGGGGCGGTTGACCTTGAGCTTTTCCGCTTCGGCCAGTCCGGGGATGGCCAGTTCGCGCTGTGGTGAGGTGGGCGAGGTGGCTTCGCGGTAGCCGGGCACGAACTGGCAGGCGAGCCAGCGGAAGACGTAGTCGGTGATGGAGGTGGCCTGGCGGATGTCCGGATTCTTGGTGAAGCCGCTCGGCTCGAAGCGCTGGTAGGCGAATTTTTTGACAAGGGCTTCAAGGGGCACGCCGTATTGCAGGGCCATGCTGGTCAGAGTGCCAATACTGTCCATGAGGCCGCCGATGGTGGAGCCTTCCTTGGCCATGGTGATGAAGAGTTCGCCGGGTTGGCCGTTCTCGAAGAGGCCGACCGTGAGGTAGCCCTCGTGGCCCGCGATGTCGAACTTGTGATTGAGCGCGTGGCGGGTCTCGGGGAGACGGCGGCGGAGCGGCTGGGTGGGCGCGGCTTTGAGGCGCGCGACTTCGAGTTCCAGTTCGGTGACACGGCTGGTGAAGTTGGTGTCGGTGGGGCCGGTCACCACGGTGGCGGCCGTCTTGTCGCCGCCTTCGTTGGTGCGTTTGGTGTTGAGCGGCTGGGAGCGCTTGGAGCCGTCGCGGTAGATGGCGACGCATTTGAGGCCCATTCTCCAAGCCTGCAAGTAGGTGTCGCGCACGTCGGCCACGGAGGCGTTGTTCGGGAGGTTGACGGTCTTGCTGATCGCGCCGCTGATGAAGGGCTGGGTGGCGGCCATCATTTTCAAGTGGGCCATGTAGCCGATGCTGCGCTCGCCTTTGTGGGCCTTGAACGCGCAGTCGAAGACTTCGAGGTGTTCGGGTTTCACGCCGCTGGCGATGGTCGCGCCGTTTTCCTGCACGTCTTCGATGGTGTCGTGCTTTTCGACGTGGGCAATGATGGCGGTGATCTGGCTGGGCGAGTAGCCGAGGCGACGGAGACCTTCGGGCACGGTGCGGTTGACGATCTTCAACATGCCGCCGCCGGCGAGAAGCTTGTATTTCACGAGGGCGATGTCGGGTTCGACGCCGGTGGTGTCGCAGTCCATGAGGAAGGCGATGGTGCCGGTGGGTGCGAGGACGGTGACCTGGGCGTTGCGGTAGCCGTGCTGGCGGCCTTTGGCGAGCGCGCCGTCCCAAGCTTTGCGGGCTTCGTCCTTGAGGTAGTTGAACTCGGCGCTGGGCTGGATTTGCTCAACGGCGTCGCGGTGCTGCTGGATGACGCCGAGCATGGAGGCGACGTTGTCCTTGGCGACAGTTTTTTCCACGCCGGAGCAGCGCGCGTCTTCGTAGCCTTTGAAGGCTCCGAGTTGCGCGGCGATTTCAGCAGATTGTTCGTAGGCGTGTCCGGTCATGATGGCCGTGAGCGCGCCCGCGATGGCGCGTCCGCCGTCGCTGTCATAGGCAAGACCGTAGCTCATGCAGAGGGAGCCGAGGTTCGCGAAACCGAGGCCGAGGGTGCGGAAGATGTGGGAGTTTTCCGCGATGGCCTTGGTCGGATAGCTGGCGTTGTCCACGATGATTTCCTGCGCGGTGATATAGATGCGCGCAGCGGCCTTGTAGCGTTCCACGTCAAAGGTCCCGTCGTCTTTCTTGAACTTCATCAGGTTCAGGGAGGCGAGATTGCAGGCGGTGTTGTTGAGGAAGACGTATTCGCTGCAAGGATTGGTCGAGTGAATCGGCTCGGTGCCTTTGCAGGTGTGCCATTTCTGAATGGCCCCGTCGTATTGCAGGCCGGGGTCACCGCAGAGGTGGGTGCCTTCGGCAACTTTGTCGAGGAGGGTGCTGGCGTCTTTCTTGTGAAGGGGTTTGCCGGTCTGCACGGCGCGGGTCCACCATTCCTTGCCGTCGATGGCGGCCTGCATGAATTCGTCGCTAACGCGGACGGAAAGGTTTTCGTTCTGATACATGACGCTGCCGTAGGCGTCGCCGTTGTAGGAGCCGTCGTAGCCCTGCTCGATGAGCGCCCAGGCCTTCTTTTCCTCCTTCTGCTTGGCGTCGATGAATTCCTCGATGTCGCCATGCCAGTCGCGCAGGGTGTTCATCTTGGCGGCACGGCGGGTTTTGCCGCCGCTCTTCACGACGTTGGCGACCTGGTCATAAACTTTCAGGAAGCTCATCGGGCCGCTGGGTCGTCCGCCGCCGGAAAGTTTTTCCTTGCTGCTGCGGATGGGCGAGAGGTCGGTGCCGGTGCCGGAGCCATATTTGAAGAGCATCGCCTCGCTGTAGGCGAGGTGCATGATGTTCTCCATGTTGTCCTCGACGGACTGGATGAAGCAGGCGCTGCCCTGAGGATATTCGTACTGAGTCTTGGCGCGCTCGGCTTCGCCGGTCTTGCGGTTGTAGAACCAGTTGCCTTTCGAGGAATTTTTACCGGTGCCATACTGGTGGTAGAGGCCGACGTTGAACCAGACGGGGGAATTGAACGCGCCGTATTGGTTCACGCACAGCCAGGTCAGTTCATCGTGAAAAATTTCCCCCTGCTCCTTCGTGAAGTAGCCGTCGCGGATGCCGAAGTCGGCGATAGTGCGGCAGACGCGGTGGATGAGCTGCTTGACCGAGGTCTCGCGTTCCGGCGTGTGCTGCTCGCCGTAAAAATATTTCGACACGACGACCTTCGTCGCGAGCACCGACCAGGACTTCGGCACTTCGACGTTCTCCTGCTTGAAGATCACCTTGCCGGCGTCATCAGTGATTTCGGCGGTGCGCCTGTCCCATTCGATCTGGTCGAACGGCTTGACTTTGGCGTCGCTGAAAACGCGCCCGAAGCGGAGTGTTTTTTTGGCGGCGGTAACGGAGCCTTTGACCGCGCGGGCGGCGGTGGCGGAGGCCGGCCGGCGACGGGCCTGAGCGGGTGCAGACGGCAGAACTTGATCGCGAGCGTCAATCATGATGTATCCCTTTCGATTAAACTGGTTGCTTGGTGGCGGACTTAAAAATCTGGCCGGCTCGGCACACGCCGAATTGGACGGTTAGAACAGTGCTTCCTCGCCTTCTGCTGGTGTTCCGAGCGGTCTCCGAACCATCTCAACACCCCATAAGTGGGGGAGCGGTCAAGAAAATAGCACCACCTATTGTGGCGACAAGAAGATTTTAAAAAAAGTTGCTGAAAGGTTATGGGGCGGGGATCAGCCTGAAAAAGCCCGAGAAAGAAGGTCGTTTTCCCGGTTTGCGAACAAGTCCGGCCAGCGGCTGTGAACAACCTTCGAACGGGTCCCCTGCCCTCGCAAACAATTTAGCGACCCGCTTTTTTTGCGCTGCGATCTCGATTGTGCCGCCGGGGTTTTGAACTTCCCTTCGCGCCGGCCGCGACCGACTTGGATTTGCGGATTGATTCGACGCTTTTCGGGCGCGCTTTCGGAATGAGCAGCAGCGGACAACCTTCGTAACCGAAGGCCTTCCGCATTTCGCCGGCGAGATATTTTTTGTAGTTGTCGGAGAACAGTTCGTCGCGGTTCACGAACAGCAAAAAAGTCGGCGGTGCCTGGCGCACCTGCGTGGCGTAGAAAAAATTCAACCGAGAACCCGCCGCGCTCACCGGTTGGCGGCGCTCGACAGCGTCGTTCAAGGTGCGGTTGAGAATGCCCGTGGGAATTTTCTGCTGGAGCTGCGCCGCCACGTAGCGCACCGCTTCGAGCAAACGGTCGAGATGGAAGCCGGATTTAGCCGAAGTGAAAATCACCGGCGCGTAATCGAGGAAGAAAAGCTGGTGCTGCACCCAGTCGCCGAATTCGCCCAGCGTGGTCAGGCGTCTGGCGGTTCCTTCGGTGCGATTCTTTTTCACGCGCCGGTCGATCTCCTGTTCGCGCTGGTCGCGGACCTGTTCCTCCACCAGATCCCACTTGTTGATCACGACGATACAGGCGCGGTTTTCTTCGACGATCTTGTCCGCCACCTTTTTGTCCTGCTCAGTGATGCCCTCTTCCGCGTCGATCACCAGCACCGTGATGTCGCTGCGCGCGATGGATTCCTCGGTGCGCTTGACGCTAAAAAATTCAATCGAGTCGTCCACGCGGCGCGATTTTCTCATGCCTGCCGTGTCGATCAACACGTAGGACTGGCGCACGCCGTCGGTCTCCACCTCGAACGGCACGTCCACCGAATCGCGCGTGGTGCCGGCGATGGGCGTGACGATGACGCGCGAGGAATTCGTGAGCACGTTGATGATCGAAGATTTGCCGACGTTCGGGCGGCCGACGATGGCGATCTTCAGGGGGTCCGGGGTCCGGGGTTTGGGATCCGGGCCTGGCGATTCAGTCTCGGAATTTTGCATGGGCAGAAACGCCACCGCCGCGTTCATCAGCGGTTCGATGCCATCGCCGTGAATCGCGGTGACGGGGAAAACTTTTCCGAAACCGAGCTGGGTGAATTCGTCCAGGCCCGCCTCGGCGCGAAAGGTGTCCACCTTGTTCACCGCCACCAGCACTGGCTTGCCGCTGCGGCGCAGGCGCGCGGCCACTTCGCGGTCGAGCGGCACGATGCCCTCCTGCACATTCGCGACGAGAATGATCGCGTGGGCCGCTTCGATGGCCAGTTCGACCTGTTCGAGCGCCGCCTTGGTGATGACGTCGTCGGACTTTTCGCGGCGGAGCAGGCCGATGCCGCCGGTGTCCACTAGGGAGAACGGACGCCCCTGCCATTCCGCCTCGGCGCTCACGCGGTCGCGGGTCACGCCGGGTTGGTCGTGAACAATCGCAATGCGTTTTCCGACGATGCGATTGAACAGCGCCGATTTTCCGACGTTGGGTCTTCCGACAATGGCAATTAAACCAGACATGACCGCAGCATGGCGGGTTGCGCGTCCCGGTAAAAGTTAAAACGCTCGCCAAAGCGGAGCCGCGTTCAAAAATCCCGCGCCACGCTGTCCAGCAGGATCGCCTGCTCCACGCGGCTCCGGGCATCGACGGGGAAATTTGGCCGGACTGGCCCCCCGCTCCAGAGGTCAAGCGAGGCGTCCAGATACGATTCGGACTGCGCGGTTGCACCCGCGCCGAATCGCAGTTCCCACGCCTGCCGCAGCACCGTCGTCAGCACCTGTTCGATTTTCGCGCGAAACGCCCGCCGGAACTTGGCCAGCGTCCGGCCATCCGGCGGCGAACCGGTGCACAGGTAGCTCAAAGCCGGATCGACCTCGATGGCCGCTTCAATTTCCTGGGACGAATACCGTCCCATCGCGTAGCTGCAGACGAGCAGCGTCAGCAGCATTTGCGGACGAAAGCTCTGTCCGCCGTCGTATTGAAAGCTGCCCGCCACCCCGGGCCAGGCAACCTCTTGCACGGCGTCCAGCGTCAGGCTCATCAGGCTCGTTTTGTCCATCCACTCGCTCAGATCCTCCGGCAACCCGCCGCCGGACCGAGCAGCACTCTGGGTCAGTCCATTCATATTGTTCCTTTCATTTATTCAGTGGGACCCTAGCGCGACGGTGTGACGGCTGGATGACAGCGCGGTGACGTTCCGGCTCCAACCCTCCCGGCCGATCAAATAACATATCTTCATATCAAGATGGCTTGATTTATCTTGAAACTCCTTCAAAGTGGCGCGGTCTGAACCGCTAATCTGACTATGAACAAATCAGTCCGGGTCGAAAATTTCGCGAAACGGCTCCGCGAGCGCATCCTCATCATCGATGGCGCGATGGGCACCACCATCCGCACCTACGGCCTGAAGGAGGCCGATGTGCGGGGCGAACAGTTCAAGGATGCGAAGAAGGACCTGCTCAACAACGGCGATATTTTTTCCCTCACCCAGCCGAAGATGATCTGCGACATCCACCGGCGCTTCCTCGAAGCTGGTGCGGACATCGTCGAGACGAACACGTTCTCAGCAACGAGCATCGGCCAGAGCGAATTTTTCGTGGACGACCCGCGCGAACACGGCGGACGGAAAGACCCGGCGTTCTACCAAAAAGTCATCGACGACAGATTCCTCAACGACCTCGCCTGGCAGATCAACGAGCAGTCCGCCAAACAATGCCGCGAATGGTGCGACCGCATTGCGGAGAAAACCGGCCGGCCGCGCTTCGTCGCGGGCGCGATCGGGCCGCTGACGGTTTCGCTCTCGAACTCGCCGGATGCGGACGACGCCGGTTTTCGTGTCTGCACGTTTGACCAGGTGAAGACGGCTTACATCCACCAGATTCGCGGGCTGATCGCGGGCGGCTCCGATCTACTGCTGGTCGAGACGATTTTCGATTCGCTCAACGCCAAGGCGGCGCTCGTGGCGATTCAGGAAGTGTTCGAGAAGGACGGCATCCTTCTGCCGATCATGATTTCGGCCGCCGTTGGGCGTGGCGGTGAAACGATGATTTCCGCGCAAACCATCGAGGCGTTCTGGAACGCGGTGAAGCATGTGAACCCGATTTCGGTCGGATTAAACTGTTCGCTCGGACCCGATTTGATGAGGCCGTTTCTCGCGGAGCTTTCCGAAAAATCAAACACCGCGATTTCTTGTTATCCGAACGCGGGCCTGCCAAATCCGCTGTCGCCAACGGGTTTTGATTTGCTGCCGGAAGACATGGGGAGGTTCCTCGGCGAATTCGCATCGAGCGGATTCTTGAACATCGCCGGCGGCTGCTGCGGCAACACGCCCGAACACATCGCGGCGATTGCGAAGGCGCTCGAAGGCCGCCATCCGCGCGCCATTGGAACGCCGGCCGCCGGCCCGGCCCGTTTTAAATCCGCCGCACGACATGCCGGGTCGGAGAC
>Ga0209553_1000846_pt1 | contig 15547 bp, 8 predicted proteins | sample LauGreFBDMM110DN_2_FD_188217 | JGI IMG/M metagenome (GOLD analysis project Ga0209553, IMG submission 188217) | Freshwater lake microbial communities from Lake Michigan, USA - Fa13.BD.MM110.DN (SPAdes) (version 2) | ecosystem: Environmental > Aquatic > Freshwater > Lake | place: Lake Michigan, USA...
CGTGACCCTGAATCGGGAACGAATATCCTCGTGCATCAGTTTGTTGCCGGTAGCAGTGACTCCATTCAGTAAACCCATTTTTGCCAGGACGCCGGGACCGGCGCTGAATGCAGAAACGATCTTTCCGTTATCCAGCATTTCCCGAATGAGCCGCTCAGCGTCACGACTTTCCGGAGAATTTTCGGTCAATTTCACGAGTCCCCATCCGCCTCCCACGATCAGTGCGTCGTAGTCGCTCGCTCTCGCATCTGACAGCAAAAGCGGGATTTGCGTCGGCTCGCCATTCGCGTGAATCGACAAGGCGGAATTCGTCCAGGAAGTTAACGTCAATTCGATCGTGCCGCTGCCATGCAGTTGCTTGAACGGTGCAAGCTCTGGCCACCAGAATTCAGTGGCCGGAACCAAATACAGGATCCGGGGAGGAGTGCTGGAAGCAACTCCTGGTTTGCTGGCGATTGAAGGAGCGACCAGTACAGGTGGCGGCAGTACTGCGGGCGTCGATTTGACGGCAGGATCAACCCCGGCGTGGCTCGGAGAATTGCCTGATTCGTCGGTATTTAGAAGCACGAACAACAGCACCGAAAACATCAACCCGGCCATCCCGATCAGCAGTTTCCACCGCGAACGGCGAAAGTAACTCTGCATCGACGCCAGATTTTTCGAGGCATTTCGTCGAGGCCGTAAATTGCGACGTGCCGGCGGCAGGCCAGACGAACGCGGTCGCCTCACAGGTTCGGGCGGTAGTTCTGAATCGAGATCTCGCATGGCAGGCGGCGCCTGAACTTCGGTTTGCGCTGGCTTGTCCCCCGGAGGCTTCGCTGGCACTGGATTCGTAGCCCCCGGAACAGATTGGCAAAACGGCGTGAGCGCGTCGGCGACTTCCGCGGCGGAGCGGAATCGATTCTCCGGCCGTGGAGCCGTCATTTTCTCGATGACTCGTCTCAGTTCCGGCGAAAGATCCGATCTCAGAGAACTGAGAGCGGTCATTGGTCTCTGCGTACCGCTCGATATCATCTCCATGAACGAACCGGCCTCGAACGGGGCGCGCCCTGCAAGCAAAAAGAACAGTGTGCAGCCCAGTGAATAGATGTCGGATCTCGCATCTGCAGAACTTGAGTCAGCCGCCTGCTCAGGAGCCATGAAGTCCGGCGTGCCGAGAACCATTCCCACGGCGGTCAGACTTAACTCGGTTTTCGCCGTCTGCGAAACTTTCTCGGCGTGCTGTTCCAGCCGCGCGAGTCCGAAGTCGAGGATCTTGATCTTGCCGTTCTTTGCCTGCATCAGGTTCTGAGGCTTGATGTCGCGGTGAATCATGCCGTGATTGTGTGCGTGCTGCAGGCCGCTGCAGACTTGTCGGATCGTACTGCAGGCTTGAGCGACCGTCAGCACACCATACTGCAGAACCCATTGTTCAAGACTGCGGCCGTCAATGTATTCCGTGACCAGAAAATGGAGATCACCCGCCTGTTCCGCGTCGAAGGCGGTCACGATGTTAGGATGCGTCAAACGTGCTGCAGCGCGGACTTCCTGCCGAAACCGCTCAACCGATTCCCGACCGGATGTAAATCGCGCGCTGATCACTTTCAGCGCGACCATCCGCTGCATCATCTGATGCTCGGCCAGCCAGACGACTCCCATGCCCCCCTTGCCCAGCATCCTTACGATGCGATACCTTGGATGGTCGCGCAGTTCGGGCGGTACCTGTTCCGGATTGCTGTGAGAATTCGGGGAATCCGGATGACCGACCTTCCCCTCAACGGCGATCGATTCGCTGTCGTCGCGATTCATGAGGTGCGTATCCGCCAGTATCGGCTCAGCCGCGCCGCGCGCGTGAACGTCCCGCGCCAGTTTTGCAAGACGGTCGTCGGCTGGCACGTTGGCCAGATTTCGGCAACAGACATTGCAGTCGCGAATATGGACTTCAAGCGCAGCCAGTTCGTCAGCGGCCATGCGGCCCTGGGCGAATGCGTGAAGTTGCGATTGTGTCGGATGGAGTTTCTCGGCATTCGGCATATTCATACCTCGTGATCAATCAATGCCGCAGGGACGCTGGTTCTTTCAGAGATTCCGGAAAAATATGGGCCAATCACTCATCAATCAGCCCCGCCGCTTCCTGCCTCAATCGAGCCATGACGCGGGATCTCGCAATAAACACAGCATTGGCCGTGATTCCCAGTTCCGCCGCAACAGTGTCGGCGGATGCCTCATCGAGTGCCACCCGTTCGAACGCAGTCCATGTCGATTCTGTGAAATGTGCCCGCACATCCTGCAGCAGTTGCTGCATGACAAATTCGTCATGCTCACGGTCCCACTGCAGGCTCAGCGGTCCTTCAGGATCCTCAAGCTGCTGCAGCATTTCGAACACATCGCTGTTGCCGGTCCCACCGTCGCGCTTCTGATTTCGTCTCAACATTTGCCGGACGCAGTTGACTGTGATCGATTTCAACCATGCCCGAAACGATCCGGTTCGCTGACGGTCGAACTCGGAAACGCGCCGGGCGACAACGGACAGAACTTCCTGAACAGCATCGTCTGTATCCTGTTCCTTCAGCCGGACATCACGCCTCAGCCAGCCGCGGATCAACGGCGTATAAACAGCCAGCAGCCGCGGCCATGCCTGGCTGTCGGACTGCCGTCGAACGCGATCCAAAAGACTGGCGGATGTTTCAGTCATAACGCGCTCAAGAAAAATTTCGACGCTCCCGACAATGGCGCTTTTATACTTCGCGCGGCCAGAAATGAGCCCGGCGAGCGGAGCGGCGTGAGCCCTCCGGTACCTCGCTTTTGTACCGGCAAGCTGACGCATGCCGCTCGCCGATTCTCTCACTCATGACCGCGCGGAGTACAGGACTCGCGTCATCACTAATAGCCGGAAGATAACACGTCCGCACATCTTTTGCGCTATCACCTGAAAGACATTTTTCGTCGGCCAGGGTATCATGCCACCTATGAAATCGCTGGTCGCTGCCATTGTGCAGTTCTTTTATCGCCTGCGGCATGGGATCACCCTGTCGAACAAGCCATTTGAAGCGCAGGTCGATACCGTCAATGCCCTGGCTGACGACACCGCCGCTCTCAGCGACAGTCAGTTGCGCGAACGCTTCGCGACGCTGCGTCACCGGGTTGCAAACGGGACTTCAATCAACGATGTCGCCCTGTCGGCGTTCGCTATCATCCGCGAAGCTGCCCGCCGAACCGTGGCAATGCGTCCCTACGATGTGCAGATGTTGGCCGCGTTCGCGATGCAGGACGGCAAGTGTGTCGAAATGCAGACAGGCGAAGGAAAGACTCTGGCAGCGGCTGTCGTTGTCAGCCTGCGCGCATTGTCCGGACGCGGCGTGCATGTCCTGACATTCAACGACTACCTAGCAAAACGCGACGCCGAATGGATGGGGCCGCTGTATCGTTTTCTGGGACTCACGGTCGGACACGTTGTTCAGGGCATGTCGCGTGACGAGCGGCAGGCAGCCTATGGTTGCGACATCACCTATGTCACGGCCAAACAGGCGGGCTTTGACTTTCTGCGCGATCAGCTTTGTGGAAAACCGGAGCTACGAGTCCAGCGCGGATTTCACTTCGCACTTGTTGATGAAGCGGATTCGATCCTGATCGATGAAGCGCGAATTCCCTTGGTGATTGCAACCGAAGCAGAAAAGGACGAAACGGATCTCTATCAGATTGTGAAGCTGATCAGACCTCTGAAACAGGGAATTCATTTTGAGATCAAGTCGAGCGGCAGAAATATCAGCCTCACGGACACAGGAGTCCGGTTGATGGAACGCCAACTCGGCGTGACTGAACTCCACAGCGAAGCCAACATGCATCTGTTGGCGCGAATCAACCTTGCGTTGCAGGCGGAAGTTCTGCTTCAGCGAGACATCGACTATCTGGTACGGAATGATGCCATCGAACTCATCGATGAGTTCACTGGCCGAGTCGCGGAGAATCGGAAGTGGCCGGGCGGACTGCAGGCGGCTCTGGAAGCGAAAGAAGGCGTGAAGATTCAGCCGCAGGGCCGGGTCCTGAATTCAATCACGCTGCATCATTTTGTCGAAAACTACGCCGGACTGGCGGGGATGACCGGAACCGCCAGCGAGGCAACCGACGAGCTGGACGAGTTTTACCGGCTAAAGGTCGTCGTCGTTCCTCCCAACCGACCATGCATTCGAGTTGACCATCCGGACCTGATCTTTGCCACGAAGAAAGCGAAACTCGCCGCCCTGGTGCAGGAGATCAGGACACAGCATCTGAGTGGACGTCCGGTACTGATTGGCACTGCGAGCGTTGAAGAGAGCGAAATGCTCGCTCGCGAACTTGTCGAAGTCGCTGTCCCCTGTCGTGTGCTCAACGCGGCCAATGATCATTTTGAAGCGGAGATCATTGCCGAAGCCGGTACTCTTGGTGCAGTCACAATCTCCACCAATATGGCAGGTCGCGGTACGGACATCTGCCTAGGAGGCACAAACCACAAATCAGCGCAAAGCGTCGTGAAATTGGGCGGACTCTATGTGATTGGCACCAACCGCCATGAAAGTCGCCGGATCGACAATCAGCTCCGAGGCAGGGCAGGGCGGCAGGGCGATCCTGGCGAGTCACGTTTCTTCGTGAGCCTTCAAGACAATCTGATTTCACGCTACGGAATCGCGTCATTAGTCACTCCCTTTGGTACCGATGTTAACCAGCCAACCCGCAATGAAGAGACAGCGAAACGGATTGCGCACGTGCAGCGTGTGATCGAGGGCGAGAGTTTCGAAATCCGTCGCACACTGCGAATCTATTCGCACTTGCTAGAAGTTCAGCGACGAGTCATCTGCCAGGACCGGGAGGCTCTGCTTGTCGGCTCGAAGCCACCCAATGCGTTACACAAGCGGGAGCCTGAACTGCGGCAGAAACTGGTCAGTGAGTGGGGTGAAGACATCATTGTCGAAGCCGAACGACAGGTCACGCTGATTCATCTAGACTGGTGCTGGAGCGATCATCTGGCGCATGCCGCCGACATTCGCGAAGGCATTCATCTGGTCAGTTTTGGCGGTTTTAATGCGTACGACGTCTTCAACAAGGAAATGAATCTCGAATTTAATGCTTTCCTGTCAGATGTCGAAGTGAAAACTATTGAAACGATGCGAACCGCCACCTTCACCACAGATGGAATCAATCTGGAACAGGAAGGCCTCAAAGCACCGTCATCGACATGGACCTTCATGATCAACGATAACCCGCGCGGCTCTGTGCTGAATCGAATCATCCAAAGCCTGCGGGGCCGATTGAAGAAGACAACTAGAAACGCGGAGGAATAAGAGTCGGTGTGCTGCTGGATCGTGAGCGGCAAGGCGCTAGCCGCCGGTGTATACTTCACGTAGTCATGATTGCGAGAATTGGCGAGCGGCATGCGTCAGCTTGCCGGTACAAAAACGTGGTACCGGAGGGCTCACGCCACTCCGCTCGCCGGACTCTTTTCTGGCCGCGCGGAGCATACATTGCAAAAATATCTAAAAACACGGCGGCTAACGCCTTGCCGATCACAAGAACAAGAGAGAGTCCACATTCATGGCAGAAAAATTTCAGAACCCGAGCGTCGTTGATATTTTGAGTGAATTGGTTGCTCTTCCCAGCGTGAACCCGATGGGAGGCCCGGCTGACCAGTCAATTTGTTTTGAAGGCCGTGTGAGCGACTGGCTGGTAGATTTCTTCCGTTCTATCGGCGCGACATACGAACGCCACGAAGTCAGCCCCGGGCGTGATAACGTGATTGCTCGATACAATTCGCCCGGAGCAGATTTCACGATCCTTCTGGACGCCCATCAGGACACGGTCCCTGTTGCCGGAATGACGATCGCACCGTTCGAACCCAAAATCGCGGACGGTCGCCTCTATGGACGCGGGGCATGCGACGTCAAGGGCGGAATGGCGGCCATGCTGTTTGCGTTTCGTCGATTGATCCAAGAGAAACCCGCTGGGGCAGCTAATGTCGTGCTCAGCTGCACGTGCGACGAAGAGGCCACAATTCTCGGCATTACGGACCTTGTGACTTATTGGGCAACAACTGCAGGCCGATCAGACGTATTGCGAACACGGCCAGATGTTGCTGTGATTGCAGAACCAACAGGACTGGACGTCGTTGTGGCTCATCGTGGAGTCACCCGCTTCAAGATTCGCACGCAGGGTCGTGCCTGCCACAGCTCCGATCCGACTCAGGGCATCAACGCTATTTACCGCATGGCCAAACTCGTAGCTGCCCTTGAGGAGTACTCTGAAATCCTCGCGCTGACCGTGAAGGCACATCCGCTCTGTGGCAGTGCGACTTTAAGCGTCGGAAAGATCCATGGTGGAACCAGCGTCAATATCGTCCCGGATGAATGCGTGATCGAAGTTGATCGCCGCGTGACCCCCGGCGAAGACGGTGGGCGAGTTGTCTCAGACATTCGGGAATTTCTCGCGGCACGTCTGGACTTCGACTTTGAGTTTGACCCGCCGTGGATCGAGTGCGGGGCATTGACGGACGCCAACAACGCGGCTTTGGCAAATGCAGTCCTCGCGTGCGTCACTTCCGTCGATGGGCCGCATATGGCAGTCGGAGTGGCCTACGGCACTCACGCGTCTCAAACCTGCGCCGCCGGAGTGCCCTCAATCGTATTCGGACCAGGCTCCATTCAACAGGCGCACACCAAAGACGAATTTATCGACATCGCGCAGCTGGAAAAAGCCGCAGAGGTGTACTTTCAACTGTGCACAATGTCCATGCCACGTCCGTAGGCGGAGAACCGTTCCCGTAGTTGAATTCATGAGAATTCAGGGGAGTGTGCCACTGGCTCTGCCAGTGTGAGATTCAACTCAAGATAGCACTGGCAGAGCCAGTGGCACACAATTACTGTCCACGCAGACCTTGATCCTGCAAGTGCCAGCCCGCCGGCGGAAGTGTATTTTCAGCTGTGCACAAGTTCCGTGACAACCGCTGACTGTTCTGTATGATTCGCAGAGTCATGGTGAACCGTTCCTTGTCGACTTGTCCGCGGAGTTTTGGCATGCTGCGTCGATTTTTGAGTCTGTTCGTGGTCATTACCCTGGGAATCTCCTCGGCCCAAACGGCAGACCTGATCAAGGTCGGCATTCTGGGAATCGACAACTATGGTTCCGTCGCCTACACAGAATTCCTGAACAAGCCGCACGCGGAGGGAGTTTTTGAAGGCGTGCGCGTCGTGGCGGCCTATCCGATCGGCAGCGACGACTACCCTGACAGCGACAAACTGCTCGCCCAATGGAAGGAACAGCTTCTGAATTTCTATCAGAACCCCGCCGATCCCAAAGACGCGGTCCCGCCGATCGAAATGGTCAATTCAGTCGATGAACTCCTGGCCAAGTGCGATGCGATCATGATCTTCAGCATGGATGGTCGATTGCATTTGTCGCAGGCGACGACCGTTTTGAAAGCGGGCAAGCCACTGTTCATCAGCCGACCGCTCGCTTCGTCTCCGGAAGACGCCGTCGCAATTTTGAAGCTCGCAGAAGAGACCGGGACACCCTGCTGGAGCAGTTCGCAACACCGTTACAATACTGGTTTCAGCGGCATGCGTGATCATCCAGAAGTCGGGCGCGTCATCGGTTGCGACGTTTATGGAGGCTGGAATGTCGATGCCGCCGAAGCGGACAAGTTCACGCGACCGCTGCACAGCATCGAGACGCTGTATACGATTATGGGACCGGGCGTCATATCGGTGACCTGTGCATCAACGCCGACGACAGAATCAATCACGGCCGTCTGGAACGATGGTCGGCTCGGGACATATCGCGGCATCAAGCAAGGCGCGGTGAAATACAGCGCGACCGTTTTCGGTGAAAAAGGAGTTTCGACTGCGGGCATTTATGGACACGGCGTTCCCGTGAACGGAATCGTTCCGACGACTGACAAATACGTTGGCTATGAAGGACTGGCCATCGAAATCGCCCGGTTCTTCAAAACGGGCGTTGTACCAGTAACCCCGGCCGAAACGCTGGAAATCTTCGCGTTGATGCAGGCCGCCGAAGAAAGCAAATCACAAAACGGCGCGGTGGTGAAGCTCAAGAACCTGTGGGAGCCGAGTGCCCGATGAATTCCACGTGGTGGCACTGGTAGGTTGAATGTCTGGGCGATCAGTGGTTGTGTGCCACTGGCTCTGCCAGTGCTACCTCGAGTTGCATCGCGCACTGGTCGTGTGAAACCATTCGAGATCACGCTTGCGTAACACCGGCAAATCGGGATCGGCGATGTCTTGCACGATGAAAGTTGGCACCGGAGCGCGTTGGAATGCCGAATCTCTTTCCGGTGAGCGTCTTTCATCGTCAAGTTCCCGCAGAGGACTCAAAAGCGCTGGCAGTGCGAGTGGCACACCGCTTCGATTTTCATCGACAGTGCCACCCAGGCGAACCACAGATGGACGCAAATGAACACAGATGAAGACCAACCCAAAACAACCCTTCACTAAATCTGTGTCCATCTGCGTTCATCTGTGGTGAAAAAACGTTCTGTCTCAATCAGCACTTCGCAGTACAGGTTGAAATGCTTCACTGTCACCAGATCGACGATCGAAACGCAGATCTTTTTCTGCAATAGCGCTGCGCACTTCGACACAAATGCCTGGCGAGTTTCGGGGCGATCCTTGTTGGCCGGGCTGACGAGTTCGATCGCAGCAACCAATTCACTTCCTCGCTGCTGATCAAAGATCAGCACTTCGTATTTGTAGATTTCGGTTGGGTCGAGTTCCAGCGTGAGCGTCGGTTCCGGCGGAGCCCAAGTCGCAGTTGCTGGGCCCGAACCAAATGGACGCGACCCGGATCCAGTTTCCCCCTCAACATCGAAAGTGCAGACATCGACTTCGAAATTTTTCCCCAGATGCACCCGAGGCTCGGCGGCGTATTGTTCAGGCAGCGACTTGCACAGATCCATGACCGTCGTCATGGGCCAGCCACCATGAAAACCATCCCAGGAACCTTTGTGGACGATCGGCGGTCGAAAATGATCTAACAGTGGCATAAACAGCCTGCTTCCCTGAATTGTATCTGATCCCGCCGTTGCCGCGAGCGAAATCTCATGCTGCGTTTATACTCCTCGCGGTCAAGATTGGAAGAATTGGCGAGCGGCATGCGTCAGCTTGCCGGTACAAAAACGAGGTACCGGAGGGCTCACGCCACTCCGCTCGCCAAGCTCATTTCTGGCCGCGCTGAGTGTACTTCATCCGTCTGCACGCCGGTTGAAAGCCAGAGCGGCGCGCGATTGAGAGGAGTTGCCTATTCATTTTGCTACTGTGGTATGCAGGTCACGGACGCCATTTTTCAGGCTGTAGAGCTGCTGCACTTCTTCGTGGCTCAGCACGCGGTTGAATACGGCAAGGTCATCCATGTGTCCGACGTACGACGCGCCCAGCACCAGCAGAACCTGCGACGGATCCCAGCCGAAGGTCAGATCCCAATTCTCAATCGCTCCCTGCAGCTCGCCGTTCAGGTACAAACGACCGGACTTTGGTTCGCTCTTGTGATTGACGTTTTCCAGAGTGAAAACCACATGCGTCCAGGCCTCACGGGAGAATGGAGGGCGATCGACCTGAACCATCGGGCGTTTGTCAAATGGAATATCGGCCCAGGCAACGTTTTCAGGATTCCAGATCTCAAACAGCGGGCGAATGGCATATCGGAAGTACCGAGGCGTTTCGTCCTTTGAAAATTCGAGGAAGATGAATCCTTTCTTGCCGTCATCGCCGACGATCTGAATCGGATCACAGTAGCCGGGCTCGAGGTCCATATCCGGATTCAGACGCAGCCAGACAGAAACCGTAGTGCTCCAATTGCTGTCGTTGTATCCAAGCACACCGGAGTCCCTGAACGCAGGCTGAAAACCACTCTTCTTTGTGAAATGCAGTGCGCCTCCAAAACGCCCGGCGTCAGGAACCAGTTTGGCATCTTCGTTCGCTTCCGCGCGATGCAGCTCCGTTCCGTTCTTGACGTAACACGTCCGATCGCCGCGGGAGAAATCGGCGTCCAGTCCTTTGTCGAAGGAAGCATGCAATGTCAAAGCCGAAGACAGGTCGGATTTCGCCTGGTCTGTTGTTGCCAGAATCTGTTTCGCCTCGTCCGGACCGATGTCGCGCACGAAGATGTTCCGCCAGCGGATTTCACCACCGTGCGTTTGCAGCATGATGGGGCCTTTGGCCGGAAGTGGCACTTGACGGTCCCAGTAGTTTTCAATCACCGCGCCATCCACAACGAGCGACTCGTTCAGCCAGACCCATGTGCGTGCTCCGATCTGACGAATGCGAAACTTGTTCCATTCACCGAACGGTTTGTCGGCTATCACCAGCGGATCGCGACCGGCCGTGCCCGGCGTATTATTGAACAAGCCACCTGAACCGAGGTGCGGTTTTCGCGTGGGACTTTTTGGATCAAATACCTGATTTTCGTCCCAGATCTGCACCTGTGGCGTGCCGCGCAGATAGATGCCGCTGTCAGCTTTGGCGACGGTCTTGTATTCAAGCAGAAATTCGATGTCTCCGAATTCTTCCTCGGTCGTCGCATACGGTCCGTGACCGTCGTTAACGAGTTCACCGTTTTCAACAGTCCAGTTTTTTGAAAACTCGTCTCGCTGTGCTGTCAGACTCGCCTGTTTTTCTTCACCGGCAAGCTTCGCGACGTTGTGCGGATTCAAGCCATACCAGCCGTCAAGGTTTTTGCCGTTGAAGATGGCGCGAAAATCTTCAGGCGGTTTGAGAGCGTCTGCGCGCATGACGGCTGCGAGGTACTTTGCCGTTTCATCGGCGATCACATTGTAGCCGGCGAGATTAGGATGTCGGTCGCTGTACCAGTCTGGCAGGTTGCCGAGGATTGCATCAAGTTCGTTGTCCATGACGATAACACTTGGTCCCTGGACAAACGGCTTTACCAGTTCGCGAAATTTCTCGGGCACCTTCTCCAATGGATACCGGCGGTAGTTGAGCATGTTCGGGCCGTTCTTCAGTTCCGCAGCGTAGCGTGGATAGATGTCGAAGACCGCCAGGTTTTCCCGTTCCGCAACCTGTCGCACAAGATCGTTGATTTCTTTGCTGTTCTCGTCGTTCGCATACGGAATGACGGTCATGGGAATCAGCAATGCCTGAGGATGATCTTTCCGCAGCCGGTCAATGAGCTCGTGAAAGTGCTTCGGAAATTCTTCGGTGAAGTTCTCGACTCGCGCGCGATCGTTAAGGCCGTAGCGGATGAAGATATAGTCGAGTCCCGGCAACTTTGCGGCATCGCGGTCATAACGTCCGGAATCAATCAGCCTGCGAATATACTCACCGCTGAGGCCGGAGTTAATGACATGGCACAGCGGCAAATCGTTGTCCGCTGCGAGCAACTGTTCCACCACAGTTTCAAGATGCGGCCCGCCAGATTTGATCAGCCTCGGAATACTGCCTTCCGTTGTACTGTCACCGAGCAGCAGGATCTGCACCTTGCCTTCATGCTCAGCGAATGCAGGCGATGCGAGAAGACTGATCGTGAACAGAGCAACCAGGGCTTTGATGGGCGAACATCTGAAACGAAACGCTGGAAGGTTGATCATGACGTGTTCCAAGTGAAGAGGAATGTCAGGCAGGATTTGGGTGCGAGGATCAGCCCATGATTTGACTCCAACTCGACGCAGAAGTCACCTAACGAGGAAGGACGGATGCTTTTATCTCAACTATGCGACGCGGAATCGGACTTGTTCCTCTTGAACTTGCCCTTAAATATGGCCACGATTCAGGATCTTGCAGTTCCCTCCCGCGTGGCCTTTCCCCGAATTCCCCGCCGCAATTCTCGCTACGACCGACTTCCCGGAGTTATCCCTATGACCACGGCTGTCTTGAACACCGGATGTCGTGAGTTTCGGAACTCGTTGCGACACACAAATCGTCGCGGATTTCTGCATGCTGGAATGTTGGGGACTCTCGGACTGACCTTGTCAGATTTGTTTCGTTTGAAGGCCGAAGCCGCTCCTTCGCCAGTGACAAAATCGTCTACTTCCTCGGTGATCATTCTCTGGATGCGAGGCGGGCCGAGTCAGCACGAAACATGGGACCCGAAACCGGAAGCGCCGGTGGAGTATCGAGGCTACTTTGGTGCGATGTCCACCAAAGTGCCAGGCATTCAAATCTGCGACATGCTGCCTCAGTCGGCGGCGATCATGGACAAGTGGTCGATCATTCGCAGTCTGAATCACACCGATGCAGGGCATTCGACTGGCGATCAGTTGTGCTTCACCGGATATCCCAGCGTGGGCCGTCCAGACGTAAATTCACACCCAAGCTGCGGTTCGATCGTCGCTCGTCAACTGGCACAGCGGAATCCGCAACTACCGCCTTACGTCATGATTCCCAAACGTTTGCCTGGCGTCGATGCGTCGTATCTGGGACCTGCCTGTGCGCCGTTTGAGACGCAGGCCGATCCAGCGAACCCAGGGCCGTTTCGAATTCCAAATCTCGAATCTCCGACGGAAGTTTCCGTTGGTCGCATCGATGATCGACGGTCCCTGCTGCAAAGTCTGGATCACATGCGAAAGGCGTCTGACCATGCGGCTCAGATCGGAGCTGTCAATGCGTTTCAGGCAAGAGCCTGGGACATCCTTCTCGGTGATGCCGCGCGGCAGGCCTTTGATCTGGACGCTGAGCCTCAGCACATTCGCGATCGCTATGGCTTCATGTCTGCGTATCAGGCTCCGACGCCCGACCGCTGCGGTGTGCCGGCATGGAGCCAGCGATTTCTGTTGGCCCGGCGTCTGATTGAAGCTGGAGTACCGATGGTGACGGTCGATTGCCGCTGGTGGGACACGCATGTGAAGGGCTACGAAACCATGCGCGACGGTTTTCTGCCGCGCTGGGATCAGGCGTATTCGGCTTTGATCGAAGACCTAGATCAGCGAGGTCTACTGGAAACCACCATGGTGCTCGCATGGGGCGAATTTGGCAGAACTCCGAAAGTGAACGCCACCGGTGGTCGCGATCATTATCCCAATGTCTTCAATGCGGCCCTAGCGGGCGGCGGCATTCAGGGTGGCCGAGTCGTCGGGGAATCCGATTCAAAGGGGGCTTTGCCGCTCAGAAATCCGAAATCACCACAGGACGTACTCGCCACAGTTTACCGTCATCTTGGAGTCGATACCGGCATCTCATACCCCGACCACAGTGGTCGCCCGATTCCCGTCCTTCCGTTTGGTGATGCGATTTCAGAACTGTTCTAAGACGACCGAGAATATTTAAACGCATTTTTCAGATGAACGCGATGCGCGTCTGGTCAACCATGAACAACAGAACCTGCACCGGCCCACTGCGACGGCGGACATTCATGCGGATCGGCACGCTGGCGCTCGGAGGTCTGACTCTCCCGCAGCTGCTGTCGCGTCGGGCAGAGGCTGGTGCCACGAGCGAACCCGATACGACGGTCATTCTGTTCTGGATGTGGGGAGGCCCCAGCCAGTTTGAAACGTGGGACATGAAGCCTGACGCTCCGGCGGATTTTCGTGGCCCGCTCAAGCCGATCTCGACGACAGTCCCCGGAATGGACATCTGCGAGTACATGCCAAAGCAGGCTCAGCGCGCCGAACGTTTTTCACTCATTCGATCCCTGCATCATGAGATGTCGGCCCATAACGACGGTAGCATCGAAGTCCTGACCGGAAAGACGCCCACTGTCCCGGATCCGACATCCCAGGCTCGTTCCGAACATCCGGACTTCGGGATGATCGCGAGCTGGAAACGCGGTCTTCGAGTTGATGGAATGCCCCAGTATGTCGGATTGCAGAAGGCTCCGTTCATGACGAATCCCGGCTATCTGGGAGTCAGTCATCGCGCATTCGAAACCGGCGATCCGTCGAAGCCTAGTTTCGCCCCAGGTGACCTGACGCTGGCGACCGGCATCGATAACAACCGACTGGATCATCGACGATCACTCGTGCGACAGTTTGATACATTGCGTTCTGATCTGGATCTGCTGCATTCTCTCGGAGGCGTCGATCAATTCCGATCTGCGGCATTCACCATGCTGACCAGTCATAAGGTCGTCGATGCGTTCGACATTGCCAGCGAATCCGCGGATGTGCGAGACCGCTACGGTCGCCATCGCTGGGGTCAGAGCTGTCTACTGGCACGGCGACTGGCGGAAGCTGGGACGGCGGTGATCAATATCGACGCCACAGCTCCGAATGACACAACAAAGCACTTCAGCTGGGATGACCACGCCGGTGCGTTTCATCTCGACCATGCGCAACGCGAACGATTGCCGCAGATGGATCAGGCACTCTCCGCCCTGATCGATGATCTGTACGAACGCGGCCTGGATCGAAAAGTCCTGCTGCTCGCCTGCGGGGAATTCGGACGAACGCCGCGCGTCACACATGCCCCGAAGAATTTTTCGGACCAGATCGGGCTCGGACGCGATCACTGGCCCCATGCGTTCAGCGCTTTGATCTCGGGTGGCGGACTGCGGATGGGGCAAGTTGTCGGGGAGACAAATGCCAAAGGCGAATATCCGATCCGCGATCGAGTCACACCGCAGGATCTGCTGGCGACGGTCTACACTCATCTGGGGATCGATTATACTCAGGTTGTAAAAGATCCGGCCGGCCGGCCGATCCCCATTCTGTCGCACGGGTCGCGGATCCCTCAGCTCATTTGAAGTTGATTGAGAACCCATAACAAAACCGCTCTTCGTCGCTGGATTCGCAAGAATTCAGCCCCATTTCTGAATTCTTGCGAATCCAGCTACCTATTTTGTGAGGGGTTCTAAGTACTCCTTGGAGAGACAACCCACATGCCGCGACTGAATCCTGAAGTACTGACAGATTTTGCGACTTTAATTTTTGAGGCCAGTGAGTTGCCGCCCGATGTGGCCCGCCAGGTCGCCAAATCACTCGTGCTGGCGAACCTGTCGGGGCATGATTCACACGGCGTAATTCGCATTATTGAATATGTCGCATGGACAAAATGCGGCTGGGTGAATCCTCACGGACAACTGACGGTCGTCCGCGAACAGCCGTGTATCCTGATCCTTGATGGAGACTTTGGATTTGGTCAGGTGATTGGTCGCCGAGCCATGGAGTTGGGCATCGCAAAAGCAAAGACCGACGGAGCCTGCATTCTGTCACTGCGACGGTCGGGCCATTTGGGACGCATCGGCGAGTTCATGGAACAGGCTGCCAACGCGGGGCTTGTGTGCTTCGCATTGACGAATACCCACGGCAGCGGAGTCTTGGTGGCTCCGTTTGGAGGTTGTGAACGAAGGCTGTCAGCAAATCCGCTCGCCGGGGCAGCGCCGCTTCCGAATGGACCTCCGATCATGATGGATATTTCGACATCCACAATTGCTGAGGGAAAGATCAAGGTGGCTCGCAGTCGTGGTGATTCGTTACCGGCTGGACTGTTCGTCAACAGCAACGGTGAGGCATCGACAAGTCCCGAAGAGTATTACGCCAGTCCGCCGGGAGCACTCCTGCCGATGGCTGGTCACAAAGGCTTCGCCCTGTCCATGCTGTGCGAAGTCTTTGCAGGAGCGATGACCGGTGCGGGCT
>Ga0209553_1000848_pt1 | contig 15539 bp, 16 predicted proteins | sample LauGreFBDMM110DN_2_FD_188217 | JGI IMG/M metagenome (GOLD analysis project Ga0209553, IMG submission 188217) | Freshwater lake microbial communities from Lake Michigan, USA - Fa13.BD.MM110.DN (SPAdes) (version 2) | ecosystem: Environmental > Aquatic > Freshwater > Lake | place: Lake Michigan...
CTCCCAGAGGATGACAACAGGACGGGTCCGAAAACCCGTCCTGCGAGGTCCTTCGCTTATTCCTCGTCGTCTGCTGGTGCATCCTGCTTAGATGCCAACAGGACAGCTTTCCGGGACAGCTTCACGCGGTTCTGGTCATCGACTGCAATGACCTTTACTTCAAACGTGTCACCGATCTTGCAAACGTCCGACACGTTCTTGACAAAACCATCCGACAGTTCGGAGATGTGACACAGTCCGTCTTTGCCCGGAGCGATCTCAATGAAGGCACCGAAGTCCTTGATTGAAGTGACCTTACCCAAATAAATGCGTCCCGGCTGGATTTCCTCACACAGAGCTTCTACGCGGGCCAGTGCCATATCGGCGCACTGGGCGTTCACTGCAGAAATTGTGACGGTGCCGTCTTCGGCAATGTCAATCTGAGCTCCAGACTCTTCTTGAATAGCACGAATAGTCTTTCCGCCTGGACCGATCAAGAGACCGATCTTTTCCGGATTGATGGATGTCTGAACAAGCTTCGGGGCATGTTCTGACACTTCACCGCGTGGACGCCTGATGGCGGTTAGCATTTCCCGCAACAATTCCTTCCGTGCTTTCAATGCCTGCTCAAGTGTGCCGCGAATAATTTCTTCGCTGATGCCTTCGTTCTTAAGATCCAGCTGAATTCCCGTGACACCACGACCAGTGCCGGCAACTTTGAAGTCCATGTCGCCGAAGTGGTCTTCGTCGCCCATGATATCCGTCAGCAAGGTAAAACGACTACCTTCTTCGACCAAACCGATGCTGATCCCAGCTACGGGCTGCAGAATCGGGACACCGGCGTCCATGAGAGCCAAGGTGGCGCTACACACAGACGCCATTGAACTGCTGCCGTTGGATTCCAAGATATCTGAGAGAATCCTGATCGTATAAGGGAATTTGTCCGACGGCGGAATGACGGGCAAGACCGATCGTTCGGCCAGACATCCATGTCCGATTTCGCGACGTCCTGGCCCTCGAAGTGGCTTACATTCACCAACGGAAAACGGAGGGAAATAGTAGTGCAGCATGAAACGCTGCGCGTCTTCGCCAAACAGGCCGTCAAATTTCTGCTGATCACGTGTGGTCCCCAGAACCAAGGTGGCCATGGACTGAGTCTCACCACGTGTGAACACGGCAGAACCGTGGACGCGTGGCAGAACTGAAACACTGCTGCTGACAGCTCGCAGATCCGTCGGAACACGTCCGTCGATCCGCTTGCCACCCATGATCATATCGCGGACCACGCGTTCTTCAACATCATGGAACGCTTCGCCAAACTGAGCCTTCGTCAGGCCATCGGCAGTGGTCACTGCATCGTCCGGGAAATACTTTGCAATCAGCGCCTTCTTCAATTCACGAACCTTTTCGGCCCGCTCCTGCTTAATCTTTGTTAACTTCGCGTCCTGCAATTGTTTGTATGCCTCCGTCTTTAGCTTCGCGAAGAAGGGATTGACGACAGGTTCCGGGAACATAGCCGGAGCGACACCCGACTGTTTAACCAGATCCAACTGCAAAGCGCACAGAGTTTGAATGTTTTTGTGGGCAAACATGATGGCGTCGCCCATTTCCTTTTCGGGAATCTGGTTGCCGAAACCTTCGATCATCAGGACCGCGTTCTTTGAACCCGCCACGATCAGATCAAGCTTGCTTGTTTCCATTTGCTCACGGGTCGGCATTAAGATCAACTGATCGTCAATCATACCAACCCGCACAGCAGCGATCGGGCCCTTGAAGGGCATCCCAGAAATCATCAGGGCGGCGCTAGCGGCCGTGATGTTCAACACGTCCGGATCATTTACCCCGTCACAGGACATGACGTTGCACATAATCTGAACTTCGTCACGAAATCCCTTTGGGAACAAAGGACGAATGGGACGGTCGGTTAAGCGACTGGTCAGTACTTCGCGTGTGGTCGGACGACCTTCACGTTTCAGATACCCACCCGCAAATTTTCCGGCAGCAGCCAGACGTTCGCGATAATCGACCGTCAGGGGAAAGAAGTCCGTGCCTGGACGGGAGGGACCGGTCTGAGACGCGACGAACACACTGGTGTCGCCATGCTGAATCATCACTGCACCGCTACACTGTTTCGCCAGTTCGCCAGTGGTCAATGAATACTTCCGACCTGCAAAATCAATCTCAACTGTAACTTTCTTCACAACAACTTCCTTACCCGGACCAGCCGGTAAACGGACTGCATCGCAGGCAGGATCGAAGGTCAAATTCAACGCTCGTGCAGCAACTTTTACGACATCAGGAAAGGACGCAGCAGCGAACCATGCCCGCTCAACTGCCAACAGACTACCGAGATCAACACCGTCCAACATCGGGGACGCCTGACAACTGGCCTGCAATTTTCCGACAACTCAAAGTCACCACAGGATGCGGCAATCCGCTACGAACCTGCGGCAGCAGTCAACTTAACATCCAACAGAAACGAAACCGACACCAAACAACACAATAGAAAGCAGAAAAGGCGTTGCCGGGTGAACCGCAGCAACGCCTGATCGTTCTACTTTCGAATATTCAGACGAGTGATGATCGCAACATAGCGATTGAGATCATCGCGTTTAAGATAATCGAGGAACTGACGTCGACGACTCACTTTCGCGAGCAAACCACGACGACTTGAATAGTCTTTTGAATGCGTTTGCAAGTGCTCTGTAATGACCTGAATTTCCGCAGTCAAAACTGCAATCTGAACTTCCGGCGACCCCGTGTCTCCCGGCGTCTTTGCATGTTCTTCCATGATCTTCTTTTTTTGTTCCAAACTGATCGTCATTTCAACTCCACAAACACCAGCCCACCCCGCGGGAATACCATCGCAATCAACTTGCGAACAATACCCTAGAACGCCAGAACGAGCGATTGAAGAAATCGCAGCAAGGACAGCCCTTCGCCGCAAGCCCCGAATTGTACTCTGTTTAGCGTTTTTTTTCAATCCAGAAGCCTGAGTGCCGGTTTTTGCAGGAATTTTCAGTCTCCGAAGTCCCAATGGAACCAATTGCTGGGTTTGGATCTCATTGCCGCAAAGTTGCTACACCGAGATTTGGCTGTGAGTGGCAGCGAAATTCAGCCTTGCCGACCTGAAATTCGTTTGCTTTGAAGCGATCTGCCTCGTCCGCATTTCGAGGTCACGTTTTTTTTACGACACTGTCTCCATCGGACAATAAGTCTTCCTCAATGATTTCCGGCGGGAGCGTGTTCAAGAGAAATATCACGCGATTCGTGCCAAGGAACAGAACCGCGTGCGAGGCTGCTGTGATTTCGACAGCGCTGCCAGTAAGCGACGAGTTCGCCGTTCTTAGGATTTGTTTCAGTGCCACCGGATGCTTTGCAATTGCCTGGCCGAACTGGATCAGACTGACATCACTGGCACGCAACATTATGATAAACTGATTGAGTTCACTGCGTAGGATTTTTGGTTGTCGAGGCTGTCGAAAAATGCTTGAGACGGCCATTCGGAATTCTCCGGATTTCTATAGCTTTTTGCTGAATGCCTACTAACGCAGAAAGTCAAGTAGATTAGGTGTCAAGAGTTGCCCAACTGCAGCCATCGTGAACTGCTGCAGGTTGGTTAGTTCCTTTAACCGCGTGATAGACTCTGTAATGTCGGCGGAAACTGTGTTGCTGTATTGAATTTGTCCAGACAGTTGAAGTTCTTCCGTTTGATTCTGCAACTGATCAATTTGTTGCAGACTGACGGATTGCACGCCAATGATATCCAGCACATGTGTGTGAACACGTTCCAAATCTCCAAGTCTTCGCGAGATCGCAGTCGCCCGATCGCCGTTGGAAAGGTTCCGGGTGTTCAAGAGATCGTCGCGCAACGCACGAATGGCATTAAAGACGTCCGTGGTACCCGGGAACTCCAGTTGGTCCGTTCCGGTACGTTTGATCGCCGAACTGTCAAGATTGACGATGGCTCCATTTTGGGAGTCGGTCACGAATTGATTGGCAGCAAAGGAGATCGGAGTCGTCGTCGCCCCACCATCGATCGACATCGTACCCGTCGATGTGATATCCACGGTGCCATTGAAGCCAGCAAAAATTGCGGAAGCATCGAGGTAGACTCGTTCACCAGAGAGACCGTCCACTGGAATGTTGGTGTCCATATTTGTGAAATTGACCGCTTGACCGCCGTTGAGTGAAAACGTTCCGGAGGTTCCATTGCCGCTCGTGTCGCTGACTTGCAGATGGTGCGTTCCCACTTGCCCGATGATCGTGTCGCCCGCACCGGAACCAATACCGGACATCACACCCGATCCTCCCCAGTAGGTTGTCGCATCGTGTCGGATTTGTAAATTCCTAGTTCCCGTAGCGGTGTCCGTGCCAGTGCCGGTTTTGGCTCCTGTGGTGCCGATTAAGACCGTTGCTTCGCGGGCGATCGGCTGAAATACGAGATCACCGGCCAGGAGTGCTTCACGTGCCGCATCGCCGGTGATGAGCAATTGCGTGTTGGCAGGTGATCCGGCATACACCGATTCACCACCGTTCGCAGCGTTGTCGGGAAATGGCAACGTCTGGCTAGCAGTACCGCTGAACAAATAGCCATTTTCATCTCTGGAGTTTGCTACACGCGTCAGTTGATTGAGAATGCCATTCAGTTCGGTAACGAGGACGCTGATTTCGCTGCTATCGGTGGCCTGCGGCGCCTGCAATGCGATTTCTTTTGCATGCACGAGAAGTGTGTTGGCGTCCTGTAACTGGACGGCTGCCTGTGACAATCGCGATTGTACAAACTGAATTGATGAAAGGTGCGAGTCGAGTCGATCGAGTCGATCCTTCTGGATCAGACTTCGCCGCATTCCACTAGGGTCATCCGACGGGCGTTGAATCCGGAGGCCCGTACTAATTTCCTGCTGCTTTCGGAACATCTCCGCTGTCTGACCTACTAAATGCTGGCTAGACGATTTTGAAATCTGAGATTGGGTGATGCGATTGATCATGAACGTTGGGACTTAATTCAGGAAGCAGGATTAACGAACAAGCTGGAGTAATTCTGACAACATCTGGTCTGCAGTCGTAATGATTTTTGCGGCTGCTTGGTAAGCACGCTGAGTTTGCATCATGTGCATCATCTCTTCGTTAATATCGACACCAGAAACCGCGTCACGATCAATTTCCAGCCGCTGTCGAAAAGCCTGCAATTGACCGTTCTGACTTTCTGACGTCTGCACCTGAAGACCAGACTCCGCGGTCACGTCAGCCATCTCTTCCGTAAACGTCCGTCCGGCGAGCGCGTCAAACCTAGAGTCGCGAAGGTTCGCCATCGACGCGATATTACGCCCGTCACCTGGATGCCCAGAGGGCGACACGGCAAGCTGATCGGGGTTCTCAAAAATCTCACTGCGAACACGGAACGTGCTGGGCTCCGTGCCTTCGAAGAGTGAACCAATCCCCATCGCCGCAAGGATTCCTGTTTCGTCCGGATGACTGGCGACCGTAGGGTCTAGGGGATTGTCGGACCTGCCGGCAAAGTCGATCGAATACGGTGAGTTGGCCACAATCAGCAACGTCTTGCTGACGCCGTCAACGCTGGCTGAGACACCAGAAATCGTACTCAACTTCGACGCCACGTCCGTGAGAGAATCTCGGTCCGGATCAATTGTAATTTGCGACGTGTGACGTACACCTGTCGTGCGATCTGTCACTGTCACTGACAGATCTCCATAGTGGATTGGAAACTTTGGGTTGCTCAGCCCCAGCGGCAACGAGACGTCGACGACGCTGCGATTCCCCAGCAATGTTGTCGCTGGACCGTGGTCTGAAATCCCCTGCGCATGCTGCTGATCGACCGCCTGCACAATTTCGCGAGACAGATCTCGCAGCCGTGTCGTAAAATCTGGAACTGTCTCATTCAATGCGGCAGTCATCGCGGCCAGTCGTCCGGAAGTCAGCGGAAGCACCGTGGCCTGTTCATTCATCCCAATCCCGGTCGTTCCATTTGCGTCGCGAACAACGCGAAACGTCACCGGAAGAAGGCCGACAGACACGTTACCACCGGCAAGTTTCGTCTGTTCATGTCCGTCTGCCGTCGTGACATTATCAACTTCCATGTATGCGGAAAGTTCAGTCGCGATCTGATCACGCTGGTCGAGCAATGCGTTTGGGGGAGTTCCTACCGCCCGAGCCCGGAAGATCTCTGAATTCAACTGCGCAAGGTTTTTAATGTGCGCATTCACCTGCTTGACGGAATCGCTGAGATCTAAGCTCAGGTCACGTCCCAGTGACGCGAATTGTTGATCCAGATCCTTGAACCCCGCCATCAGTTCAGATGCGGATGTCAGAAACTCCTGACGCACTGTTCGATCCTGTGGTGCGTTGGCGACTTTCTCCATTCGATCGAAGAATTTCGACAGTGATCCATGGATGGAATTGTCGCCTGGTGTCAGCAAAGATTCAATCTGCTTGGCAACATCCTCAGACTGTTGGCTGTATCCAGCTTCGGATGCATTACGCAGCAGTGAGGTTTCGATTGCAGTCGCCTGCGAACGCCGCACATCGAGCACGTCCACTCCGCTCCCAACGCCAAAACGATCATCCCGCAGGGGAGTCCGACTCGCAAGGGCAGCGACTTGGCGGTGATATCCGGGAGTTGCCGAGTTGGCTAAATTATTACCCTGCACCGACAGCGTTAACTGCTGCGCGCGAAGCGCGGATAAGCCAATATCAAATGCCTTCATCGCCGCGCCTTATTAGGATCGAGTTTCAAAACGAAATAAAGCCGGATTGACGTTCTTCTGTCCGCTCGCGTCATAGCGATTCGATGAAGGTGCTGTCCCTGGCAATGATTCAAAAACAGTAAGGTAGATACGTTGTGATTCGTTGATCACCCACGACACTGATTGCACGAGTGCACTCACTTGACGAACCAACGACTGAAGTCGCCGCCGCGCCGGAATCAGCAGTTGAATGGCAGCCGCCGAAGAATAGGGCAACAACGCTGAGAAACTCACGTCAGCGACAGGGATTGAGAGGAATCTCGCAAGAGCCAACATCACCCGGAGCCGGTTCTGCGACAGCAATGCCGCATGTTGCAGTGACTGTTCAATTCGCAGTCGCATGTCACGCCGTTCCGCTTCATCAGAAGACTGCGACATGGCTGGAATAACCTGCAAGAGGCGCAGCGTGTTCCGCAGCGAGATCTCTTCCGCATCCACATGTCGCAACAGATCGTGCAGGTGTGTCGGTTCAAGGTATTGCGACGGAACTGGCCCGGAGTTGTTCATGGTGATATCCTTCCATTGCTTTGTCACGAGTCATCAGCGATCCACTTTGCCCCATGTACTTTTCGAACTGACTGATGGCCGTTGAAGAACGAAATACAGATTCCAAGCCAAGCCCCTTGCCCGCCGCGAGTTCGTGGCCCAGAAACATGTCAAACATGCCGCCATAAGTGTCACTGCCGTCGCCCGGAAATAACCCATCCCCCGAACTTGTCTGTCGCAACTCTTTAATCATCATCGACAGAAACAGACTCTCGAATTCCGTGATAGCTTTCTCCACCTTTGCGGATTTCAAAGAATCAGCCGCCGGCATTTTTTTTTCCAGGACACTTCCGGCGTTTTTCTCCGAGGCCTCGGCGGGCGTGGTCGGGGTTGGATTGATGAACATAGGCTTAAATCCATGAGTTCTAAATTGGGATTAGCAAAATTCTACGATGGTGGCATTGGAGTCTGGTGAACCGCGATGCGTCAGCATCTGTCACGCATATGACAAGATGTCCCTTCGTCTGCACTAAGCTATTTCAACTGCAAGTCTGCATGCAATGCCCCAGATTCCTTTAACATTTGAAAGATCGAACTCAGATCGCGCGGACTGACACCCAGTGCATTCAGCGAAGCAGCTAGTTCTCCGACGGTCACGTTTTGATCAATCACGTTAATCACGCCTCCTGGCTCCGTCACATCCACAGAAGTCCGCGGGACAATTTTTGTTTCTCCGTTGCTGAATGGTGCTGGCTGCGAAACCTCCGGAGTCTCAACGGTACTGATAAGCAAATTTCCATGGGTGACCGCGACTTGAGACAACTTGACGTCACTGCCGATCACAATCGTGCCCGTGCGTTCGTTAATGACAACGCGGGCGATCGAGCCTGGAGTCACGGTGAGCTCTTGACACTCTGCCACAAACCGAAAATCGTCGCCGCTTGCCGACGCGGGTAAACGGACGGCCACGGTCGCGGGGTCGCGCACAATCGCAGTTCCGGGGCTGTAAAGATTGATCGCGGCGGCGATATTCATCGCAGTCATATAGTGTGGTGATCGCAACAGCAATTCGAAGATTCCATTTTTGAAGACCGTGCAGGGCACTTCTTCTTCCACTGTCCCGCCCCCAGGGATTCGTCCGGTGGTTGGGTGGTTCTTGACGACGCTGGCGGCTTGGCCTCCGAAATCTCCCCCGTTCAATGAAATCGGGCCCGAGGCGATCACATACACTTCTCCGTCTGGACCGTAGAGTTCCGTCGCGACCAGAATGCCGCCAGTCAGACTCTTAGCATTGTCAAAGGCTGAGACCGTCACGTCGATTCGCTGGCCTTTTTTAGCATGCGGCGGCAGCGTGACGGTGATGAGCGACACGGACATGTTGTCGGTTTTTTCTTGCGACCGCTGGATGTTCTCACGCAATCCAGGATCCGCGCGATTTCCCATTTTCTGCAATAGATTGAGGGCAAACTGCTTCGTTGTTTGACTGTTTCCGCCAGTTCCCGCCAGACCAATCACCAACCCCATTCCGGTGAGTTGATTCGGATGTTCGCCAGCAATCTGCGTGATATCTCGAATCCGGACGAGCGGCTCAGCACCTCTCGCAAATGGACTCGAGAGCGTTAGCGTGAGGCAAAGTGTAGCTAGCGTGCGAAGCATGAGAATAATCCAAGATGATATATATGCCCGGTGAGCAACCGCGGCTTATCCGCTGTTTGTCCCACTCTCAAATGACGCTTTAAAAAGGCCAAACTTTATTTGCCGCTCTCCCAAGCCAGCCCTGCCGCACAAATTGCCGAGACGGCCCGTCGCCGTCATAGACGGTTCGTAGGTCGGCAACGTAGCGGGAATTGACTTTATTGTCCGGACCAAGGTCAATCGGCCGCACCATCCCCGAGATGATAAGATTCCGTTGTTCACCGGCAATCGAAAGCGTGCGTCGTCCGGCCAGTAGCATGTTTCCATTGGGCAACACATCCACGACCGAGACGGTGATCTGGTCAGTGAAGCCGCGGGAATCTTTATAGCTGGCTTTGCCGTTAAAATCGCGTCCTGAACTGTTACTCAGATCCAGCGCGGCGTTGGAGTCTTGCGTGGCGAGCCCGCCCCCGGAAGATGCCTCAAAATCGGCTGTCACTTTGCTCCGCGTAGATTTGCTCATCGACTTGTCTTCATTGTTGTCCACGTTCGAGTGTTCCGCGACGACAATCGTCACCAGATCTCCGACATTTCGCGCGCGGGAATCTTGGCACAGATAGGCCCGCTGCGGATTGCGTTTTGGCCACAAGGAATCGCCGCGGACTGTGCCTGCCGCGGAACAAATCGCAGCCAAGATCAACGCGATCGTATTGCGTCGGCTTTGTCGTCTCATGTGAAGTCCTCCTTGCTTCATAATCTACGGGTCGTGGATCAATTGATTTATCGAACTCAGTCGCTCCGCAACTCCAATTCACACCTGAGCGCATTGCCTTGAAATCCTGTTTCGCTCAAGCATAAAAACAACCCCACTGTTTGCTTGTGCGGCCTAGGCATTTCGCTGAGGATTAAAGCTTGCAAGTTACCCAGCGACAGCGTCTACTGCAGACGCACAATCGTTTGGCCGGGGCCCACAACTTCGCCGACAATTTCCTTCCCGGAATCCCGGTTCTTCATTCTGATGCGGTCGCCAAGTTGACCATCTTCCATGGCCTCTATATCGCGAATGGATGTTCTCAGTCGCCGCGCCATGGCGGTCACCTGCACTGCGTCACCCTTTTTTACCAAAACGTCCGCATTCTTACGGGTCGTAGTCTGCAAATCCCGCATCTGCACAACCGCACCTGCGAGCACAATTCCACGCACACTGCGTCCCAAAATCTGGTTTGGTTCTAGCTCATCGATCTCAGTTGTCATGAAACGATTTTCGAACTGGACGTTAGAATCATCGATCGGAACTTCGCGACTCAAAGAGATCCTTGCCACTGCGACGCGATGTTTGCGACGCACGTCAAAAACGGCTGGTCGTGCTGAAAGTAAGGCGTCCTTGTGCCAAACCTGCACCAGCAGCGTCACGGGCCCAAGTGCCTGCTTAGTAGGGGGCAGAATCTTTAAGTACAGATCCTCTAATCCGTGCAGATTTTTCGGCAGCGTTTGCACAAAACCGCTCTGCAGCAACACCTTAAGATCTTCCTGTTTAGCATTCATCGCTAGCGTCATGACGACTAATGCCTGTTCCTCCACTTGGGTGTCGGTCAACTTCTGTTGCGGCTGAAAAACAACGACGGTTTGATCAGCACCGGAAAGTGTCATGTCTTCAATCCGGAAACCAGCGACGATCAAACGGATGTTGACAGATCGCTGCGAAATTGTGGTTGATGCGAGTGTGGCATCCAGCAACTGGATCTCAACATCTTCGACTTCTTTTTTTAGGACGGGATCACTGCCGGACACCGTCGCAATCGAACTCAGCAAGACACGATTCCCGTGGACAACGGAGGTCTCGTGCAACTGAATCTGGAGATCCGCCGCGACGGCAGGGCCAGCGAAAACATCAGACGCAAAGCCCGCGCGGAATGCCAGCAACAGGCAGACACATCGAAATGCAAAGGAAAAATTCATGAGACTACCTAACGATGTCGGTGGCTGTTTGAAGCATTTCATCCCCGGCACGAATCGCGCGGGAATTGATTTCGTAAGCGCGTTGTGCGGCGATCAGGGAAATGAGTTCCGTCACAACTTCAACATTCGAGCCTTCTAGAAAGCCCTGATTCAACTGTCCATAGCCGATCGCAGCTGGTGTTCCAGGTACTGCTGCCCCCGACGCGTCCGTAGCTTTATAGAGGTTATTCCCTTCGCTCGACAAACCAGATGGATTAAGAAATGTAGCAATTTGAATTGGTCCATATGTCTGCCGCCCCTGATCCGAACCTGCTGTTCCGATTTGAACGGTTCCATCCTTTCCAATTGTGATCGACATGCCGTCAGTCCCATTGGCGATTGTGATGTTAGGCAACACAACGAAGCCGTCCGGAGTTGTTAGGCGGCCTCCGTTATCAAGTTTGAAACTTCCCGCGCGGGTGTACCTTGTCTCTCCGTTCCCAATCTCGACCTGAAAAAAACCATCGCCTTCAATGGCGACGTCCAAGGGATTCCCGGTCTGCTCCGGGGTCCCGCTCACAAAACTCTTACTCGTCGACACGACGCGAACGCCATTGCCGATCTGCAGTCCAGTTGGTGATACCTGCTGATTGCTAATTGAACTGCCCGGCGCACGTTGGTCGCTGTAATACAGATCCGCAAAATCCATGCGGCTGCGTTTGAAGGCAGTGGTGTTAACGTTGGCCAGATTATTGGCCGTATTGTCGATGAGCATTTCCTGCGCTTTCATCCCTGTGGCGCTTGTATAGAGTGCTCGTAACATGTTGCGTTTCCTGTGTGGTTACTCGAGAAATTGTACTGCCTCGACGCCATCGGCGTGCATCCGGTTGACGGATCTCGTGTGACAACTACCTCATCGCAATCCTCTTCTGAATCGATTCAGCAATCGTGTTGAGTGCTTTCTGAGCCGCGTCACGATGTCGCGAAAGTGATATCATGTTGATGAGTTCGTGGACGGATGACGTGTTTGACATCTCTAGCCTGCCTTGCAGAACTTCTGCTGAACTACCAGTCGTCACCGCCCCGGGTGGTGCGGTAAAAAGCGACGCCCCGACTGCAGTCAGCGTGTTGTTGTCGGCAAACTGAACCAGTGCCAACTGTCCGATTTGCTGATCATTTGCGTAGACGCTGCCGTCGTTGGTGATTTCAATTTGCTCGGTCGTCACCCCGGCCGGAACCTGAATCGGCCCGCCGATACCTAGGATCGGCTGGCCATCGACATTCACAAGAGTTCCCTCCGGATCGAGATGGAACGCACCACTGCGAGTATAAAGAGGGCCGTCTGGGCTCTGCACTGTGAAAAAACCCTCGCCGTTAAGGGCGACGTCGAGTTTTAGTTTCGTCTCTTGAATGTGACCCTGCGAGAAATCGTACTGGGTGTCGCCAGTGGTCGCACCCAACAGTTTCGAAGAATCTACGCCGTCCGTCGCTACCTGCAAAGGTTGCATCATTGTGTCGAAACTTGATTGTGACAGCACGCGGCGGCGATAACCGGGCGTCTGTAGATTTGCGAGATTCTCGGACACCATTTCATGTCGCCGATTCGTCACATCCATCGCCGTCGCTGCGCTGTAAAGCCCTGAGATCATTGAAAGTTCATCCGTGAACGAGATATGCCCAGCCGTGCTGCACTGTCAATTGCGCAGCCGTCCGCGGAAACTCGAAGCAAGTCCCGCGCCGCTCGTGTTCAGATCTGCCGGAATGTGCCGGAAGCAAGGATTTTTCCACATGAAACGACTGCGTCGATACGGCAAGATCGTTGGCCTCGGAGCAGCTTGCGACGGAAAAGGTTTCCTTGAAGGGAAAACTTTTCCGCACACGGAATGAAGGTTGGCGAGTGTCCTCCCGTGCGTAGGCGAACGGACTTGCAAAAACCGCAAACAAGAGTACTTGGACGAACAAAAAACCCACGCCCTCATCGTACCTCGTTTTTGTACCGGCAAGCTGACGCATGCCGCTCGCCAATTCTCTCAATCATGACCGCGTGAAGTCTATGTTGCGTCTGTCATTCATCAGTGGGTGTGTATTTGGTAAGAACCAAAACGTACCGAGTTTTCGAGCGGCGTTCTGGTTTGCCTGACTCACTTACCGTTGTTTCACCACCGCCGAGGTCGATGGAATCGCCAACAGCAACCGCGAGCAGAACTGATCCGTTCATTCCGTTCATCATGGCATCCATTCCAAAAGAGGCCGCGTTGGTTTAGCAACATAACGAATTGTGATCTATGCGTCAGTCGATGCCCCACCGAAGCGGGATAATCAGGTTCAGAGCAACGGCGATTGAAAAAGTGGTTCATCTCGGAATTTAGTCGGTGGAGTGGATTTTTGCTGTGATTTTGATTTTTGAAAATTGAGGGTTGGAATTGGAGTTTGCGGATGCAAACATTTCCGCAGCATTATGGAGACCTTTTAGGTCTGGACAAGTCGTGGCGAGTCGTCAGTGTCGATTTAAAAATTGATCCGGCGGAGGTCAAAAAAAATTTTGGAATCCGCAGGTTCGGCATTTCATTGCCAGTGAATGCGGGATGGCGTGTGCAGCGGATCATGGATCGTACGTAGAGTGTGACACACGCTGGGGCTCCGCTGGCTGGAGATGGCAGCGTCGTTTTCGTGACGCGATCGAGTCGCAGTGTCAGAAAATCACTGACAACGAGAGCGGAGCAGATGCTGCAATCGCTCTTCCAGTTCCTTTATTTGCGACTCATCAAATCCCGCGAATTCTTCCGCCGTGGATGGCCCGATGCCGAGCAGTACCTGCAACAGCGTGATGCGACCAAGCTTCAGTCCCCTTGCTTCGCCGATCATTTCACCTTCGCGAAAGCCTTGCAGACGTCCATCCTCTTCGGCCTTGCGAAGTCTGGCTTCTTCGTCACGCTGGAATTTGAGGCGGGCGTTGTAAAACTGCAGTTGTTCAGGGGTTTGCGAGATCATTTCTAGGACTCCGGCAGCTTCGGCAATTTCGTTATCGGGGAACACACGGCGGATTTCCCAGCATCAGCTTGAATGCGAAATCTACCAGCGGACTGATGCCGATTGCCATGTTGCTCTCACCTGACCCGTGCGACAAAAGTCTTGGGTAAAATTGGCAAAATGTGTTGTGTTGACCTGGCGTGAGCCGTTGGCGGGCTCTATCGTTTCTGTGCTTTTGCGGCAGGAGCGACGCCATTCAGTATCTGGAAGATCCTCGATAAAGTGAACTGTTCCATGTCTTTGCCGACATTCTTGCGCCCGTCGCTTCTCGTTGACTCACCAATGGCTGGCAGCATGTCTTTCGGCGGGCCATCCTGAAGTTGATGCCAGCAGGCAAGCTGGCGGAACACTTCGATCCTCAGATGGGGCGGCCTACCAAAGAGCTCTATTCCATGGCTAGCCTGTTGTTCAGCATGGAGTTCCCCAACTTAAGGGAGCATGCCTAAAACCAGCGCAGGAGCACGTTGTTCTTGAAACCCATACGGCGTTAAAAATGGCCTTGTCGCTCAAACAATTCGTTCAGCAGCTTGAAGACAGCGGGATTATCTCTGGCGACACGCTCAAGGACTTCATCCCGCCCAAGGCGTCCCCTAAAGATGTTGAGGAACTGGCCCGTGAACTCATTCGCCAGAAGAAGCTGACGAAGTACCAAGCGGAAGAAGTTCATCGGGGAAGAGCCAAGTCGCTGGTGCTAGGCAACTACGTCCTGAGCGAAAAAATCGGAGCCGGTGGGATGGGGCTGGTCTTTAAGGCCGAACATCGCCGAATGCACCGCACTGTGGCGATCAAACTGTTGCCACCTCACATGACGAAGGATGTTGCTGCGATTGCCCGTTTTGAACGAGAGGTCACAGCAGCAGCCAAGTTACGCCATCCCAATATCGTGGCAGCTGATGACGCTGACTGTGCCAACGGCGTTCACTTCCTTGTGATGGAGATGGTCGAAGGAAGTGACCTGTCGGCGTTGGTCAAGAAGAACGGCCCGTTCTCCGTCGAGAAGTCCGTCAACTACGTGCTGCAAGCCGCAAAAGGATTGGAATTTGCGCACCATGAGGGAGTCGTCCATCGGGACATCAAGCCTGCCAACTTGCTCTTGGACAAAAAGGGCGTCGTCAAGATTCTTGATATGGGCTTGGCTCGTCTGAATGGGAACGTGGACACTCCAAAGCAGGCTGAATTGACTTCGACGGGCATGCTGATGGGGACGGTCGATTACATGGCTCCTGAGCAAGCCCTGAATACCAAGATGGCAGATGCTCGTGCTGACATCTACGCGTTGGGCTGTTCGCTGTATTACCTGCTGACCGGTAAGGCCACCTACGACGGCGATAGTCTCATGGCAAAACTGTTGGCTCACCGGGATCAAACAATTCCCTCGTTGAGTGCGGTTCGTTCTGAAGTCCCCGAACAGGTGGAAGCCGTCTTCAAGAAAATGGTCGCCAAGACGGTGCAGGACCGTTACCAGACGATGGCGGAAGTGATCGTCGAATTGGAGCGATGCATGGTTAGCTCGCCGACTTCCGTGAGCATCCAGCAACCGGCGACCACGGCTTTTGAAGACGGCACGTTCAACTTTCTGAAGAAGCCGCATGAAAAGCGGTCTATGCTGGCAAAGCCTCCGCAGAAATCGGCACCGGGGAAGAGCGGCAGCGGCAAGCACAGGTTCGCCCTTATCGGTGCCGCATTTGTCGGTATCGCTATCTT
>Ga0209553_1000850_pt1 | contig 15518 bp, 11 predicted proteins | sample LauGreFBDMM110DN_2_FD_188217 | JGI IMG/M metagenome (GOLD analysis project Ga0209553, IMG submission 188217) | Freshwater lake microbial communities from Lake Michigan, USA - Fa13.BD.MM110.DN (SPAdes) (version 2) | ecosystem: Environmental > Aquatic > Freshwater > Lake | place: Lake Michigan...
CCGCCTGATCAGGCGTCGGCGATTCATTCGCCGCGCCGTACCAAAGCGAGCGAAACCGCGCGGCTACATCGCAATCAGCAAGTTGGAGGTAACGCGCGGTCAGTCGCGAGCGCTCAAACACGCGCTCAAACACGCCGCTCAGCCAGTCCAGCCGTTGAGGATGACGGTGAGATCACCGGAGTCGACGCGGCCGCTATTGTTGAGATCGAAGGTTGCGTTGACTTCGCCCCAGTGACTGAGGAGGATCGTGAGGTCACCTGCGTTGATTTGGCCGTCGTTGTTGAAGTCTGCGGGATCGTCTTCGCCGCCGCGCACGAATGCACTTGCGGGGATTGGTGCTGCGAGTCCTGATGGTGGTGCCCACGAGAGCACACAGCCGCCGATGCCTGTGTTGTCGAAGTACTCGAGCCGGAAAGCGTGCGTGCCTGCTTGCAAGCCGATCACTGCGTTTTGCGTGGTCATCGTATGCACGCCGTCATTGTTGATGACGACAGTTGCGCCGAGATACATCTTGGAACCATCGTCGCTCTCGAGTGAGAACGTCCATGCGCCTGACACGGGGACGGTGAGCCATCCTTCAAACTTCGCGGCGACATGATCACTCATACCGCTCGTTGCGAAGTTGCCTGTCGATGCGGGATAGTTGAGCGCGCTTGCGGCGTTGGCCACCGTTGCCGACATCCCTGAGAAGTTGGGAAGCGTAGTGAGTGTGCCGATCGTGTAGTAGCGCGCATCAAGTTGCGACACGACACCGATTGGATTCTCTGGCGCACGCAGCGCGGTGATCGTCATCGACACTGTCGCTGTCGTGCTCTGTCCGTTGAGTCCCGCAACCATGTAGGAGAAGGAATCTACGCCGCTAAAATTTGGATTCGCGTGCGTGTACACAAGTTCATCGCGACCTTCCGATCCGGTCGCAACCGAACGCACGATGCTCGCGCCTTGTGCAGAAGTTGCGTTGAAACTCATGATCGTGAGCGCGTCGCAATTTGATGCGGAGTCGTTCGCGAGGACATCGATCGAAATCTCAGTGGCTGCAAATCCCGCCTTCGAATCATTGAGTGCTGCTGGAGGCAGATTCGTTCCCGAGTAATCACAGGCGAGCGACGCGATGTAATTCTCCATCGTCGCAACGTTGCCAGGATGCAGTTCCAGTCGAATGTTCGAGAGTCCACCGCCGCACAAGTGGCAGTACGACATGATCGTGCCATTCTTCGCAACCGCGACGGAGCAATCTGGGGGACTCGAACCACAACCATCAAGCACAGGGTTGTACGCATGTGTGTGGGGCGCGCCGAGGTTGTGACCCAACTCATGCGCAACGACGAAAATGTCCCAGTTCTGCTGATGATTGTTCAGTAACGGGTACGGAAAGAATCCCGTGAGATTCGAGTTCACCGCGAAGCCGTTTGCGTTGCAAAGTCCGTTGAGGTAGGCGATGCCACCACCAAGCGCGCGCCCGGAGAGAAACTGCGCGCAATCACGCTGCACGTAGCCCATCGATGCGAGCCATGTCGTGCGGAATTCGTAGAGTTGACCTGCGGCAGTTGTCGCCATCCACGGATCTTGCGGATCAACCCACAGTCGCACGAATGAACTTGAGATGCGTGCGTTGAGATCGCGAGAGTAGATGGAATTGAGCGCAGCAACGATGGTCTGCACATAGCCACCTGCAGCGGCAGTATTGCCACCAAACATCTGCAAGAACTCGTGGTCTGTTTCAAATGCGAGACGGAGTTCTCGGCATGGCGCACTTGCGACGCCACCTTCAGCGAATGCTGCACTCGGCGGAACTTCTGGATCAATCGTGTCGCACACCCACTCCGACCAGCTGATCGCGCCTTCAGGCAGCGCGTCGAGTTCGTAGGAGAGCGTGGGAAGACCTGCACCGTACGGTCCACTTGAAATGATCCACGTACGACCTTGCGTTTCAACAACGCCATAGGTGCCTGCAGCGCTTGATGCAAGAAACGCGAAACTCTCCGCATCGTCCTTCACTCGACCAGCCAGCACGAGTGCTTCTGGAATGTCGATGACTCGTTCGCCGTGCGCATCTGCGGCGACAACTTGCGAATCACCGTGCGTGATGTCCATGAGTTTCAGTTCGAGCGTCGCGGATGACACTGCACCGAGTGGAAACTTCTCGAGTGACACGCTGCCAGTCTGCACGCGTGATTTCAGTTGCGCGCTATCGATCGAAATCGCCGCAGCAGTTCGACGAAGCGACTTCGGAAGTTGATCAGTGAGTTTCGCGGAGCGCGCGACAATCTCGTGCGAAGGCGCGACAGCAGATTGCGGCAGCCCACTGTGAGCGTTGGCGCAGACGGTCAGCGCAAGAAGCGATGTGGCGAGTCGAAAAAGCATGTGGGACGATTCAGGCGTTGTGCGAACACCCGTCCATGGCATCCTCCACGACGCAGGCGGGCACCCGTAACTTCGGCATTTTTTGAGCGTAAGTTCGTCACCGCACGCCGAGTCGTGCAAAGTATCTGTCTTCGCCCAAATCTTCGACCGACCGCAGCGCCCCCTTTCCCCGATGCACACATTGGTTGCGGGCAGATCTGAACACAAAACAGTGCACATCTGCCCCCCGCCCCCACCTCTCGAGCGCGCACATCAGGCAAGCCACCCATGGGATTCGAACCCACGACCTGCGCTTTACGAAAGCGCTGCTCTACCACTGAGCTAGGGTGGCGATGGAGAGACCCAATCGACCAATGCAGCCACTCACCTTTGTGTCTCTTGGGTGAAGGGCAAAGTGTAGGGGTGCACCACACCCCCGCAATTAATTCAGAATCAGTTTGACGGCTTCCGCAGATCCGAGGTTCAGTGCGCCGTAGAGGCGACCAGCGGCCTCAGCCGTCGCGCCTTCGCTTGAGCTGACGAGATTCGTCACTCCAGCGATCTGCTTCTCGGTCCCGCGTGCACTCGAGGCACGAACTGCAATCGTCGCCGCATCAAGCAACGCGATCTGCGCATCAGCCGACGCAACCAACGCTGCGTCGATCAAACCAGACGCTGCAGTTGACGTGCCGAAATCAGCAAGTGTTTCAGCGACGAGCAACTTGAAGCCTTCTGATCGCTCAGCGAGTGCGCGCAAGAGGGTTGGTTCAGCTTCCGTTGCAACCATCACTGCGTTACGGCTTGTCGCGAGTGACGAGAGGGACTCAAGGGCTTCAGCGGCGTAACCGAGAGCAGTGGCCTCATCAACCATGCTGCCGGACACTGCGGCAACAACACTTGATGCTGCGGCGCGGAACGTATCGATCGTTCCACCTGCAGTCCAAACCGCAATCGAAGGATCGTTTCCGAATGCGCTGCGCACAGCGGAGTCTTCGAGCATTGGCGCGATCGCGAGCACTGGTGTTGCGTAGGTCATCGCGTTGGCGCGAATCGCTTGGTAACCAGCCTTAATTGCATCGAGGTCGCCGCGGAGGACGACGAGTTCAACACCATCTGCAGCAGCGATGTTCGCGACTGCCTCAGCAAGACCGCTTGCATTCGTGATTGGCGTGAATCCCGCTTCAGTGAGTTGCATGTCGATTGCGTTGCGATCTTCGCTCACTCCACCGAGTGCGATGGCGCGCGGGGCGCCGTCCCAACTCACCGCAGAGGCAAGTGTTGGTACGACAGAGAATGCACCGTCAAAGCTCTCGGTCGCCTTCGAATCTGCGAGCGCGAGCGCGCTGTCCAGACGCACGCGACGATCAGAGAAACGCAGGCACTCGGTCATCGGCGTGCGACCACCGCTTGTGAGCGACTTCGCATCAGCCGTCTGTGCGAGTGCACCGATTGCATCGCGAACGAGCGCAGCATCGCCGCTATCGATCGCGAGCGAGAGCACGCCCGATGCGATCTGCGAGCCAGCAACCGTTGCGTAGAACGCTGGGCTGTAGCCCGTTGGTTCCATAGCATCGCTACCGAGCGTGTTCTCGCGACGCAGGTTGGCTGCGATGAAGAGCGAGAGCGCGCCACTGTTGGTCGAATCGAGCGTGAGTGCGCGACGAGCCATGTTCATCGCCATCGCGTCACAGAAGATGTTCGTTGCCACTGCCGCTGCAGAGAGACCGCCAGTTGCGTGGTAGCTCCACAGATTGTTCGTCGAATCATTGCCGTGCGGAATGAGCGTCTCTTCGCGGTCAAAGAAGCGCTTCGCAAGCGCCGTGTACTGCGCGCTTGCGTTGGTTGATGTTGCACCGAGGCGCTTCATTGCTGATTCGGCAGCGTTCTTCACATCCGAGGTGGTGCTCGAATCTGAGGCAACATCTGCGAGGAATGGAATCGCGGTTGGCCAACCGATGTCCGCGAGGACGCCGATGAGCGTGTGCTGCGTGTTGGGATCCACTGATGGAAGCGCCGCGCAAATCGCGAGCACAGAGAGTCGCTTCATTTCAACGAGGGTCGTAACCGACTTCGACGAGAGTGGCGCGTTGTCGGCCTTCTCAATAACGCGCAACAGCGCAGGAACCGCATGCTCATCCGCTGCGGCAAGGCGCTCGCGCGCAAGCATTTGTTGGCGCAGCGTTCCGGTGAGCATGCCGACGGCTTCATCGATGCGAGCGAGATCTCGCGCGAGTGCCTTGCGGCCGTTCTCAACCTTGGCGTCGATCTTCGTCGCAACAGCGGCGACTTCGCCCATGCTGCGGCTTCGCGTGACGGCGCGATCAAGCCGCTCCGAAAGATCATTGGCATCGACGAGTACTGCGAGCGCTTCATCGCTAACGCCCGTATCAAGCGCAGCCTGACCAGCAGCGAGCGCGAGCTCAGCCTTGCCGATCAGGACATAGTGCACGAAGTTCTCGACGTGTTGCACCGCTTGCGTGTCGGACTCAGCCGTAGGCGAGGCGGCAGTTCCGCCATCCTGCGCGAGGAGCGTTGGAGCCGCCGTGAGGAGGATCGTCGCGCTCAGTACGGCGGCGAATTGTGTGGAAACGGTGCAGCGGAAAAGGTCAGATCGCATGAATCACTCCGTATGGACTTCTATCGAAACTGCGCGAATGGAGGAATGTACAGGTGACGCTTATAGGGTGTCAAAGTGAGCAGGCATTCGCGGCTGCACCTTGTGGGTCAAAAGTTGCCTCTTGACGAGCGCTCTACGGCCTCCATGGGCTGCGCAGAGAGCGGGTACAGTCTCACCAACGCAGCAATGCGTGATGGAAGTTGCAACGTTCGGAGAATTGGTTCTCCGACGCACAAACACCGCGAATCCCGCGGTTTTCGTGTGAGGGAAGGTGGTGAGAATCCACCGCGGACGCGCCGCCGTAACAGGACTGCGAGGATTACTTCCTCGCGACATTTGAGCACAAAGCCACTCGCGAATTTCGCGGGGAAGGCGCCCAAATGTTTGTGCCTGAAGCCGGAAAACCTGCCTCGCCAAAGTTGTGGTGTCCGTCAGTGGACACTCCGGAAGCTCCCCGATCGGAGCACAGCGACGTTCCGGCGCGATCACCGGAAACGAAAGCAGGATTCATGAGGCAAGACCTCGCACGCAAGTTTTTGTACGTGGTTGCGTTCCAGTTTGTGTCCACATTTCGATTGACTTCAGTGATTGCAACGTGCATTGGCGGTGTGGCGTTGGCCGACGCGCAACCGTTTGCATCAACCGTCATCGCATTCACGCCTGGCGTGGGCGCGGCATTTGGATACACGAATGCGAGCAGCGTCCTTGGGTCTCCGGAACGCTTCACTGGTGAGGGAATGATCCCTCAGTGCGTGACGCCGTTTCAACCGCCGTTCTTACAAACTGAAATCATTTCGCTCGGCGTAGGGGGATTCCTCACGATCGCGTTTGATCACGATGTCCTCGACGATCCGCGCAATCTCTTCGGCGTCGATCTTCTCGTCTTCGGCAACGCATTCTTCTCCGATCAAGGCGGCGCTGTCATTGCTGGGCTCGCGTCGGAAGCAGGTTCGATCGATGTAAGTCAAGACGGCGTGACCTGGATCACCGCCCCACTCGTCGGACCTGAGTCACTCTTTCCCACGCGGGGATTCATAGATGTTTCTGCGTACGCGACGCTTCCTGGAAGCGTGCTGACGGACTTCACGAAACCTGTGGATCCATCGCTCACTATGAAGGATCTCGTTGGAATTGAGTACGACGCATTGCAAAGTATCTACGGCGCATCGGGTGGCGGCGTTGGGATTGATCTTGGTGCGCTGCAGCTTTCGTGGATTCGCTTCGTGCGTGTGCGTGGCGCGACGGTGAGTGGGCAGAGTCCCGAAGTGGATGCATTTTCGGATGTGTCGCCGCAGAGTGCGAGTGAAGATCTCGATGGCGATTGGATTGTTGGCGCTGCGGATCTCGCGATTCTTCTCAGTGCATGGGGAGCGCGCGGCAGCATCGCAGACATCGATGCGGATGAAATCGTGGGCGCGACAGATCTTGCGCGACTACTTTCCGCGTGGAGCACGCAGTGATTCGACGCGCGTTCACGATGGTTGAGATACTCGTCGTCATCGGCGTGCTCGCAACATTGCTCGGAGTGCTGCTTCCTGCTGTTTCGAGTGCGCGAGGTTCTGCGCGAGGAACAGAGTGTCAATCGAATCTTCGGCAACTCGGCATCGCCGCAACTGCATATTGCGCGCAAAACGCTGATCGATATCCCGCAGCGTTGCTCTACAAGATGCAGACCGAAGGACTCACAACAATTGCGTGGGACTTTCAAACGCACGCAAATGGCGCGGTGACTCCTGGCGCACTGTGGTCGTTCATCAATGGCGCCGACAGAGTGCAGCAATGCCCTGAGTTCATGGGTGCATCAACGTTCGGAAACGATCCATTCACGGGCTACAACTACAACACGACCTACATCGGTGCCGAAGGACGATTTCCGTCGATGGATCCTGCATCAGGGCGCTGGATTGATGGGTGGAAGTCTGCGCGACTGAGCCTCAGCGTGGGACAGATCCGTCACACGAGCAGGACTGCACTCTTCGGCGATGGCGGCTGGAAAGGTGGCGCGAACAAGTTCATGCGCGCGCCGTCGAATGTTGTCGAGAACGATTCCTCACTCATCGCTGCGGGCGCGCAAGCGTTTCGTCACAAAGCGTGTTCGCACATCTGCGCGCTTGATGGACACACGACGAGCTGCAACCAAGAGTGCGCGGGCGAGAACACGAGTGAGCAACTGTTGCGAGAAGTCATGGACTTTCCGCGCAATGGATTTTTGAGCGAAGACGACATCGCATACGACCCGCGCTAACTGCGACCGAATCGCCGCTCAAGATCGCGCAGCGAAATTTTCAGACTCGTCGGTCGACCGTGTGGGCAATTCGTGCTTCGGTCAAGGTCTTCGCGCAATGCAAGCAACGCGTGCAGTTCGCCGTCACTCAAGCGATCCCCTGCTTTCACCGCAGCTTTGCATGCCATCATGTCGACGATTTCATGCAGCGATGACTCAAGAGTGAGCGCGCCGCCGTGTTCGAGTGCCTTGCCGAGAAGCGATCGCGCAAACGCGACTGCATCGACGCCGCGAGAGGAGAAGAGCGATGGCACGGCGTCGATGGCGAGCGTGCGCGCGCCAAAAGGTCGCATCGCAAGCCCGATGCGTGCACAAAGCGGCGCGATGCCTTGCGCGGCATCCATCTCAGCCACCGAACATTCAACGACTTCAGGCACGAGGAGTTGCTGGCTCTCAAGATCACCATCTGCCAGACGCGCGAAGATCATCTCGAACATGTAGCGCTCGTGGAGCGCATGCTGATCGACGATGACGATGCCGTCTTCGCTCTCGGTGACGATGTAGTTCTCGTGGAACTGCGCGAGTTTCGTTCGAGGCAGTTCAACCGTCGCGACGGTCGAGTCGGCGGCACTTTCGAGTGCGTTCGAATGCGCGAGCGCGGCGAGTTCAGAAAAATTCGAGGAGATGCCTGCACCGAACAAGCGTGGAGAGGTGTCGATGCCAGATGGGGCGCTCGTCGACTCTGCCTTTGGTAGTTCAAAGTACGGCACGAGATTCGCCGCGCGCAGCGTTCGCTCAATCGCGCGACGCACCGTTTGATGGATCGCTTGCGGGGAACGAAATCGCACTTCCGTTTTCGCGGGGTGCACATTCACATCGACTTCGCGAGGATCAACTTCGATGAAGAGCGCCACGGACGGCGAGCGCGCAGGATCGATGAGCCCGCGGTACGCCTCCTTCACCGCGTGAAGTACAAGTCGGTCCATGATCGGGCGTCCGTTGAGATGAATGCGTACTGCCTTCGCAGTCGGACGCGCAATCGCTGGTTTCCCCGCGAATCCATGCACAACGAGGCGCCCTGCTTCAGGCACGCTCAGTTCAAACTCCAGCAATTCCGGTTCAAGTTCTTTGCCGAGGACATCGAGCATGCGACGCTTCGGTTCATCAGTAGACGAGAGCGCGAGCAGCACGCGATTGTTGGAACGCAGCGTGAACGCCACCGTCGGATGACCCACAGCGATCGACTCCACACACTCTGTAATGCGCGCCGTCTCCGCAGCGTCTGCGCGAAGAAACTTGCGTCGCGCTGGCACATTGAAAAACAGCGACTTCACTTCGACGCAGGTACCCACACGCATCGCCACTGGCCGCACGCTTCCCACAACGCCACCTTCGACGCCGAGTTCTGAACCTTCTTGTGTGTGCTTCGTCCGCGAGCGAAGCGTGAAGCGCGAGACGGACGCAATCGATGCAATGGCTTCGCCGCGAAACCCAAGTGTTGCGATGGATTCGAGATCTTCGGTCGATCCAATCTTGCTCGTCGCATGCGCGGCAATTGCGAGAAGCAATTCATCGCTGGGAATTCCGCAACCGTCATCGGTAATGCGAATGAGTTCGGTGCCGCCGCTGTCGATGTCGATTTCAATGGACGTCGCGCCTGCATCAAGCGCGTTTTCGACGAGTTCCTTCACCACGCTTGCCGGTCGTTCCACCACTTCGCCAGCGGCGATTTGGTTCACGAGATGTGGAGTGAGTTGGCGAATCGGCATCGGGGCGTGCTCCTCTCAGGCCTTGCTCACGATGGGGAACGGTCGGCCGCGCCCAAACGCACGCTGCGTGAGTTTGAGAATCACAGCCGCTTGGTCGCGCTTGAACTGCGCGCGATCGATTGCAGTGCACCAACGCTCGACAAGCGCGAGGTCGAGTCCCGTTGTCCTCGCAATATGCGCAGGCGTTCGCTCGAATTCCACGAAGCCTTCAACGATCGCGTCGAGGTCTGCGTAGGCAGGCAGCGTGTCCTGATCGGTTTGATCATGGCGCAACTCTGCGCTCGGCGGCTTCTCGATAGAGCGCAGCGGAATCGGCGGCGCGAAAAATCCGCACTCAACAGCGTTCGCGTTCATCCAACGTGCGAGTGCGTACACGCGAGTTTTGACGAGATCGCCGATGGGCGCGAGTGCGCCGCACATGTCGCCGTACAGCGTCGCATAGCCAGTTGCATGCTCACTCTTGTTGCCGGTGGTCAGCACGAGTGCGCCCGTCGCATTCGAGTATCCCATGAGCAACACGCCTCGCACACGCGATTGGAGATTCTCGTCAACGATCGCGGGAATCTCTTCCAACGCTGGCGCGAGTGCTGCACGCAGTGCGTCGTGCGCATCGTTGATCGGAAGTCGGAGTGCTTGCGCGAGTCCGAGTGCTGATGCTGTCGCGCGCGCATCTTCAAGCGAATGCGTGGACGAGAATCGCGAAGGCATCAAGAGCCCTGTCACGTTTTCTGCGCCGAGCGCATGCGCCGCGAGTGCTGCAACGATCGCGCTATCGATACCGCCCGAAAGACCAAGCACTGCACGCGTGTGCCCAGTCTTCCGAAAATAGCCTGCAATTCCCGTCGAAATCGCGGCGAAGACTTCGGCTTCCCACGCGCGCGCGACTGCAGGAATCGCGGCCGCGTGCGCAAGGTCAATCGTGTGCTCCGCATCACCGCGCGCCCATTGCGCATCAAGCAACAGCGCGCCATCAGGTCGCACGATGCGCGCATGTCCGTCAAAGACGAGGTCATCATGCGCGCCCGCTTGATTGACACTCACGACAGTTACACCGCGCGCCGCAGCCTTCGCAAGAATCGCGCGATGCGCCGCGTCTTTCTCGAGCGCGAATGGACTTGCGCTCGGGACAACGAGAATTGTTGCACCAAGTGCGATCGTCTCGCCCACTGGATCGGATGCATACGTGCAACGAAGATGCGTGTCTTCCGCGCGCCAGAGATCTTCGCACACCAACACGCCGACTTTCTCGCCCGCGCACTCCATGACAAGCGGCGCGTTCCCATGGACGAAGTAGCGCTCTTCCGCGAAGACGTCGTACTCCGGAAGCAGTCGCTTGCGATAGACCGCGCTGACAACGCCCTTCGAAAGCACCGCGATCGAATTCGCGCACGGTCGCTCGCCCGTCGTGACCGGTTCTGGAAATCCAACGAGCGCGGTCACGCGTTGTGCAGCGGACGCCAGTCGCGCAATCGCTTCCTGCGCACGACGCGCAACACCTTCGCGAAAGAGCAGATCCCGCGGCGGATAGCCAACCACCGCAAGCTCGCTGAAGACAATCAAATCCACGCCCTCGCGGTCGGCGCGTGCAATTGCGTCTGCGATGCGCGGCTCATTGCCTGCGATATCGCCAACTCTCGGATCAAACTGCACGGTTCGAATCTTCACGGGGACGCAAAGGATACGGCAGCGGCCTTCGCGTGGGTTACTCGGCCGAATGCTCCCGCTTGTTCCTCCACTGCGCGTTACAGACATTTCCGTCCTCCCCATGCAAAAGCTGCTCGAGCACTTCCGCACGCCCGCGATACATGATGGCCACATCTGTCCCGACGCACATCGGCGTGATGCTGCCACCCAAAACATCGCTCGGCCAACGAAACGCAAGCTCGGCCTCGAAGTGCGCCAACCATGCGTCCTGCGAACGCTTGAGCAATGCCAATACCTCCTCGGTATCGACGCCGAGAGTCGCAGCTTCATTTTGAACCGCCACGAGCGCACGAAGCATTCGCTCCTCCTGCTCGGTCGCGTCCGCCAGGCTCGCGGAGTTCATAGCACTCTGCGTCAGCGCTGCATCCCACCGCTCACGGGAAGTCTTCGAACGATCGATCTCTCCATCGAGAAGCACCATCTCCGCAACAGTCGCCTCGGGCGCGACCGCGTCACGCTCGCACCCCAAGCATGCAAAGCAAAGCACCACAGCGATGTACAACCGATCGAGCGAAATCCCGTATCGAAAAAAACGTTCCATGGCAGCGTCCAATCTTTGCGTATGCGATCCGACCGAGCCGCATGTATCGACGATTCATCGCTGCCTGCACCAATGCTGCTCGCAACCCAAAACGACCAACGCCTCCTGTGCGGAGGCGTTGGTCGTCTTCTTTCTCTCACGGATTTGTGTTAACCAACGAATGCGTGGGCATGTTCAATTGCGTCGACCACTTGGCGGACAGTGAATGGCTTGCGCAAGATGCAGTCAAAGCCCTTCCCGCTCATCGACGACATCTGGCCGTCGGTGAGCTTTCCGCTGACACCGATCACTCGGGTCATCTGCAATTCATCAGAGTGGCGCACGAAACTCATCAGCGCTCCGCTCTCGACTTCCGGTAGATGCAGGTCGACAAGTAACACATGCGGCCGGAAGCGCTCTAGTTCGCAACCTGCTGCAAAGGAACTCATCGCGCAACGCACTTCGAAGCGCGTTTGCTCCGAAAGCACTTTACGCAACATGTCCGAAGCGCTTGCATCGCCATCGAGAACGAGCACGCGCGGGTTGCCGCTCATGAGTCCGTCCATCGGAATGCTGTGCTTCTTCATGAAAGCCAGAAGGTTGGTCACCGGAATACGGCGATCCTTCGAGCCTGGGATTCGGTAGCCGCGAAGCTGCCCCGAATCAAACCATTTACTGACCGTACGGCTCGCAACGTTGCATACTTTCGCAACCTCGCCCGTGGTAAGAACGTCCTTGTCGGTGAAACTCGATTGATCCTTCATGACAACTCCTAGCTCCTATGTCGAGTGCAGCACCGCTGCTGCGTACTTGCAGTGACTCGACGGTCAGGGATCGGGCAGAAGTCAGGTTGAATTAATCCGAAGGTGCGTTTCCTGCGTGAAAGGAGGCTGATTCAGCCTGCACAGACTGCGCGGTGCCCTGCTTGCCATCGTTATCGGTTGAAGCGTTCTACTGAAGGCTCAGGCAGTCGCCCCAACTGCACGCTTTGCGGACTGGACTCGCTCAAGAACGGTGATCGAGCGTTCGAGCAGCATTCGGTTTAACTCTTCGCCATGTGCAGTGTCGCGAACTTCGACGACACATTGCACCTGCACACGTGAAATGTCCGGTCCGCCGAAGATTCGTTCGTGACGAATGTCGAGCACGCTTGCGCCCGCATCAGCAACGGCGCGAGTGAGATCAGCGAGTCCACCAGGTCGATCGCTGATGAGCGCTGAAAAGTGGACGAGTCTGCCATCGACTGCGAGCGCGTGATCGATCACACGACTGAGTACCAGTGGATCGATGTTGCCACCGCAGAGCAGCAGCACGACGCGCTTGCCCGCAAGGTGTTGCAATTGATTCGTAAGGAGCGCTGCGAGTGGTGCTGCGCCTGCGCCCTCGACAACACCACGCGTGTGTTCAACAAGCCGAAGAATCGCAAGGGAAATCGCTTGTTCGTCGACCGTGACCACGCGATCGACCAACGGTCGAGCGATCGCGAATGCACGCGCGCCAACTTCTGGCACCGCAAGTCCGTCTGCGAGCGTCGAACCTGCTTGAATTCGCACAGGCTGCTGTTGCCCAGCAGCCGCGAGAAACGAGGCGCAACGCGCTGGTTCAACACCAATGATCTCGATGCTCTTGCGTGCATCCTTCGCGACAAGCGCGACGCCTGCAATCAATCCGCCGCCGCCGATAGGCACGATGATCGCATCAACATCTGGCAAGTCTTCAAGTACTTCAAGCGCGACTGTCCCCGCTCCCGCAATGATCGCGGCGTCATTGAATCCATGCACATAGATCATGCGATCGCTGACGACGAACGCATCCGCGCGCACTTTCGCTTCAGCGATGTTCTGCCCTTCGAGAAGCACTCGTGCACCGAGCTCACGGCATCGCGCCTGCTTGACGAGTGGCGCTGTCAGCGGCATGACCACGGTCACAGGAATGCCTAACTCTCGACCATGCCACGCAAGCGCAAGCGCATGATTGCCCGCACTCGCAGCGACAACACCGCGCGCGCGATCTGCGACAGGGATCTGCAACAGCGCGTTTCGCGCACCGCGCTCCTTGAAACTTCCCGTGCGCTGTTCGTACTCGTTCTTCGTCCAAACCTCGGCACCCGTGAGGCGACTGAGCGCGAGCGAGTAATTGCATGGCGTCCTGACGATGCCGCCTACAAGTCGTGCCGCGGCGTCGCGGACATCTTGCGGCGTCACATCGTTGGACGCACTCGTCACGAGGCGTCCTTCTTCAGGAATCGTTCGACGTAGTGAATGTCAAAGGTCGCGTTCACAAAATCCGGCGTTTCCAGCAATCGTCGATGCAGCGCGATCGTCGTCTTGATCGGACCAATCTTGAATTCCTCGAGCGCGACCTTCAGCCGCGCAATCGCCGTCGCACGATCAGGTCCGTGCACGATGAGTTTGCCGATCATGGAATCGTAGTTACTCGGAATGCGATAGCCCGCGCGCGCATGCGAATCGAGACGCACACCGAGACCACCAGGCGCCGCCCATGTTTCGATCAACCCAGCCTGCGGCATGAAATTGCGATCGGGGTCTTCCGCATTGATGCGGCACTCGATGGCGTGTCCACGCGCAACGATGTCCGACTGCTGCATCGAAAGTTTCGCACCACTGGCTACGAGAATCTGCTCGCGCACGATGTCGACGCCCGTGATCATTTCTGTTACTGGATGTTCAACTTGCACACGCGTGTTCACTTCGAGCATGTAGAAGTTCTGCTTCGCGTCCATCAAGAACTCAACCGTCGCGGCGCCGCAATACTTCGCGCTCGCAATGAGCGCAGCGGCGCTCTCACACACACGCATTCGCTTCGCAGGATCTACTGCAGGCGCAGGCGCTTCTTCGATGAGCTTCTGATGACGGCGCTGGCTCGAGCAGTCACGCTCGAACAGATGCACTGCGTTGCCGTGCGAGTCGCCAATCGTTTGCACCTCGAAATGCCGTGCATTTTCGAGGAATTTCTCGATGTACACCGCACCGTTGCCGAACGCTGCTGCTGCTTCTTGGCGTGCAGATTCAATGCCCGCGCGCAGTTCCGCTTCATTGCGCGCAACACGCATACCGCGACCACCACCACCAGCGGTTGCTTTCACAATGACGGGGTAACCAACTTCACCAGCGACCTTCACCGCATCGTCGATGTCTTCAATCGCATCCTCGGTTCCAGGGAACACAGGCGTGCCAGCCTTGCGCGCCATCTTCTTGCAACTCACTTTGTCGCCGAGCAATCCCATTGCTTCTGGCGATGGACCGATGAACGCAATCTGCGAATCGCGGCAGACTTCAGCGAAGTGCGCGTTCTCGGAGAGGAAACCGTAACCAGGATGAATCGCATCCGCGCCAGTCACTTCTGCAGCGGCGATGATGCGTTCAATCTTGAGATAACTTTGTGGCGAAGGGCCAGGACCGATGCAGACAGTGCGATCGGCTAACTCAAGCCAAGGCGCGCCCTTGTCTGCTGTGGAGTAGACGCAGACTGTTTCGATGCCGAGACACTTCGCTGCACGAATGACACGAAGGGCGATCTCGCCTCGGTTCGCGATGAGAATGCGTTTGAACATAGTGAGTGCGTCCTAGGCGGGAATTAGCTTGGACGGATGCGGAACAACGGCTGCCCAAACTCAACGGGCTGCCCACTCTTCACGAGCACAGCTTCAACGGTTCCCGATGTCTCCGCCTTGATTTCATTGAAGATCTTCATCGCCTCGATGAGGCAAACGGTGGTGTCGGGTCCGACGGTGCTTCCGATGGAGACAAATGGTGGCTTGTCGGGACCGGCTGAGAGGTAGAAGGTGCCCACCATCGGGCTCTCAATTGCGGGAAGTGCTGGGACTGCTGCTACGGCGGCGGCCGCAGGTGCGGCTGCTGGAGCGGTTGCTGCAACGGGCGCGGCAGCGGCGACAGGAGCGGCGTACACCACAGGGGCGCTGCCTGATCCACCGCGCTTCACGGTCACCGTCTCTTCCTTGTCCTTGAGATCGAGCTCGGAAAGGTCGTTTTCCACCATCAGCCGAACGAGTTCTTTGAGTTTACGAATGTCAATCATGGCGTGGGATCCCGAAACTTTTGAAGGGATGAATCATACCGCAAGGACCGCAAGAGTCCAATGTCCCCCCCCGTTCACGGAAGATACCCTCTGTTTCGATGCAGAACTCGGAAAGCCGCCTCTCTCGAAGCGCTAACCCACGGATTGCCATGGCGCGACCGAGCGAGGCGAACCGAGAACTTCGGCCATCGCAACGAATTGCCGCAACGATTTCTGGGAATGGAGCGCGCCGCGCAACGAGGAGAGGTCCGCGGCAGCACGGGCGTGACTGGCGGACTTGTG